>Ga0181593_10003319_pt1 | contig 14794 bp, 15 predicted proteins | sample 071ome_19_FD_133756 | JGI IMG/M metagenome (GOLD analysis project Ga0181593, IMG submission 133756) | Coastal salt marsh microbial communities from the Groves Creek Marsh, Skidaway Island, Georgia - 071413AT metaG (megahit assembly) | ecosystem: Environmental > Aquatic > Marine > Intertidal...
CGGCGAGACTTCATGGAGGTCCGTTTTGCCGTGCATTTCCGGTGTTTGGCGGTTAAAGGCCGCCATGGCGAAGGTGTTGGCGACCGGGATGGCGGCAATCCGGCCCTTAAGGTCGGCGGTGTCTATTTTTTCCAGCAGCGCACGAACGGCCATGGCGGTCAGAAATTCGTCACCGTGCACCAAGGTGAGGATGCCGACGGTTGGTCCGTCCTGCTTGCCGGTTACCACATGCAAGGGCAGGGTCATGTTGTCGTTGAAGAGGGTTTGCGTGACATGAATTTTTGTAAATGTCCGGCCTTCTTTTTGTTTTGCCCATAAGGGTTCAGCTTGGCTCATGAATGTAATCCTCCCTTGAATTCTTTGGCTTAAACCGTATGTTGAGCGTCAATTAAGCAGACACCGCCGGTCAGGTCCAGACCCTTGGTTCAATAGCTGGGCGGTAACATGAAAATGGGAGAACATGATGATTAGAGCATTGACTGTCGGCCTCGGGTGGTGGGGACAGGAGTTGGTTAATTCAATCCAGGGCAAGAGCGATAAAATCGAGGTCGTTTATGGCCTGACCCGGACGTCATCCGATGAAGCGAAGGCATACGCGAAGAAGCAAGGTTTCGAGCTGCTGACCGGCCCCTACGAAGAAGCCATTGTGCGCGACGATATCGACGCGGTCATCCTGGCGTCTCCACACAGTGTACACCGCAAGCAAGTTGAAATTGCTTCAGCCGCCGGCAAGCACATTGCGTGTGAAAAGCCGTTTACGTTGAACAAAGCAGATGCCGAAGCTGCGATTAAAGCCGCAAACGATGCGGGCGTGACGCTCTCAGTCTTGCACAACCGCCGTTTCAATCCGGTGGTGCAGGAAATACGTCGCCTTGTCGAGTCGGGTGAACTTGGCACGATTTCCCACGTCGAAGGTAACTTCTCCGGTGACTCGGGTCTCAAACGCAAAGGCGACACCTCATGGCGTCAGGACCGCACCGAATCCCCGTTGGGTTCGATGACCGGCAAGGGGCTGCATGTGATCGACGCACTGGTCAGCATTTGCGGGCCGATCGAAAAAACATTCGCGCAAAGCTTCAGCCGGGTGCTCGGCGGCAAGGAAGACACCACGTCATGCATGCTGTGGTTTCAAGAAGGCATGACCGGTTATCTCGGCACACTCGATGCGACGACCACCTATTGGTGGATGAAAGTCTACGGCACCGAAGGGCGCGCCGAAATGCGCGGCTGGCAGGAACTCGTCGTGCATATGCGCGATAAGGACCCGGTGGTGAAAGACCTCGGTAAAGTCGATCTCGAACGCGCGGAATTGGAAGCCTTTGCCGATGCGGTCAATGGCGTCGCACCGTTCCCGATGACCCAGGATCAGATGGTCAGCGTGCCCGCGTTTTTGGAAGCCGCCGTCAAGTCGGTCGAAACACAACAGGTCGAACAAGTCGCTTAAATTTCAAGCAGCAGTTTTCCCTTAGTGAGGCGGCCCTCGATTGTATCGTGGGCCGTTTTCGCGTCTTGGATCGGAAACACGGTGTCGATCACGGCCTTAAGCCGCCCGGCGGCGATGTGGCCGAATAAATCCTGCGCGCGGTTGTTAATCTCACTAAAGTTCTGCATGTAATCGGCCTGATGGGGGCGGGTGAGGAAAATTGATCCCGATTCCGCTAGCTCGATCGGATCGATCGGTGGCACGCGCCCCGAGGCGGCACCGAACAGTGCGAGCGTGCCGCGTTTCTTGAGGCATTTCATACTGCGCTCGTATGTGGCGGCGCCGACGGAATCGTAAACCACATCGGCTTTGCGTCCGTCGGTGATGTCTTCGACGACTTGGGCGAAATCAGTTTCATTGTAGTTGATGGCAAAATCCGCGCCACAAGCTCGTGCGATCTCGGCTTTCTCGTCTGTTCCGGCGGTCGCAATCACGTAAGCACCGCGCAGCTTCGCCAGTTGAACGAGCGTTTGCCCGACACCGCCCGCGGCGGCATGAATTAAACAGGTGTGGCCTTCTTCAAGTGGAAACAATGAATGGGACAGGTAATGCGCCGTGCATCCCTGCAGCATGAGCGCGGCGCCGATTTGCAAATCGACATCATCGGGAACTTTGACCAGCCGCCACGCGGGCACCGCGGCGTATTCGGCGTAACTGCCGAGGCTTAGGCAATAAGCGACGCGATCGCCTTCTTTGATGTGCGAAACGCCGGGGCCGGTCTTCGCGATTGTGCCGGAACCTTCCATGCCGATGGTGAAGGGGGGGCTGTTGATATACGTGCGCGACTCCTTGTAGCGACCCTCGCGCATGTAGACGTCGATGAAGTTGATTCCGGCGTATTCGAGTTTGACGAGCGCTTCGTCGTCGCCTGGTTCGGGCACGGGTGCGTCGTTTAGGGAGAGGACAGATGAATCGCCATAGGTTGCCGCTTGTATGGCGCGCATGGGTTTTAGCCTTTAAGCGCTTCAACCATCGCCTTGCCGGCGTCCGACGGGGTGTCGATTACGCGCACGCCCGCTTTGGTGAGCGCTTCGACTTTCGATTGATACGTACCCTTGTTTCCCATGACGATGGCGCCGGCGTGGCCCATCTTTTTGCCCTTGGGCGAGGCGCCTCCCGCGATAAACGAAACCACCGGTTTTTTCATGGTAGCCGCGTATTCGGCGGCGTGCTCTTCCATGGTGCCGCCGATCTCGCCGAGGATAAACACACCTTTGGTTTTATCGTCTTGATCAAGGCACTCAAGTGCTTCGCGGGTTGTGGTGCCGATCACCGGATCGCCGCCGATGCCGATAAAGGCGGATTGACCGAGGCCTGCTTGGGTCACGTTCAAGCTAATCAACGTACCGAGACTGCCCGAGCGGGAAATGATGCCGACGTTGCCCTCACGCATGATGTTCTTGTTAAACGCCGGCATAAACCCGACGAAGCATTCGCCCGGCGTCGCGATTCCGGTGGTGTTCGGGCCGATGATTTGCGTGCCGTTGGCTTTGCCGGCCGCAACAATCTCCATAACATCCTGCACGGGGATATGTTCAGTCAGGATGACGAGTTTCTTGACACCCGCTTCGATGGCATCCAGCGCACCGGCTTTTGCAAACAAAGGCGGGACGAAAAGACCGGCAACGTCGAATTCGACTTCTTTCATGGCATCTTGCGCTGTGTTGAAGACCGGTACACCCAAATGCGTCTGGCCGCCTTTTTTCGGAACGATCCCACCGACGATGGTCGTGCCGTACTCCTGCATGCGTTCGGTCCAGAAGGTGCCTTGCTTGCCGGTGATGCCTTGAATCATCACCCGTTCGTGCTGGCGAACAATCATGACGCGCCTCCTTTTGCAGCATCGACCGCTGCCTTACAGGCCTCATCCATGGTCGGGTAGGGGGTGATATCGAGACGCTCCGTGAGCAATTTGCGGGCTTCTTCATCGCCGGTGCCGTGCACGGAAAAGAAAACCGGCAGGGTGGGCTTTAGCTCTTCCCATGCCGCGATAATGCCTTCGGCCATTACGTCGCAGCGGGCAAACGCGCCGCAGAAATTAACAACCAGACTTTTGACTTTTTTGTTTGAGAGAACCAACTCGAGCGCGGGCTTGCCTTTGGTGTAAGCTTCACCGCCGATCTCCATGAAGTTGGCGGGAACGCCGCCGTGATGTTTCACCACATCCATGGTGGTCATCGTCAAGCCCGCACCGTTGGCAAGCACTCCGACATCGCCATCGAGTTCAATATATTTCAGGCCGACGCTTTTGCCTTGTTCTTCGAGTGCGGTCAGTTTGTCCGGCGTACCGTTCGGCGCGAGGTCCTGCTGACGTACGATACCCGAGTCGTCCATGGAGAACTTGCAATCCAAGGCGATCAAATCGCCGTCGGTTTTGATGACAAGCGGATTAATCTCCAAAAGCTCGGCGTCGTTGTTCCGGTAGGCCTTATAAAGTTTTACCAGAACATCGGCTGCCTTGTCCGTGCTGTTGCCTAAATCGAGGCCGTCGAGAATTTTCAGCGCACCGGCTTTATCGAGGCCGGTGCGAATATCGATAGGCTGGCGGCGGACTTGCTTGGGATCTTCTTCGGCTGCTTCTTCGATGTCCATGCCGCCGAGGGTTGAAAACAGCACCATCGGTCCGCGGCTTTCGGAATCGTTGATGATGGCGGCGTACAGTTCTTTCTCGATCGGGGCTTGTGCTTCGACGAGGACTTTTTCGACCGTAAACTCGCCGATGGTCATGCCGAGAATGGCTGTGGCGACCTTTTTCGCTTCTTCCGGCGTGTCGGCCAGCTTGATGCCGCCGGCCTTGCCGCGTTTACCGGTCGGCACTTGTGCTTTCACGACGACCTTGCCGATTTTTTCGGCGGCCTGGGCGGCTTCATCGGGGGTTGTTGCCATTTGGCTCGGCGGCACGGGGATTCCGGCCGCGGCAAGAACGGGTTTGGCCGCGTATTCTTCGAAGTTCATATCGATGGGTCCCCGTTGTTTATTTGCCGAATTTTTCCCAGTACGCACCAAACAATTTTTCTTCGCTCGGTTTGTCTTCCGGGATGGTATTGACGAGATGGGTAATGTTGATGAAGTGCTTGTAGCTTAAGTTCTCGCTGATGGAGTTGCCGGCCCAAGTGCCGCAGCCCATGGTGAGAGTAAAGTTCAAGCCATTATCAAAGCTGCCGCCGTTGCCGAACGTGTGGGCTTGGTTGACGAGAACACGGACCACATCCATTTTCTCGGCGATTTTCTTGGCGTTAGCTTGTTCCTTGGTATGAATGCCGACTGAATGGCCCATACCCTGATAGTTCAGCACTTCTTGGACTTGATCGATAGCCGCATCGATGTTGGGCGCTTTGTAAACCGTCAGGGCAAGCGAGAGTTTTTCTCCAGAAAACGGTTTGTCTTTTCCCGCACCTTCGTCTTCGACCATGAAGAATTTCGCTTTTTTGGCTTCTTCGGGCAATCCGCAGACATCGGCGAAGACGTCGGCGTCTTTCGCCAGCACATGACGGTTCAGTTTGCTGTCGACCCACAGGTTTTTCGCGACTTTATCTTTTTCTTCCGCCGAGCACATGTAGCCGCCGACTTTCTCGAGTGCTTTAATGGCATCGTCATAAACATCAGCAACGATGGTGACGGAATTCTCCGACGAACACGACGTTGAGTTGTCGAAGCATTTCGACAGCATGATTTTTTGTGCCGCGTCATCCAGGTCCGCACTTGAATCAATGATCACAGGCACATTACCCGCACCGACACCGATGGCCGGCGTACCAGAGCTATACGCATTGCGCACGTTGTTTTGCGAACCGGTCACCGCCAGCAGGTCGGCGGCCCCCATCAGGGTGTTGGTCAGTGATTTTGTGACAGGCGCAGGCAAGATTTGCACCAAGTCCGCAGGCAGGCCAATCTTCTCAAGTTCTTCGCGCATCCAGATCACGGTTTTTTCCGTTGCCGTGTAACCAGACGGCGAGGGGGCGATAATTACCGCGTTGCGGCCTTTGATCGCCATCATGGCTTTATTGACGGGCGTGGCACTCGGATTGGTCGAGGGAACGACCGCGCCGACTACACCGACGGGCTTGGCATATTTCACCAGGCCTTTTTCCGGGATTTCTTCAATCACACCTACGGTTTTAACGCGCATGAGATCGCGTAGCGTGCCGAAGTTTTTGCGTTGGTTTTTCGTAATCTTGTCTGTGACATTTCCCAGTCCCGTATCGGCGACGGCAGCTTCAGCGGCTTCCTTCGCGTGCTCGGGTTGGTAAATCGACCAGCACAATGCGGTAACGGCCTCATCGACCCGGGCTTGATCGGCATTGGCAAACTGCGCCATGGCGGCGCGTGCCTTATCGATCAGGCCGTTGATGACGGCGGCATCATCGCGTTCTTCGGTTTGAAGTGGTGCGGGTTGTGACATAGTTGAGCTCCCTCAATATCAGGGCGTTTCATTACAATTTTATAATATAACGGTCAATGCACTGAGGCTACGGGGTCATTAAGCATTAATCGTCAATGACATAGGTTTTCTTCTTGGTGAAGACCAGCCGGTAGAACTGCATGGCAAAGGTGCCGATACCGCAAATGAGTAGTCCCGCGGCGATCGGCCGGCCGATCCAATTCATGATGTCGTAATGCATCATTTGGCTGGCCTGGGCGAAGTTCTGTTCGCCGATCTTGCCAAGGATCAAGCCCAGCACGATACCGGCGACGGAGTAACCGGAGCGGCGTAGGAAGAATCCGAGGATACCGGCCGCGAACATTACGAAAATATCCATGGTCAAGCTGCGGATTGCATACGAGCCGATGGTCGCCAGCAGCATGATGGCCGGTGCCAGGAAATGGAACGGAATGCGCAGCAAATGCACAACCGTTTTTGTTTGCAGCCAGCCCAAGACGAAAATCGAAATATTGGCGAAGAACATGGCGGCGAATACGACCCAAACCAGTTTCGAGCTGTTTTGAAAAACAAGCGGACCCGGTTCCATGTTGTGCATTTGAAACACGCCGATCATCATCGCCGTCAGCGCACCACCAGGTAAGCCAAGCGCCAGTAGGGGGATCATGGCAGCTCCCGTCGCGGCGTTGTTGGATGTTTCCGAGGAAACCACGCCTTCGAGTTGACCTTTGCCGAACTCTTCAGGTTTTTTCGACCAGCGGACCGCTTCGCTGTAACCCATAAAGGCGGCTAATGTTGCGCCAATGCCGGGCAGAATGCCGGCAAAGAAGCCGATGACGACGGATCGGGCGACGGCGATTTTCAATTTCCAAAATTCAAGGAAGCTTGGAAAATCCAGATTAACTTTTGGCGCTTTATATGCACCTGTTGCACGTTTTTCCGCCTGAAGCAGCACTTCGGAAATGGCAAAGATGCCGAGAATAACCGGAATAAAGTGAATGCCCGCCAGCAAATACGTAATGCTAAACGTATACCGCTCGATACCCGCAACCGGATCAAGACCGACAAGTGCGATCGAGAGACCTAGGCCGACTGAAAGCCAGCCTTTCCAAATGGTGGCGGAACCAACGGATGCGGCAACAGCGATACCAAAGAACACGAGCGCAAAAATCTCGGGCGGACCGAATGCCGAGATCGCCCAGTTCGCGAGAAGCGGTGTCGCCGACATCATCAATAGGGCCGAACATGTTCCGCCGAACGCAGAGCACAAGACGGCAGCACCAACGGCTTTACCGGCCATGCCTTTTTGCGTCATGGGGTAACCGTCAAACGCGGTTGGGGCGTTTTCCGGCGCGCCGGGGATATTGAAGAGAATGGCCGTGATGGCGCCCCCAAACACGCCGGAGCAATAAATGACCGAATACAGCATGATGGCGTCGGTCGGCGTCATGGAGCCGGTAAACGGCAAAATGATCGCGCCGAGGGTCAACATGCTGACGCCGGGGATGGCACCGAAGAACATGCCGCCCAACAGGCCACCAATGAAAATCATGATGCTGGTAAAGTCGCTGAAGAGGGTGAGGGTGCCTTGAATGAAATTTTCCATGATCCGCCCCTATTGCAATATTTCGACGACCCAGGTGCCGAACCCGTAGAACCCCGGCAGGTTCCCGGTCGGCAGGCCGACATAAAGAAATTTGGTGAAGAGGATGCTGAGGAAAAGATAAATCCCGATGGGAACACCAATCAAAAAGCCTAAACGGCGCTCGCCAGTTAAATAAAGATAAGCCATCAAGAAAAAGGGTGTCGTGAAATAAAAGCCCAGAGATTCCACGGTCAAGGCATAAACGAGCGGGACACCGAGCATCAGCCACATGTTTATGCCAAGCGGTTCGTGTGTTTCTTCGGAAACGACATCCGTGGCGCTTTTTTCGTCGGGGTCTTCCGCTTTAAAGAGGCTTTGAAGCAGTTGGCCGAGTGCTGCAAAGAAAACAACGGCAATGATGATGCGGGGCCAGCCGGCTGCGCCAAATTTGTACATATTGACTTCCCGGTCAAAGCCGAAGGTCAACGCAAAGGCGCTTATTGTAAAAAACATCCAAAAACCAAATTCAATCCATTGGTTTCGAGGTAATTTACGCATTGGCGAACTCCCCATTTTAGTCCCTGTGAGCAAACTCCGGCGGAGATCAATCCGCCGGAGTTCGTCATGCCTTCTTTGACATGAATCGTGAAGTTACTTCTTCATCAAACCCATGGCTTTGTAGACGTTTTTGTAAATATCAATCGTCTCGTTGATCAGCTTCTTGGCACCTTTAGTGTCCCGATAGCTGGGAATGAGATTCATGTATTTTTTCTCGTTAAACGCCTGATAGCTTTTGGTGTTAAAGCCTTTGGTGAAAGCTTGTTGCAGCCATTTCAAGCGGCTCTTCTTCACACCTTTTTTGACGTAGAAACCGCGATACCGCATCAGCGGCGTGAACTTCAGTCCAACGTCCTTCATAGACGGGACTTTGGCAAACGCAGCCGGGCGGTCGTGCAACAAAGTGAGGATCGGCTTGAAGTCACCGGAATCCAAGAAACCGCGAACATCGCCGGGTTGCTCAAACAAGGCATCGACTTGGCCACCTTTAAGGGCGCCGTAGCGGGGTCCGCCCTTATCGAAGCTAATTTGCTGCATTTTAATGCCGAAATGCTTGTTCACTTTGCCGAGGTTGACCCGTTCCATCGAGCCTTCACGGGACACATTGGCGATGGTTGTTTTGCCCTTCATTTTTTTCGCAAACTTCACGAAGGAAGCCCAATCCGTGTAGCGTTTTTCATTAGCCCGGATGTAGATTTGGCTGAACGTAATTTGCGAGATTACAAGCGGAATCAGGTCTTTTGCTGGATGAACTTTGGATTGCCCGGAAGCGTAAGCGGAAGCCGCATCATCGATGTGCTCAAGGATGTTGTAACCATCGGCCGGCAAAGCCATGTAGGATTTCAAGCCGACCAGTCCGGAACCACCGGGTTTGTAAACGAGTTTAATGGAAACTTTAGTCGCCTCTTCAACTCCTTGTGCCATGGCGCGCGCAACTTGTCCGGATCCGCCACCGGGGCCGTATGGAACGACCATCGTTAACGGGCGTTTCGGAAATTTGTCGGCTGCAATTGCCGGAGCGGCCAGGCCCATGCCCAGCACGACGCCAAGGGCGATGCCCCCAGCTTTAAAGTATTTAGTCATGGTGTCCTCCCAAAAGTAAGTATCAGTATTTTAAAGTAATTTCTGTGCTCAAATAATAGATCAGTTTTTTGCCAGACTTTCAATAGCTTGTATGTGGTATACTTGCGAATATGCAAAGCCGCCTTAATATTGCGGTAAACCACATCACAACCTCCGGTTGGCTGAGAGCCATCAGGTAAGATTTTTATCTAAATGTCCTTGAGGGGGCGACTTGACAGGCCTTGGTCCCGGGCCTAGCTTTGCGCCACTTTTGAGTTTTCTAATATATATTTTCCGAACCAGAGGAGGATTCGTTGCCAGCACCGGATTTCATTGTTCACGACGCTATCGATAATGTTGGCGTTGTTGTGGTTGAAGATGCCAAAAAGGGCAAAACCCTGACAGGCTGGGTTATGGAAGGGAACAAAACGATCAAGGTTAAAGCCCTTGCCAATGTTCCCCTTGGCCACAAGGTCGCGCTCACCAATCTAAAAAAAGGCGATACGATTATTAAGTATGGTAACGATATTGGCCGCATGATTAAAGCCGCTAAACTTGGTGATCATGTGCATACCCAAAATCTTAAGACGAAAAGGTGGTAGAGATGGCTAAGAAAGCAAAGAAGAAAACCACAAAGAAAAAAGCGGCTAAAGGTAAGGCCATCCGTAAGGACAAGCTGTTCAAAGCCGACTCATTTTTCGGTTATCGCCGTGAAAATAAACGTGTCGGCATTCGTAACCACGTTGCTATTTTGCCGTTGGACGATTTATCCAATGCAGCCTGCCAGGCAGTTGAGAACAATATTAAGGGGACGCTTGCGCTTCCTCACCATTACGGCCGGCTGCAATTCGGTGAAGACCTTGAATTGCATTTCCGTACGCTGATTGGCACCGGTTGCAATCCCAATGTGGCCGCATGTGTCGTGATCGGTATTGAGCCGCAATGGACCAAGCGCGTCGTCGACGGTATCGCCAAGACCGGTAAGCCGGTCATTGGTTTCGCCATTGAGCGCCACGGTGATATCGATACCATTAAGCGCGCCTCTTATGCTGCTAAAGAATATGTCCATTGGGCCAGTGAACTGTCGCGTGAAGAAGTGGGCTTCGATGAATTGTGGGTTTCCACTAAATGCGGTGAATCCGATACCACATCCGGTCTCGGCTCGAACCCGTCGGTTGGTAACTTTATCGATAAAGTCGATCCGCTCGGCACTTGGACCTGTTTTGGTGAGACATCCGAAATCACCGGCGCCGAAGAAATTTGCGCAACGCGTGCTGCGACACCGGCCGCTAAAAAGAAGTTCATGAAAACTTGGAGTGCGTATAACGACTTTATCAATGAGAACAAAACCAATGATCTCAGCGATAGTCAGCCGACCAAGGGGAACATCGAAGGCGGTCTCTCGACGATTGAAGAGAAGGCGTTTGGTAACCTGCAAAAAATCGGTAAGAAGACGAAGTTCATTGACGTTCTTGAGCCCGCCGAGGCCCCGAAAAAAGGCCCTGGGCTTTACTTCATGGATACGTCTTCCGCTGCGGCTGAATGCGTTACGCTTCAATGTGCCGCCGGCTTCGTCGTTCACTTGTTCCCGACGGGACAAGGCAACGTGATCGGCAACCCAATTGAGCCGGTGATTAAGTTGACGGCCAATCCGATGACGGCCCGGACGATGCACGAACATGTCGATGTCGACGTTTCGGGTATCCTGCGCCGTGAAATGGATTTCGATAAAGCCGGTGACTTGCTCATTGATATGGTGGTCCGGACCTGTAACGGCCGGCTCACCGCTGCGGAAGCGCTCGGTCATAAAGAATTCGTGATGACCAAGCTGTATCGCAGCGCCTAATCACATTTCATGGGGCGCCCACGGCAACGGGGGCGCCCTTAATATTTTGTTTTGAAAAGTGTGGTCCATGTCCGGATCCAATACTGGCACGCTCGAAGTTTCCGTATGGCGTGGCGGCGAAAACGGCCGCTATGAAACCTATACGGTGCCGGCGCGTGACAGCCAAACTATCCTCGATATCGTTACGTATATCCAGCGTCACATCGACCCGACGTTAAGTTACCGGTTTGCTTGCCGGGTCGGTATGTGCGGCTCATGCGCTATGACGGTGAACGGCAAGCCGCGCTGGACGTGCCGCAGTCATGCGCGTGTTGTTGCCGAGAATGGTAAGCTTAAAATTGCGCCCTTGCGGAATTTTAAGGTGGTCAAAGATCTGGCCGTCGATATGGAGGCGTTTTTCGAGAAGTGGCGCCGCGCCGAAGGCTCGTTTCAGGGAACACAAACCCGGCATGACGAATTTGCCGTCGTGCAGCCGAACTCAAAGCAACGCAAGCATGCCGATGCCGGTATCGAATGTATTAACTGCGGCGTCTGTTACGCGGCCTGCGATGTCGTTGCTTGGAATAAAGATTATCTTGGGCCAGCAGCACTAAACCGTGCCTGGACACTCGTCAACGATGAGCGGGACAATAAAGATATGACGCGTTTGGCAGCGGTGGCGGGGGATGCAGGGTGTCATGCCTGCCACTCCCACCAAAGTTGCGTCGAGCATTGTCCGAAATTTCTCAATCCCACGGCATCGATCGCCGGGCTGAAACGCGCAGCGGCGGCGGCGGCCCTTAAAGGTGAGATATGAGCGCACGGTTCGAAACCTACTTGTGGCTGGCGCAACGCATTACGGCGGCGATCTTAGCCGTGGCAGTCATCGTACACATTGTCACTATCGTTATGGCCATGGAGGGCGGCTTGAGCGCGCGGGAAATTATCGGGCGCGTGCAGGGCAATATGGCGTGGCTGGTTTTTTATCTGACGTTCGTGGTTTCGGTGGCCATTCATGCGCCAATCGGCTTGCGGACTATTTTGCGTGAAATCACATCGTTAAGCTTGCCGGCTATTAATGCGCTGGTCATCTTGCTGGCCTTGTTCCTTGGCATTGCCGGTTTTCGTGCGATCTTCGGCCTCTACGGATTTGCAGGGTAGGGTCATGGCAGACGTAAAATATTCCTCTTGGCCATTCGGTGCGGCACGAAGTCACCCCGTTTACTGGGCCTTCATCGTGCACCGGTTATCCGGCGTGTTGCTGGCATTGTTTTTACCAGTGCATTTTTGGACTTTATCGTTGGCGATACAAGGCGAGGCGGCGCTTGATAGTTTTCTCGTCTGGTCCGAAGCACCTTGGGTTAAGGCCGGCGAAATCGGCCTCGTGATTTTGTTGGCGGCTCATATGATGGGCGGTGTGCGGCTTCTTGCCGTCGAATTTTTGCCGTGGCGAGATTGGCAGAAAACGCTGGTCGCATTGGTGTTTGGAATCAGTCTGGCGGTCGGCCTCGCGATGCTGATGAACATGCTATAGTCAAAAAACGTTATTTTCCGGGATTTGAGGATGCCAGGAGCAAACAATGAAAGTCGATCTTGAAGCGGTCGAAGAAGCCGCCAAAACAATCTATATCCGTGCGCTCAAAGTGCTGCCGAACGATATCAAGGAGGGCTTCAAACGCTTGGATGCCACCGAAACGGATGAGACGGGCAAGAGCGTATTGGCGACGATGATTCAAAACATCGATGTCGCAGAGGCAAACGAAAACCTGCTGTGCCAAGATACCGGCATGCCGATTTATAATGTCATCATCGGGCGAAATGTCGAAGTCGATGGCCAAGACATTAAAGATGCCATTGTGCGCGGCTGCACCCGGGCGACGCAAGAACATCCATTACGGTCATCCGTGGTTCATCCGGTCACACGTGTGAACGAGCATACGTCGTGCGGGCGCAACGTGCCGGTGATTAATATCGATTTTTCAGATCGTAATGAAGAGCTCCGCCTTGAAATGATCCCGAAAGGCAGTGGTTCGGAAAACGGATCGTTCCTGAAAATGTGTATTCCGGCCGAAGGCGTCGATGCGGTGAAGGCTTTTGTTATCGACCGGGTGATCGAAGCGGGCGGGCGCGTTTGTCCGCCGACAATCGTCGGTGTTGGTGTCGGTGGGACATCGGACCTTTGTATGCATCTCGCCAAGGTCGCGGCGACGCGACCGTTGGGTAGCCAATGCGAGGATGAAGAGGGCGCGAAGCTCGAAGCGGAACTCAGTAAAGCGGTCAACACACTCGGGATCGGACCGCAAGGATTGGGCGGCGATTCAACGGCTTTTGCGGTTCATGTCGAAACCGCGGCTACCCACATCACCATGAACCCGGTGGCGGTCAACATTCAATGCCATTCGGCGCGGCGCGCCTCCGCGATATTTACGCCCAAAGGCGTCGAGTTAGGATTTTAACCATGACTGCTATTCAACTTCCTTTGCCGTGTAGTGAAGACGATATTCGCAAGCTCAAAGCTGGCGATCATGTCATTTTGCAAAACACGCTGTTTGGTATTCGTGATGCGACCTACATCCACATGTTTGATAAAGGCCGGAAAACGCATTTTGATTTAAACGGCCATGCAGTTATTCACACGGCACCCAATGTTGAAAAAGTGCCGGTCTCAAATGAATACCCGGCCGGGTACCGTTCGATTTGCATCGGCACCACGACCTCGATGCGCATGGAACGTTTCACCCGCCCGCTTATGGAACAATACGGCGTGCGTATTACCATTGGAAAAGGCGGCCTCGGCGAGGAGTCACGCAAAGCGTTTCAGGACTTAGGTGGTGTGTATCTGGCGATTATCGGCGGGACGGCCGCCCTTGAAACGACCTGGATCACGGCTATAGAAGAAGTCGACATGGATGATCTGAACCCGGAAAGCCTTTGGCGGTTTGCAATTAAAGACTTCGGGCCTTTGCTTGTCGCCATGGATTCGCACGGCAACAGCGTTTATGACGCGGTGAAAAAGACTGCTGCCGACCGCCGGGCCGCCGCGTTGGCCTCCATCGGTGTGAAAGCTTGATATGAACCGCCTGCAAACGGACCTTTTGATCTTGGGAAGCGGCGGAGCGGGGCTGTTTGCCGCCTTGCATGCCCACAAGGCATCGCCGGATCTGAATATCACCGTCGCCGTGAAGGGTTTGCTCGGAAAATGCGGCTGCACGCGCATGGTGCAGGGTGGTTATAACGTCGCGCTCAATCCGAAAGACTCGGTCGAGCGGCATTTCATGGATACGATCGAAGGCGGCAAGTGGCTCAACAATCAAGAACTTGCCTGGAAGCTCGTGACGGTCGCGCAAGAACGCATTCGCGAATTGGAGAACGAACTTGGTTGCTTTTTCGATCGCGCCGAAGATGGCAAGGTTCACCAAAAAGCGTTTGCTGGGCAAACGTTCGACCGCACCGTGCATAAGGGCGATCTAACAGGAATCGAAATCATCAACCGCTTGGCCGAGCAAGTGTGGGCACGCAAGATCGGTCGCCTCGAGGATCACCGTGCCGTGGCACTGATTAAAGACAGTTCGGGCAAAAACATGTCTGGCGTATTGATGATTGACATACGCACCGGTGAATTCGTTTTTGTGCAGGCCAAAGCCGTTCTATTGGCGACCGGCGGTGGTCCGACCATGTACAAGTATCACACGCCGTCCGGCGATAAGACCTGCGACGGTATGGCGATGGCCTTGCGCACCGGCTTGCCGCTGCGCGATATGGAAATGGTGCAGTTTCACCCGACCGGGTTAATCGCCGGCATGGAAACGCGCATTACCGGTACGATTATCGAGGAAGGCTTGCGCGGGTTTGGCGGCTATTTGCTCGACGGCGAAGAACAGCGCTTCATGCACAAATACG
>Ga0181593_10003320_pt1 | contig 14790 bp, 16 predicted proteins | sample 071ome_19_FD_133756 | JGI IMG/M metagenome (GOLD analysis project Ga0181593, IMG submission 133756) | Coastal salt marsh microbial communities from the Groves Creek Marsh, Skidaway Island, Georgia - 071413AT metaG (megahit assembly) | ecosystem: Environmental > Aquatic > Marine > Intertidal...
ATCGGATGTCGGACTGAAATTCGACCTACAAGATGGGTGCGTTGGGCTTTGCTCTAGGTCGGGCTTCAGCCCGACGCGACCCCCGCAGGACTGAAGCATGATCTACAGGAGAAGCAGTTCGCAGGACGGGCAGGGCGCGGCGCGCCTGGCGGGAGGTTATCCGGTGCTTTCCTTGCGCGGTCCGAGCTGTTCGTCGCTGACCTGTGGCGCGAAGTAGTCGTCGGCCGCCTCGAGCGTGACGGGTCGGCCGTCGGCGTCGACCAGCGGCTGCTCGTAGTCGTTCCAGCCGCGCAGACCGGTCTGCAGCGAACGCACAGCGCTGTACCCCATTCCCTGCATGACGTCGGCGGCGAGGATGGTGCGGTTGCCGGAGCGGCAGACCAGCACGATGTCAATTTCGCGAGCTGCCGCCAGCTCGGGCACGGTCTCCTCGTAGCCCCAGTCGCAGGCCAGTTCGAGGATCCCACGCGGCACGTTAAGCGAGCCTGCGATGTGCATCGCCGCGAACTCGTAGGGTTCACGGATGTCGACCAGCATCAGGTCGTGGCCCGCGTCGAGCTCCTCCTGCAGGTCCCACGGGTACAGCTCCCGGACCCCCGGTCGCGTGAACACGACGAGGTCGGCGAATTTCCGCGGTTTCATCGCAGGTGGTGGGTCAGGCCGTGTTCGACTGCCATCACCGCGGCCTCGACACGCGAGTGCAGGCCGAGCTTGCGTAGCACCGCCTTGACGTGCAGTTTCACGGTGCCGTCGGAGATGCCGAGGTTGCGCGCGATGACCTTGTTGCTCTGACCCTCGGCGACGTGACACAGGATCTCGCGTTCGCGCGGGGTCAGCTCGTCGAACGGATCCTCGGGGGGCAACTCATCGCTGCCGCCACCCTGCACGACCTTGGCCAGCACCCCGGTCAGCTCGGGTGCGACCACGGTGCTGCCCTGGACGATCTCGTGCAGCGCACTGACCACCTCGTCCGGTTCCATGTCCTTGATCAGGTAGCCCTGCGCGCCGTTGCGCAGCGACTCGACGAGGTCGCGCTCCTCGGTGCTGGTGGTCAGCATCGCCACCGGCATCGTCAGGCCGGTTTCGCGCAGCCGGCGCAGCACCGACAGCCCGTCCATGACCGGCATGCGCAGGTCGAGCAGTACGATGTCGGGCTGGCTCTCCTGGGCGATGCGGACCCCTTCGGCACCGTCGCCGATGGCGTCGATCACGGTGATGCCGCGCCGGGTCAGAAGCTCCTGCAGCCCGACCCGGAACAGGGCGTGGTCGTCAATGATGAGTACGCGCATCGTCATCGCTGGCCTGGTCGGTACGGGGGAGTGGGGCGCCGAGCTCGTCGGCCTGGTGGTGGAACGTGAGCTCGATCCGCGTGCCGTCGCCGGGCTCGGATTCGATGCGCAATGCGCCGCCGAGACGCTGGGCGCGCTCCTGCATGATCGAGAGTCCGACATGCTCGCCGGGACTGCCGTCCAGCACCCTGTCGCCGATACCGACACCGTCGTCCTCGATCAGGGCGCGGAAGTCGCCTTCCTCGTTGCAATCCACGAGGACGCGCACGTTCTGCGCCTGGCTGTGCTTGCGGATGTTGGCCAACGATTCCTGGATGATGCGCACCACCTGCATCTCGAGGATCGCCGGCAGCACCACCTCGACACAGTCGTGCTGCAGCACCGCGGTGATGCCGGTCTCCTTGCGGAACCGTGCGACCAGGTCCTTGAGCGTCGGCACCAGCCCGCGTCCATCCAGCGGTGCGCGGAAGTGGAACAGCAGCTGGCGCAGTTCGGTGTGCGCCTCGTCGAGGCTGGCGCGGATGCGCCCGGTCTCGCGGCGTGCGCTGGTGGCGTCGCCCTGCTGCAGGGTGTCGTCGAGCATGCGTACCTGGTAGCGCAGGCTGGCGATGGTCTGCGCCAGCGAGTCGTGCAGCTCGTGCGCGAGCATGGTGCGCTCCTGCATCAGCGACAGCCGGTTGGCCTGCTTATCGAGGTAGGCCTTCTCGATGGCCATGCCGAGGTGGCGGCCGATGCTGGTCAGCAGCTCGGTGAAGTCACGGCTGATCGCAACGCCCGCCTCGTCGAGGAACAGGTTGTAGATGCCGAGGTCGTGACCGCGGTACTGCAGTGGCACCGCGAGCAGCGTGATGTTCTCCTCCTCGCCGAAGATCGGTTGACCGATGATGGCGTTGCACTCGCGGATGTCGTTGCGGCACTGGATGGAGCCGGCGTCGAGCGCCATGCTGCAGACGCAGCTCTCCTCCATGGAGATCTGCTGTTCGGCGCGCACGATCTCGTCGTCGAGGCCGAGGCTGGCGACCAGGCGCATCTTCTTGTCGGTTCCGATCAGGCGCACCGTCGCGGCACGGGCGTCGGTGACGTCGCGCAGCGTGTTCAGGAAGTGCGAGAGCAGGTCGTCGAGGTCGCGGTACTTGTTGATGCTCGCCGCCACCTCGTAGAGGATCGCCAGCGAGCGGGTCTGGTGCGCCAGGCGGGTGGTCTGCTTGTGCACCCGCTCGTCCATTTCATGGGTCAGTGCCTCGAGGCGCTCGCCGAGACGGTTGATGTCACCGGCCAGTTCCACGAACTCGCCCGACTCGGGCGCCTCGACCCGGGCGGACAGCCGCCCGCTGCGCATCACGCGCGCCCACTGGCGCAACTGCTCGAGCGGTTCGATGACGTTATGGCGCATGCGCTGCAGCATGCGTCGCAACTGGTGCAGACCGAGGAGGGCGAGCAGCAGCTGCAGGCCGGCGAGGTAGGGCACCGCACCGGGCAGCAGTGGCATCAGCAGCGCGACCACGCCGATGCCGACCAGCATGACCAGCATCAGGCTGCACGGCAGGGCGAGTCGCCCGGCGGTCAGGGTGTCGAATTTCCAGCCGCTGACAGCCTTGCCGTCATCGCCTATGACGTATCCGCACAGGCGGTTCGCTTCCTGGTTTTCGGACAGGGTCGCCATGTCGTGTGGCTCGGGCCCCGTTTGGTTGACCGTGTCCATCAAGTATACGCCGGCTGCGACATGCGCGGTAAACGGTGGCTCAGCGGGCCCGTTTGGGTGGCGCGTAGTCGACGTCCTGGGGCGGTTCGTATTTCGGGTCGTTGGGATTCATGAAGATGAAGTGGCTGACCCCAGGTTTGACCTCGGCGTAGTCGAGCACGGTGCCGTCGAGCACCTCCTCGCTGAGTGGCGAGATCAATACGTCGACGCCGTCGCAGTCGACCTTGAAGTCCTCGGGATTGGCCTGGTCGAAGCCGAGTGCGTAGTCGATACCACCTTTGCCGTCGGGCTTGGCTGCGAGGCGCAGGCCGGTGCCCGGCTCGAATTCGTCGCTGGCAAGCGCCTGCTTGACCTGGTCGACAGCGTTTGGGGTCAGAGTCACGATCATGCGGGTTCTCCTGTGGATGACGGGCTGGCGGCATCACGGCAACGACGCACGTGGCCGGCGAAACGTGCGGCCCAGCGGTTGCCGGCGACGTCGCGAAGGTGCGCGTAGCTGGCGAGCATGTTGTGCATGACCAGGCCGTCGTGCCGGCCGTCGATGCCGTAACCACGCTCGACGGCGTAGGCGTAGGTCAGCCCGTCGGGCAGGCCGACCAGCCGTGAGTAGTGGAATTCGTGGGCCTGGAAAACGGCCTGGTCGCCGGTGTCCGGTGTCAGCGGCCATGGACCGGCCCCGGTTTCACGCAGGCGCACGTAGCCACGGCCGACCGGCCGCATCTCCATGCGCACGTCGGCCGGGATCACGCCGACCATCTCGCCACTGGTGTCGCGCCAGTGGAGGCGCTTGCACAGATACATCAGGCCGCCGCACTCCGCGTAGGTGGGCAGGCCACCCTCGATCGCCGCGCGGATGTCCGCCTTGAGGGCGTGGTTGGTCGCCAGCCTGTCGAGCGAGGTCTCGGGAAAACCGCCACCGATGAACAGGCCGTCGACCTCGGGCAGCTTGGCATCGGACAGGGTGTCGAACGGCACCAGCTCGGCGCCGGCGGCCTCGAGGGCCTCGAGGTCCCCCGGATAGTAGAAACCGAATGCACGGTCGCGGGCGATGGCGATGCGCACCGGATCCGTCTCGGGTGAGGTCGCGGGCGTGTCGGTCGCGACGGGCAGCGGTGGCGCGGCGCTACGCTCCAGCAGCACGCCGAGGTCCAGATGCCGTTCGACCGCCGCGCCCAGCGCGGCGATGCGCGCGTCTGCGGTCTCCGCCTCGTTGGCCGGGACCAGCCCGAGGTGGCGTTCACCGATGGCCAGCGCGTCGTCGCGCGGCAGCGCCCCGAGCACCGGCACGTCGGTGTAGTGCTCGATGACGGCGCGCAGCTTCGCCTCGTGGCGTGACCCACCGACGAAGTTGAGAACCACGCCGGCGAGCTTCAGCCCAGGATCGAACTGCCGGTAGCCGATCAACAGCGGAGCCACGCCGCGGATGGTGCCCCGCGTGTCGAGCACCAGCACCACCGGCAGATCGAGCAGGTGGGCGAGAGCCGCGTTGCTGTTGCTGCCTTCGAGATCGAGCCCGTCATAGAGCCCCTTGTTGCCCTCGGCAAGCAGCACGTCGGCCCCGCCACCGTGGCGAACGAACTCGGCGTGCAACTCGGCGGTCGACTGGACCTGGAAGTCGAGATTGCGGCACGGGCGCCCGGCGGCCCGACCGAGCCACAGCGGGTCGATGTAGTCGGGTCCCTTCTTGAACGGCTGGACCGTGAGGCCGCGACGAGACAGCGCGGCGCAGAGACCGACGCTGACGCTGGTCTTGCCGGAGGACTTGCTGGCGGCGGAGACGAGGAAACGGGCCATGGCAAGGCGCGACCGACGCGCCCGGCGAACTCAGTCGTCCGCGGCCGCGGAGCTGGGCAGGGCGTCGGGCAGGAACGGCAGCACGCGCACGCCGAGCAGCACCACCAGCAGGGCAAGCGCACCGCCGCCGAGGCCGAGACCGAGCTCGGGCAGGGACGGTGCGTAGTGGATCACCTCGCCATCGAAGAAGCTGCTCGAGATCTCCATGCCGGGGAACAGCTCGAGCGGCACCGACTGGCCGCCGATGATGGTCACGTACATGGTCGCCAGGCCGCCCAGGATCACCAGCACGCACGCGGCAAGCAGCGCCCCGCAGTGGCCTCGGAACGCCGGGTTGAGAAGCAGCCACATCGGCAGCAGGCTGCCGAGCAGGATCTGGCCGATCCAGAACGCCTGGGTGATCGAACCGCCGTCGCGCAGGATCAGCATCTCGGCGGCGAGGTGCTCGGCCGCGTAGAGGTTGGTCAGGTGCTGGGCAGCGGTCAGCAACAGCGCGGCGGCGATGAAGGTGCCAAGCAGGACGCGCAGGCGGCTGAGCAGGGAGGTGTCGAGTTCGCGGCCGGTGCCGCGGAACAGGCCCGTGGCCACGAGGATGAAGATCGCCTTGCCGTAGACCAGCGACAGCGCGATGAACAGCGGTGCCATGATCGCCGCGTCGTACGCCTCGCGCGCGATCAGGAAGCCGAAGATCGAGCCGGTGCCCGTGGTCAGTATCAGGCGCCAGACGAAGGCGAACAGGCCGACACGGCCCGCATGCTCGCTTACGGTGTGGTCCATCAGGGTCCACAGGTAGGCGGCGACGATCAGGAAGAAGCCGTTGTAGAGGAAGATGTTCCAGGCAAAGATCGACTTGAAGTTGTAGGTCGTCATCGCGACGATCAGGCGGTCAGGGCGGCCGAGGTCGAGGACCAGGATCATCAGGCCACCGGCCAGCAGCGCGATGGCGAGCAGTCCGGAGAGACGCGCCAGCGGCTTGTAGGGCATCTTGCCGAACACCGAGCCGATCGAGGCGACGTTGAGGGCCCCCGACGCGGCGACGATCAGGAACACCGCGAACACGTGCGGCAGGCCCCAGACGATCTGGTTGTCCATGCCGGTCACGTGGTGGCCGTGGTGCTCCATGATCCAGGCGGCGCCGAGGCCGGCGGCGAGCAGGGCACCGAGCAGGCCGAGCAGCAACAGGTAGCCTTTGCTGGTGTCGACTTCGAGGAAACGTGTACGCATACGGCTGGCTTCCGATTACAGGCCGCGGTAGCGGACGCCGAGGTCGAGACCGAGGTCGGCGCGCACCTGCGTTGACGGGAAGGTGGCGAGGGCCTGGTGGATCGCGCTGCGTGGATCGTTCAGGTCGCCGAACAGCAGCGCACCGCCGCCGTCCTGGGCGCACGCCTCGACACAGGCCGGCTGCTGGCCGGCATCGACGCGGTGCACGCACAGCGTGCAGCTCTCGACCGTGCCCTTGCCGCGCGGCGAGTGGGGCTTCTGGTCGGTGAGGTCTTCGTGCACGAACGACCGTGCCTTGTATGGACAAGCCATCATGCAGTAGCGGCAGCCGATGCAGATGTGCTTGTCGACCAGCACGATGCCGTCGGCGCGCTTGAACGAGGCCCCGGTCGGGCAGACGTCGACGCACGGCGGCTCCGCGCAGTGCTGACACATCATCGGCAGCGAGACCCGGCGCCCGGTCGAGCGATCGCGCAGCTCGACCTTGCGGATCCACTGCGCGTCGCTGCGCGGGCGGTCGTGGCCATGCCAGCCGTGTTCTTCGCGGCAGGCGTCGACGCAGGCGGTGCAGTCGCTGCACTTGCCGGTGTCGACCAGCAGTCCCCAGCGCACGATCGACGTGACCGGCTCGGCGTCGGTCTTCGCCGCGGCGATGCGGTGCAGGAACACCCCGGGGGCGAGCGTCAGCGTGCCGGCGGCGACCGCGCCGCCGAGCAGGCGCCTGCGGTAGCGATCGATCGGCTGTTCGCTCATCGTGCCGACTCCATCGCCAGGCCGCGGCTCCAGGCCCCGGCGCCGACCACGCCCGGCACACCCTCCTCGGGGGTGCCCGAGTGGCACTGGAAGCAGTCGATCTTCACCGCCGCGTAGCGGTGGCAACTGACGCAGAAGTGCTGAGGATCGTCGAGCGACACCGGCTGACCCGCGGCATCGACCGCGTGGCAGTTGATGCAGTTGCGCAGGCTCTGCTGCTTGGTGCGGATGCCGCGGTGCACGGTCTCGTCACGCTGGTGCAGGATCAGTTCCATGTGGTTGCGACGCATGAACTCCACCGGCTCCACGCACTGCTCGGCCGTGCCGCTGTCGATCACCGGCAGCGGCACGCGACCGCCTTCCTCGGCGGCCGTGGCCGGCAGCGTCGCCAGCAGCAGGAGCAGGGCGGAGAGCAGGCGCAGCATGCTTACTCGCCGAGTGCCATCTGGATGTAGCCGGTCGGGCAGACGTCGGCGCAGATATGGCAGCCGATGCACTTGTCGTACCACGTATCGACATAGCGCCCGAGCGACTGTTCCGACTTCTTGTTCTTGTAGACCGCGTCCTGCGGGCAGTAGACGACGCAGGCATCGCACTCGAAGCACTGGCCGCAGCTCATGCAGCGCTTGGCCTCGGCGACGGCCTGCTCCTCGAGGTAGCCGCGCAGGCGTTCCTCGAAGTTGCCGAGCACCTCGTCGGCGCCGATGTGCACTTCATCGCGCTTGTTGCGCGCCTCGTAGTTGAAGTGGCCGAGGAACAGCTTGTCGTGCGGAATCACCTCGTTGGCGGAACGGTCCTCGAAGTTGTGGATCGCGAAGTCGGCATCGTCGGTGCCACGCACCTCGCCATGGTGCTCGGCCAGTTCCTTGCCGTGCTCCTTGAGGTAGTTGAGCATGTTGAAGCGCACGCCCTCGTACTTGGGTCGTCGCTTGAGGTCGGCCCCCTGCAGGACCTGGTCGATGCCGTCGACGGCGACGCGCGCCTGGCCGATGGCGGTGGTCAGCAGGTGCGGGCGCAGGATGTCGCCGGCGACGAAGTGATTCGGACGCTGCGGCGAACGGTAGTTGCGGTCGGAGTTCATCAGGCCCTTGCCGTTGTCGAATTCCTCGAAGCCGCTGAAGTCGCCCACCTGGCCGATCGCGGAGACGATCAGGTCGGCGTCGATGTCGTACTCGGTGCCGGGCACCGGGGCCCGCTTGCCGTCGACCTCGCCCATCTCGGCGACGCGCAGCGCCACCGCACGGCCGTCGTCGCCCATGACGACCCCGACCGGTGCCAGGTTGCCGCGGATCTCGACGCCCTCGCGCAGCGCGTCCTCGATCTCCTTCTGCGCCGCGGGCATGTCCTTGACATCGCGACGCGTGATCAGCATGACCTCGGCGCCCTCGCGCTTGGCCGCCGAGGCGACGTCGTGCGCGGTCTGGCCGAGCACCACGTACTCCGGGCGGTCGCTCTCGTTGACCGTGGTGATGTGACCCAGGCGGCGCGCCACCGAGGCGACGTCGATCGAGGTGTCGCCACCACCGATGACGATCACGCGACCTGCGACGTGCTGCAGGCGGCCGTCGTTGAACGCGTTGAGGAACGCAACGCCGGTGATGCAGTTGACCGCATCGCCGCCGGGAACCGGGAGGGCGCGACCGGACTGGGCGCCGATGCCCCAGAACACCGCGTCGTACTCCTCCTCGATCTCGGCCAGCGTCACGTCGCTGCCGATGCGCGTGCCCATGCGCAGTTCGACGCCCATGTCGATGATGCGCTGGATCTCGCCGTCGAGCACGTCGCGCGGGGTGCGGTAGCCGGGGATGCCGTAGCGCATCATGCCGCCGAGCTCGGTGTGCTCGTCGAAGATGGTGCAGCCGTGGCCCATCTGGCGCAGGAAGTAGGCGGCGGCGAGTCCCGCCGGGCCGCCTCCGACGATGGCGACCTTCTTGCCGGTGTCCTTGTCGGACTTCGGCAGCGCGAGCTTCTGCTGCAGGCCCCAGTCGCCGACGTACTGCTCGATGGCGTTGATGCCGACGTAGTCCTCGACCTCGTTGCGGTTGCAGCCGTCCTGGCATGGGGCGGGGCAGACGCGACCCATCACCGACGGGAATGGGTTGGCCTCGACCATGCGATAGAAGGCGTACTGCTGCCACGGCATGTCGCCCGGCGCCTTGTCGATGCCGCGCGCGATGTTCATCCAGCCACGGATGTCGTGACCGGACGGGCAGCTCGCCTGGCAGGGCGGGGTGCGCTGCACGTAGGTCGGGCACTTGTGCGTCCAGCTCGCCTGGAAGATCTCCTCGCGCCACGCGTTGGGTTCGCTGTCCCCTTCCTTGTAGCGGCGGTAGGTGTACTGTTTCATCTCATCGCTTGAGGCGGCCATGGTCTCCTCCTGGGTCGAGCTTGGTGGTTCGGCCGTTAGTCTTTGGTGCCGAGCTGGATGGCATCGCCGACCAGCTGATGGACGCTGACGATCATGTCCATCGGCAGTCCGTACATCGGCAGCACCTTGCTGAACTGGCTCTTGCAGATCGCGCAGATGGCTGCCATGTGGGTCACTCCGTGGTCGTCGACCACCTGCTGCAACGCCTGCACGCGTGGCATCGCGCCCTTGGCGCGCAACTCCAGCAGGTCGTCGGTGAGCAGGCCGCCGCCGCCGCCGCAGCAGAAGGTGCGGTCGCGGATGGTCTCGTCGGCCATGTCCACGAAGCGATTGACCGAGGCGCGGATCACCGCGCGCGGTATCTCGAACTGTCCGCCCGGCATGTCGCCCATGCGCGAGGCGCGCGCGACGTTGCACGAGTCGTGGAAGGTGACCACCTTGTCGTCGTTGGCTGACGGGTCGAGGTTCAGAGCGCCTCTACCGATCAGGTCGTTGGTCAACTCGCAGATGTGCTGTGGCACCGGGTAGCGGCTGTCGAGGAAGTCGAACGGCCCGGCCAGCGTGTTCAGGAAGCTGTAGGCGACGCGCCAGGCGTGGCCGCACTCGCCGAACACGATGCGCTTGACGCCGAGTTCGAGTGCCGCGGTGCGGATGCGCTGCGACACCTTGCGCATGTTCTCGTAGTTGCCGATGAACATGCCGAAGTTCGCGGCCTCGGAGGCGTACGAGCTGATGGTCCAGCTGATCCCGGCCTGGTGGAACACCTTGGCGTAGCCGATCAGGCCGTCGATGTGCGGTTCGGCGAAGAAGTCAGCCGATGGCGTGACCAGCATCACCTCGGCGCCCTGGACGTCGACCGGCAGCTTCACGTCGATGCCGGTGTCATCCTTGATGTCCTCCTCGAGCCCCTCGAGGGTGTCGATCAGGGCGGGCTCGGGCAGGCCGAGGTTGTTGCCGATCTTGTGGACCTTGCCGATGATCTCGTTGCAGTACTTCTGGCCCTTGCCGACCGCATCCATGATGTCGCGCGCGGCCATGGAGATCTCGGCGGTGTCGATGCCGTAGGGGCAGAACACCGAGCAGCGGCGGCACTGCGAGCACTGGTGGAAATAGTTGTACCACTCGTCCAGCACGTCCTCGGTCAGGTCGCGCGCGCCGACCAGTTTCGGGAAATGCTTGCCGGCAAAGGTGAAGTAGCGACGGTAGACGCTGCGCAGCAGGTCCTGGCGTGCGACCGGCATGTTCTTGGGGTCGCCGGTGCCGAGGAAGTAGTGGCACTTGTCGGTGCACGCGCCGCACTTGACGCAGCTGTCGAGGTAGACCTTGAACGAACGGTACTTGCCGAGCAGCTCGCCCATCTTGTCGATGGCCACCTGCTGCCAGTCGTCGACCAGCTCACCGGGAAAGCCGAGCTTGTCCTGGTGGTCGGGCTTGGCCACGAAGGGACCGTCGCCGAGCATGGCGTCGGGCTGCAGGACCGGGATCTCCAGGTTCGGTCCGAGCTTCGGCAGGTCGAAATCGAGCTTGGCCATGGCGTCCCTCAGCGGTTCTCGAGCTCGGCGGCCCACGGCGCCAGGTGGCGGCGCTCGCGTGGGTCATCGGCCTGGTTGCGAGACGGACTGAAGAACACCCCGGGGGCGTGCAACAGCTTGCTGAACGGGAAGGCGATCATCAGCGCCAGCACCAGGGTCAGGTGCAGCAGCAGCAGCGGATCGGTCGGCAGCGGCTGCCAGTCGAACACCATCAGGCCGAGGAAGAAGGCCTTGACCGCGATGATGTCGGTGTGGGCGACGAACTTCATCGCCAGGCCGCTCGCGCCGATCAGGATCAGCAGCAGCAGCCACAGGTGATCGGACGGGGCGCTGATGTAGCGCACCCGCGAGACGGCCAGGCGCCGCAGCCAGAGCATCGCCAGCGCGCCGACCATCGCCAGCCCGGCGTAGATGCCGAACGGCTGGATCAGCTGCACCGGCAGCCAGACCGGCTCGGTGAAGTAGCGCAGGTGACGTGCCAGGACCACGGCCAGGGCGGCGTGGAAGGCGAAACCGAACAGCCAGATCCACTTGTTGGAGCGGAACAGGCTACGGAACAGCAGCACCTCCTCGGCCATGCGTACGACCACGCCGGAGCGGGTGGTCGGGGCGGGCGTGGTCGGGATCTTCAGCGGTGCCGGCGTGCGCGCGTAGTCGACGATGCGGTGCAGGAGGCCGAAGACCAGCACCGCCGTCGCGACGTAGAACGCGAGCGCGAAGAGGATGCTGGTCACCGACATGCGTGGGCCTCCCGTCAGGGCAAGGGGGTAGGGGACGCGGGCGTCCCCGTCCTCCGCGGATGCCTCAGATGCAGCCGGTCGGCTTCGGCAGGCCGGCGATCTTGCACGCCTGCTTGGCCGGGCCGTACGGGAACAGCTCGTAGAGGTACTTGCTGTTGCCTTTCTCCGCCCCGAGCTTCTTGCCGATGGCCTTGGTCAGGACGCGAACCGCCGGGGCGATCTGGTACTCGTCGTAGTACTCGCGCAGGAAGTTGACCACTTCCCAGTGGTTCTCGGACATGTCGATGCCCTCTTCCTTGGCGAGTTCGTTGGCGATGTCCTCGTCCCAGTCGGACAGGTTGAGGATGTAGCCTTCCTCGTCGGTCTCGATGCTCTTGCCGTTGACTTCAATGCTCATGCTTACGCCTCCTCGCTGCGGGTTTCGCAGATTTGATTCAGAGCCAGGACTGGACGCCGTCGTTGGCGGCAACCAGGTCGACGAAACCGTCGTAATCCACCACGTCGATGCCGTCAAGCACCTTGCCTTCGATGCCGCGTGCGGCGGCGTCGACGCCGAGCACGCAGACGGTGCGGTCGGCCAGCGCCGCGCGCACCGTATCGCTGACCCGGCTGCCATCCAGGGCGCCGTAGACGCCATCCTCGATCAGGAGGATCGTCGCGCCCGGCTTGGACACGCGCAGGCAGCTCTCCAGGCTGGTGGTCGTGAACGGGGACTTGTTGACGATATGCAGCATTTCTCGTGTCCCCCTCAGAAGTTGAAGATCACGTCCTGCTCCTCGAGCAGGCCGGCGATCTCGTCGCGGCTGACCAGGCGGATCGAGTCCTTCTCGGCCCAGTCCTCGTTCTCGTCCTCCCACACCAGGTGCTGGAGGTCCTCGAGGGTCAGCCCACGCTCGGCGAGCGCGTCCTGGTCGACGTAGATCTTGTTGACGTCGTAGTCACCCAGGGCACTGTAGGTGGCGCTGAAGTTCTTCATGCCAATGCCCTTGGTGTCCATCCCCTTGATCAGCTGGTAGACACCGTCGTCCATGAACAGCAGGCTGACGTCCTGCTCGAACGCGGCGCCGATCAGCACCACCTCGAGCGACTCCCAGGCGTAGATCGTGCCGTAGGGCGCCTTGCGGTTGATGTAGAGGAATTTCTTTGTGGCTCCGGCTTCCGACATTGTTCTCTCCTTGCGTCAGTCGCCGAAGACGACGAGGCGGTCGGCCTGGATCCCGGCCTCGATCAGCTGGCCAAGTCCGGAGATGCGGAATCCCGGCGCGACGTTGTGGCCGTCCTTGCCGTGGCGTTTCTGCTCGTCCTCGTCCACCAGGCCGCGACGCTGCGCGGCGGCCACGCACAACACCAGGTCGAGATCGTGCTCCTGCGCGAGCTCGCTCCAGCGCTTGACGACGTTGCGGTCGTCCTGCGGCGGGGTGGTGAAGTCGGTGCCGTTCTGCACGCCGTCGTGGTAGAAGAACACGCGGAAGATCTCGTGCCCCTTGTCCAGCGCGGCCTTGGTAAAGAAGTACGCGGAGTCCGACGCCTGATGGGTGTAGGGCCCCTCGTTGACCATGATGCCGAATTTCATCCCTGGCTCCCGTCTGTGCAGGTCAGAAGTGGATGTGCGCCGACGCGTTCAGGGTGTTGCGCGCGCCACGCCAGTTGTCGATGTGGTACTTGGTGAACGGCAGCTCGGTGATCTCGAAGAAGCGTTTCCAGCCGATCCGGTCGATCCACTCGTTGACGCGCTCGTAGTCGCGTGCGTCGGTCTTGTAGGCGTTCAGGATACGCTTGACCACGTCGGCGACCTCCGGCCAGCGCGGTGGGTTGTTCGGCAGGCCCGAAGCGACCAGCTTGTGAAAGGTCGGCTTGGAGCGCGCGTTGGAGTTCTTGCCACCAACCCAGATCGCGATCTTGGTGTACTCGGCGTCGTTGATCTGCATCGGCGGGCAGGGTGGGAAGCAGGCGCCGCAGCACATGCACTTCTTCTCGTCGACCTCGAGTGACGGCTTGCCGTTGACCATCGCCGGGCGGATTGCCGCGACCGGGCAGCGCGCGACCACCGACGGGCGCTCGCAGACGTTGGCCACGAGGTCGTGGTTGATCTTCGGCGGCTTGGTGTGCTGAACGTTGATCGCGATGTCGCCCTGGCCACCGCAGTTGATCTCGCAGCACGAGGTCGTGATGCTCACGCGGTTGGGCATCTGCTCCTCTTTGAACTCGTCGTAGAGCTCGTCCATCATCGCCTTGACCACGCCGGAGGCGTCGGTGCCGGGGATGTCGCAGTGCAGCCAGCCCTGGGTGTGGGAGATCATCTTGACCGAGTTGCCGGTGCCGCCGACCGGGAAGCCGGCCGCTTCGGCCGCCTCGATCAGCGGGTCGACCTTGCTCTGCTCGGTGACCAGCATCTCGACGTTGCTGCGGATCGTGAAGCGCAGGTGGCCGTCGGCGAACTCGTCGGCGAGCTCACAGATCTTGCGGATCGTGTAGACGTCCATCTGGCGCTGGGTGCCGAAGCGCACCGTCCACACCTCGGTGCCGTCCTCTGCAACGTGGTGCAGGACGCCGGGGCGCTGTCGGTCGTGCCACTTCCACTTGCCGTACTGCTCGCGCATCGTCGGGTGCAAGTAGGGGGTGACGTCGACCACGCCACTCTCGATGGGCGGACGCGGTTTGTGGGTTTCTGCCTGTGCCATGCTTCGGTCTCCTCGGTGATGCCTGCTGATGGAGCGGTTCGGGGGTCAGCCCGCCCGACGCTGCTCCCACTTGCGAGCTTCCTCCTGCCATCCGTCGGTCCGCACGTAGGGGTTGGTCCGCGGATGGTTGATCATGTTCGGGTCGATCTCGAGCCCGACCCCTTCCAGGAAGTTGGCCAGACCGATGCGCTCGATCATCTCACCGCAGCGCTCGTGCTCGAGCGCGTTCTCGGCGAAGAAGTCGATGCAGCGGCCGGCGAGTTCCTCGAGCGCGTCGAAGTCCTCCTGGGTCTCCATCTTCATGAACGGTACGACCATGGTGCCCATCAGGTCACCGATCTTCAGCGTGCGCTTGCCGCCCATCAGCACGCTGACGCCGCGCTCCTTGCCGGGAGACAGCGCCTTGGTCATGACGTTGATGCAGTGCATGCAGCGCACGCAGTCGCCGTTGCGCACCTCGAGGCTGTCGTCGTCCTTGAGGAGCAGCGCGTTGGTCGGGCAGCGGGTGATGACGTTGTCGATCACATATTCGCGCCCCTTGTCGGCGACGTACGCCTTGACCTCGTCCTTGGCGACCTGCATGTCGTCCTGCCAGGTGCCGATCACCGCGAAGTCGGAGCGCTGGATCGAGTTCATGCAGTCGTTCGCGCAGGCCGAGAACTTGAACTCCCACTTGTACGGCAGCGACGGGCGGTGCATGTCGTCGA
>Ga0181593_10003324_pt1 | contig 14781 bp, 9 predicted proteins | sample 071ome_19_FD_133756 | JGI IMG/M metagenome (GOLD analysis project Ga0181593, IMG submission 133756) | Coastal salt marsh microbial communities from the Groves Creek Marsh, Skidaway Island, Georgia - 071413AT metaG (megahit assembly) | ecosystem: Environmental > Aquatic > Marine > Intertidal zone...
CATCACTGCCATGCAAGAATTTGTAGTACCTAAGTCTATTCCTAGTACGCGTCCCATACCAACCGATTAGCAAGGTTCGTACCAAGCATTCGAATTTTACTTATTACATTGCGCCACAAAGACTTACGATAAACCAGTCCATCATACTACTACCTAAACCGGTAATTGAACAAGCCAATATGTCACAGATGGTGTCACACTTGAAGCGCGACTGTGACAAGCCACGGCCAAGTTTTTTCACATCCGCACTACACCATTTACGTTGTTCGGAATCGTCTATCGAACATGAATCAATGGACTCATCTCAGCAATTGGGATCGTTTTTGTCCCAAAATCTCTTTGACGGCCTCTAAGGACAAAGTGTTGATTACGTTTTCAGCAGTCAGCCAGCCTTTGCGGGCTATATTTATGCCGGCTTCGACGAAGCCAAAGTGCTCGGGGGCGTGGGCGTCAGGATTGATACTCGTGAGCAACCCTTTTTCAGCGGCGCTCTTCCAAAGCCGCCAATCCATATCCAATCGATAGGGATTGGCGTTAAGCTCGACGATCACCCCATTGGCTATAGCCGCGTCAATGACCTTTCGGGCATCCACCTCATAGCCGTCCCGCTTAAGCAGCAATCGGCCAGTCAAATGTCCCAGCATCGTCGTGGCCGGGTGCTCAATCGCATTGATAATTCGGGTAGTCATCTCCTCTGCCGGTTGCGAGAAGGACGAGTGAACAGAGGAAACCACATAGTCTAGCTGCATCAGTAAATCCTTATCCAAATCCAAGGAGCCATCCGGCAAAATGTCGCATTCGATTCCGGAGAAAACGTAGGTCGAATAGTCTCCAGAATCATTGAGCATTTTAACCTTTTCAATCTGCGCTTCCAATCGAGCTTCGTCCAACCCATTGGCTTGAAAACTCGCCTTCGAATGATCGGCCACACCCCAATACTGCCAACCCAAATCCTGTGCAGCTGCCGTCATTTCCTCCAGTGAAGCCCTTCCATCACTAGCCGTCGTATGATTATGGAAGACTCCCTTGATGTCCTTGTACTCGATCAAATCGGGAATTTGCCCTTTTTCAGCCGCGTCAATCTCACCCCGACCCTCGCGTAATTCTGGCGGGATGAATCTTAAGCCGAGGGCCTCGAAAATGTCGCCTTCGCTCTGGGCCGATTTCCCTGCTTCAAAACTCTCCGCATCCACTGGCTTAAGTCCCCACTCGCTTAGGCTAAGCCCGCGTTCAAGCGCCCGCTGTCTCATTTGCACGTTGTGATCCTTGGATCCAGTGAAATGATGCAAAGCGAAGTAAAACTGCTTTGGCGGGACCACCCGCAAATCGGCTTGTAAACCACTATCAAATCGCACGCTGGCCTTAGTGTCGCCTTTGGCTGTCGTTTCCTTGATCCTATCCTGGGCCACGAACCAATCCATGATCGGCATCGGTTCCGCGGAGCCGACGATAAAATCCAAATCGCCAACATGCTCACGTTTGCGTCGAAAGCTTCCCGCGTGCGAAGCCATCTCAACTTGCGGCAGGGCCAGCAGGCCATCGAGAATAGGCTGGGCGATCTCGCGGGCTTTCCACCAGAGATGGCGCATTCCGTAAGCTTCCCGATTTCGGATCCCCTCCGCGATCTTTTCCTGCGACCGCTTACCGAAACCTTTTAGCTCGGCAATCTTGCCGGCTTCACAAGCCTTCTGAAGATCCTCAATTCTCGAGACGCCGAGGGCATCGTGCAACGCCTTAATCTTTTTCGCTCCCAATCCAGGTATCTCCAGCATGGATACCAACCCATCGTCGATAGACTCTTTTAATTTGTCGTAGAATTCCAATCTACCCGTCTCGCGAAGAGTCTCTATCTTTTCGACCAGAGCTTTTCCGAGCCCTGGAACTTCGGACAAGCGATCTTCGCCAATCAGGACATCCAAATCCTCCTCTAAGGATTCTAGCGATCTAGCCCCATTGGCATAGGCTCGAATTTTGAAGGGGTTTTCCCCCTTAAGCTCTAGCAAAGTGGCTATTTCCTTTAGAATATCAGCTATCTCTCGTTTAGTCATGAACATACAAACACCTGATGCGACCAATCCGAGGCGTCAGGAGCTCAAATCTTTTCGTAGGCGGTATAACTCCAACATTGAGTCTAAAAACAACTTTGCCTGCGGCCACGGGAAAGGTCCATCTTTTAGTCGGCGATCTATCCGCTATCAAATGTCTGGCTCCTCTGCTACCAGCTTCCGCAAGCTCTCCAAATCAATCTTTCCCAAAACATTCCTTGGAAGCAGGTCGATACTGAGCCAAGACTTAGGCTGCTTGAACGAAGCTAGACGCCTGCCAATTTCCCTTCTTAAACCGGCTTCTTGGTTCTTTCTATCGGCAGTCACGTAGGCTACACAGAGGCGGGCGCCCCATTTTTCATCGTCCACTCCAAATGCGGCGACGTCTTCTACGAGCCCCGTTCCGCGGAAAGCCTCCTCAATTTCTTGCAGATCGATATTCTCCCCTCCAGAAATAATCCTTCTTCCACCTCGCCCTACAACGGATATCCTGCCTTCGGCGTCTAGTCTTCCTCGGTCGCCTGTCGCAAAAAAGCCCTCGCGTCGAGGCGCTCCTCCAAAGTACCCGCGAAACAACGACGATCCCTGTATCAGAATATCTCCTACGCCTTCTGATTCTAGCTCAGCATTGAATATCTCAATACTAATATGCGGAAGCGGGCGGCCTTGCCCCTCAATTCCATAAAGAAACTCTTCCGGCAATAAAGTGGCCACTTGAGCAGCGGTCTCCGTCATTCCGTATGTCGGGGCCAATGGCAACCGGGCTTCTCGCGAAGCCCGCGCTAGATCTTCAGGCAAAGGCCCTCCCCCGCAGAAAACGGCTCGAAATTCGCGCAAGCGATGAACCATCGAACCATCTTCGATCAATTTTCTCAATTGAGTGGGAACCAGAGACAGGAAGCTATCTTCAGGGGCTTGAGAAAATAGCATTTGGCAATCCACACCCAAATCCGAGCCCAAGCTAAAAACCACTTTTCCCCCTGTTAGAAGGGCTCGAATCGTTTGCATGAATCCACTCACATGATACAGAGGCAGCATGCAGAGAGAGGAAATCGCGGACAAACCGAAATGCTGTTTCAGTCCCTCCACCGCCGCCGAAAGCGTTTCAAAATCATGAATGGCGAATCGAAGCTTCCCCGAGGATCCGCCAGTCGAGATCATCACTCGGAAACCTTCGATTTCGTCTCCAACCCTTTTCGGGCTCTCGCTTGCCTCGCAATTCTTTCTGATGGAAACCTCATCCACAATCCAATGCGGCTGGGCTATTTCCAGGGCTTCCGTTCGTTCCTTTTCACCCCAACGTGGACTGAATAGGAAGACATCCCAATCCCTTTGCGCAGCGACGAAAAAACAGGCCCAAAACCAGGCTGGATCCGACGCCACTAATGCAATCCGAATACGCTCCTTCCGGAAATCGAAATCGATGGGCAACAATCGCTTTGCCCGCTCGACCTGCGAAACCCAGCTATCCGTAAACTGCGGAAAAGCGGCCCCCTCAAGGGCCTTTCGCAAACAAGTCCTCAAGTGTTGTTCCACAGCTCCTGAAAATCCTCCATTAATCCCAGTCCATGCGGCTGCAGGAAGGGGCCTAGCCTCAGCGAAGCACGATCGTTTTGAAATAGTTCTTCCACTCCGAATCCCAGACCCCGAACCCGTTTTCCGGAATTAATAGCGACGCGCAGAGCAGCCGAAGCCCCAACCAGCGTTTCTAACGAACTCGAGAAGACCACCGAGTCCTCTGGAAGTTTCTCCAACTCCTCCAAGAGGACTTGTCGACCGCCCACGATCGACGGCTTGATTACGTACACGCCTTCAAAATGAGAATCGCTCCAGCGCTTGAGATCGTCGACAAAACAGACGGACTCATCCAGAGCTATTCTAACCGGAAAATCTCGAGCGATAGCAGTCATCTCACGCTCCAAACCCTTGGCCATGGGCTGCTCGAGATATTCAACTGGAAACTCGCTCGCGAATTCCAGCCATTGAGTCGTCGCCACCCTATCTAAAGATCCGTTGGCATCCAAGCGAATCGGCACTTTCCCCTCCGAGAGATCCACAAGGGCTTCCAGACCTCGGCGCTCCTCGGCAAATCCCGTTTTTCCAATCTTTATTTTCAGCGACTGGTAACCTTGGCTAAGCAACTCCCCGATTCGGTTTCGATCCCCCAATTCAGCAACGAGGCCGCACACCGGCCAAGGTTTCTCTAATAGCCCCGCGTCATGTCCGCTCGAGAGCATTTCCTGAGCCGAATCCAACGCGAAGCGGAGGCAAGGAAAGGAATTTATTCGATCGATCGACTTTTCGTATTCAAAATCTTCTTGCAAAACTTGGCAGACCGAAAGCGCTGATAAAAAAGATTCTGTCCCGAAAGATTCTATCGGCGCAACTTCTCCGAACCCCATTCCGCCATCCCTATCCCGTAGCCGCAACAATATGCCCGATCGCTGAGCCAGCTCATGAGAAGCCGTTTGATACTTCTCAGCAAAGGTCCGCCGGTACGCTTTATACTCGAATTCAACCATAGGTTGCGACTCAATCTAGACACTCTAGATAAGACCACCTTTTTTCATCGAGCCATCTCAAAATACTTGATTCGGAAATTCCAACTCCCTATGCCGGATTATGGCCCGCGAGCGTTCAGCGAACTTCGACGACAACGACTTCTATCAAAGCGCAGACGCGTTTTTTTCTCAGCGGAAAGGAACGGCTCTAACCTACGACGACGTTAGCCTGGCAACCAATTACAGCGAAATTCTTCCCAAAGAGGCTAGCTTGAAGACTACGCTGTCCGAGCGAATCTCCCTTAACATTCCGATTATCTCTTCGGACATGGATACCGTGACAGAGTACGGAATGGCCATAGCCATGGCCAGCAGCGGCGGCATGGGAATCATCCACTACAACATGCCCTACAAGGAGCAGGTATCCCAGGTCACCCGCGTCAAGTACCATATCAATGGCCTTCTACCCAACCCGATCACGGTAAAACCTGACATCTACATAGGCGATGTGATCAAATTGATCGAAGAAAAGGGCTATAAGTTTCGCACCTTCCCAGTAACCGAGGAAAACGGCACGCTAGCGGGCTTGCTAGGCAGCCGCGTGGTCAAAGCTCGGTACAGCCATATCAAAGTCGCTGACGCAATGGACCCGGTATCGAAAGTGCTCACGTTGAGCGAGACTGTCGTTAAGCCCAATCCCATCGACGTAGCCGATAAGTTTTTCAGCGAACATCTGGGCATCAATAAGCTCCTAGTCGTCGACGACTCGAATCGTTTGAAAGGGCTCGTCAGCATTTCCGACATCGAGCGCATCATGTCGGAGTCCCAAAGCGTGCTCAAACCGGCTAGAGACTCGGATTTTCGCCTCCTCGTTGGAGCGGCTATTTCCACGGTTTGGAAGGAGGATGGTACCTTGGACCGAGACGCCATCGTCGAGCACGTGACCAATCTATGTAACGAAAGAGTGGATGCAATCGCCGTTTCCGCCGCCCATGGGCATACGAAAAGCATTGGCGATGTTGTTTCCCTGCTTCGTAGCGAATTCAAGGATCTGACCATTCTCGCTGGGAATGTAACCTCGGGCAGCGGTGTCGAGTACTTGGCGGAGCGCGGAGCTGACGCCATAAAGGTAGGTCAAGGTCCGGGATCGATCTGCACGACTCGGGTCGTGGCCGGCGTTGGCATTCCCCAGCTTTCCGCCCTCTACAACGCATCGAAAGGGGCTGCCAAGAAAGGCGTCCGCATCATCGCCGATGGAGGCATCACGAAATCCGGCGATATTGTAAAAGCGATGACTCTAGCCGATGGCGTCATGCTTGGCGGTCTCCTTGCCGGCAGTCGGGAAGCCCCAGGCGAAATTGTAGAAATTAACAACAAGCTCTATAAGCAGTATCGAGGGATGGGAACCCTGTCGGCTATGAAGAAAGGTTCCGCCGCAAGATATGGCCACCAGAAAACGGATACTACCCGAAAAATGACTGCCGAAGGAATCGAAGGCCTCAAAGAGGTCCAGGGGTCCGTGGCTAACATCCTCGCCGAGATGGTCGGCGGATTGCAAGCTGGCATGGGCTATAATGGCGCGAAGGATCTGACTGAACTGAAAGAAAAGTCCCGATTCGTTCGTATCAGCCCAGCCGGCATGAAAGAATCCGCGCCGCACGATGTCATAGAGGTGTCCAAACGCAGCTAATGCCAACCAGTAAAATCGAGCCCGAATAGAACGGCCGAGGCTGATAGGCCTTCTTAAAAAAACTATTTCTCAACCCGAGATTGAGCCTCTCTCAACTATCGAGAGGACCCACAGTTATAGACTGGAAAAGCCTGATATTCAAAAGCAACTTCTTTTCGTTTTACCGATGGATCGACCAGAAAGACAATGGCCTTAACCCCATTCAAAAGCAATCTGATTGCCGATTGCGGCATAAGCATGGGCGATGAGGGCAAAGGGCGGCTCATTTCGGAAGTTATTTCCGAGCTTCAAGGGAGCCTAGGAGAGGACTCGCCCGTAGAAATCGTTATAAAGATAAATGGCGGCGCTAATTCAGGCCATACTGCCGGTGGCTTGAAATTGAATCTACTGCCCGCCGGCGTTGTCGATCAATCCGTATCCCATCTCGCTATCGGCGCCGGCGTGGTTGCCGACCCCAGGAAGTTCCAGTGGGAATTGACACCCGTAGACGCCAATGGCTACCGGGTCACAGAACGCCTTGCCATTGACGAGCGAACCATGGTTTCCGACTTGTCGCATCGCCTCTTGGACTTGGCCTGGGAATGGTACCGCGTTAACATGATCAATGAAGAGCCTCGCGGGAGCACCGGACGCGGCATAACGCCTTCCTATATCGATGAAGTCGGCCAATTCCAAATCTACTACAGCGATTTTCTAGCGGATCGAGAGAGCTTCGATCGTAAACTTGGCCAAAAGCTAGATCGCGCCTGCGACACCATAAAGCACGTGTGTCAAGCAACCGAGGCGTCATGGCATGCGTTTTTCGATACGCTTACGGAAGCGGAGCTGCGGGCCAATGCTGGCGCCATAGAGGCAGGCCTATTTTCCGCATCCGAATTCGATTTTAGCCCCTTTAAAGGCGACGAGCCTTTCACGCTAGATACTCAGAGAGTTCTGGATACCTACTGGGCGGCGGGCCAGCAACTGGCTAGCCGAATTACCGATGTTCGGGAATTGGTCCGGAAGGCGAATCTTAGGGAGAAATTTGTAGTGGGAGAATTTGGTCAAGCCTACTGGCTCGACAAGCGGCAAGGATTTTCTCCCAACGTTTCAGCCTCCCATACCTACGCATCAGAGTTTTTCAATTCCGCTTGCATCCCCATTCAATCAATACACGTCTTCGGAGTGGCCAAAGCCTATGACACGAAAGTGGGAACCCATACCTTCCTCACAAAGGTCGATGAACCGCATCCGCTCTTCGACCGCTTGAAACAGCTCGAGTTCGGTACCTCGACTGGAAGGCAGCGAATGGTAGGATGGTATGATGCTGTGGAAAAGGCCGACACGCTGCGCTATGGCGGATACGATGATCTCATGATCAATAAGATCGATGCTCTCGGCCACGGTGATGGTTGGAAAGGAAACCTGAAAATCTGCGTAGCTTACGAAGACGCCTCCGGACAACGCTACCATCGTGTCCCTCGGAACGACGCCATGAGAAAATCGCTTCGCCCCGTCTACCGCGAATACGCAGGCTGGAGCGACGATTTGTCATCTATTAGAACATTCGAAGCCCTTCCGTCAGAAGCAAAAGCCTACGTGGCGGGTATGGTCAAAGGCGTCCTCGACTCGGCTTTCCATGGCGAGGCGCTGCCGGATTCCTTACCAAACTTGCGCTATATTGGCGTCGGCCCCATGCCCAGCCAGATCATCAAAGACATTCCCGAGACAAAGGATCTGCTAGAGCTGGACTCCCCTCTATAGCTCGCCTTGCCCTGACCCACTCGTTACTTACACACAAGATTTTCAATAACCGATAGAGCGTTTCCAACTTAGGCAGCTCGACTCCAGCACTCATAGCCCTCCTCAAAGGCTCTCCCCAAATCGATTCCAATTCCACGGGTTTGCCATCGACGAAATCGACGAGACTAGACGGCCGATACGATCCCATGGACCGAGTCTCTTTCATCAACCGTTCAATCAGTTCGCCTTCAATCCGCAGTCCTTGCGATTCCGCTCCTTGAACAATCTCCTCCATCAATCCCCTCGCAAGCCCGCTAAGAGCCTCGCTCGACAATATCAGATCTGTGGAAATTTCGCCGGCCGCTATCGCTAATCCATTGAAAGGGACATTCCAAAGTAGCTTTTCCCAAAGCAATTGATGTGGGTCCTGCCCAACTCGACAGCGAATCCGGGCCGATTCTAAAACTTGGGCAATGGAAGGCGCCAGCATCGGCGCCTCCTCTTCGTCGCCACCCAAAACAACCGATCCTAAATAGTGGTTTTCTACCACGCCTGGCCCTACTCGATTCAAGCAGACAAAACAGGCCCCCACGAGAACCGGATTGCCGGGAAAAGCCGATCTCAAGAATTCGTAGTTCCCTAGCCCATTTTGAAGGGTCAATATGATCGTTCTGGTTTTGATCAAGGGCTTCAGTAACCTGGGCAACTCCGAGTTCGAAGTGGATTTGACCGAAACAATTACTAGATCTACCTCTCCGATCTCGCTGGAATTCCGATAGCCACTAACGTCCTTAATTTGAAAACTGGTGTCGGAAGCTCTAACGCGGATTCCGCTACGCAAGATGGCAGCATAATCGCCGCGGAGGAGAAAACGGATATCTTGGCCCGACCGCTGCAATCTCGCCCCATAATAAAGGCCTACAGCCCCAGAACCTACGATGCCAATCCTCATGCTCAGCGCTCGGTTCTGAACTGGGAATGGTGGGCGAAATGTCTCCTTGTTTTCGATGTTGAAGGGAATTCTTCACAAGACTTCACAACGCCGGTCATTCTCTGAATACTTTCGCGACTATTCTGGGGAATTTTAGTCATCTAAACTGAACTTTTGTAAAAAAAAGAATCACCAATTGACCCTCCGTGTCACTAAAATCACCCCAAACTGTCAAGAATACTGAGGGAAATTCTGGATATTCTCATCCATCCGCATGCAAACTCTGTCGTGAATTAAAATATTTTTTCCCGCATAACATTGAATACCAGTTATTTAAACATTTCCTTTGATCTACCCGACAATTTCAAAGACCAGCTTTTTATCCAAATTGCTCCCCTTGACCGAGAGCTGCGCTGAACGGGGGATGTTTCTTCCAAATCTCATATCTCCAGCCAGATCTTTTTACAAATTGATCGGCAATAGATCGCGCTTCTGTCACAGCGAGGTTACGCCGCAATACCCCAAAACCCTTTAGAATTCGCATTTTACGAAATTACTCGCAAGTTATTCACAGAGTTTGCCGTTTGCCGTAGAAACAGCGATTTCCTGGGATTTTAGTTGCCTACAGACCGCTTCAGCACGATGGAACGGAGCACACGTGAACAACCTGCCCAGCCAAGCCACTCTCGAGGGGATTACCACCGTGCTTTTCGACATGGACGGTACTCTCGTCGATCATTTCGAAACCATTTTCCGTTGCTATGAGTATGCAGCTCAGACGCTCGGTAAAACGCCGCCCACCTACGAAGAGGTAAAACGGGCTGTCGGCGGATCGATGCCCGTAACGATCAAGGCGTTTTTCGACGATGAATCAGTAGAGGCCGCCAAAATGCATTGGAACAAGCGCTTCGATGAAATTCATTTGCAGGGCGTTCGCCTTCTGGACGGGGCAAGAGAGCTCATTGGCGAGCTGGATCGACGAGAATTTCGTCTCGCGGTTTTTACCAATAAAAGCGGGGACCACACACGGAACATCATTCGCTCGCTCGGCCTCTTCGACTCGTTCTCTCTGATTCTCGGCGCCAATGATACGAACTTTCGCAAGCCCCAGCCCCAGCTTTCGCGACACGCCTTGGAAAAACTAGGGATCGAAGGATACGAAGCTCTCTTAATTGGAGATTCCCCCTTCGATATCGAATCGGCGAAATGCGTGGGCATGAAGTGCTATTGCGTCTGTACTGGGTCCCACTCGAAAGAGGAGCTTGAGGCAAGGAACGCGGATTGCGTTTTCGATGACTTGCCAGATCTCATGGATTCGCTATTCGCTTAATTCGTGCCCAGCCAACCTGCCAGCGACAGCCTTCGCGGAGTACTCGAGCGAATTAGGTATTCAAACGAAGAAGACGGATACCTGATTGCCGACCTTAGACCGGAAAAATCAAAGGAAACCGTTACGGTCGTTGGCAAACTGCCCGGCGTTCAATGCGGAGAAACACTGCGGCTGCGAGGCCACTGGTCCAAACATCCCGTGCATGGAGCTCAATTCAAAGCCCTCGAGTACGATTCCACACTACCCGCTAGCGTGTACGGAATTCGTAAATACTTGGGGAGTGGCCTGGTAAAAGGAGTTTCCAGAGCTCTAGCCGATCGAATCGTAGATCGGTTTGGAGAGTCCACTTTGAAAATCATCTCAGAGGAATCTGCTAGACTCCAGGAGGTTGGCGGAATCGGCAAACAACGAGCGAAAGCCATCAAAGAGGCCTGGGATGAGCAAAGTCACATACGGGATCTATCGCTATTCCTCACTCCCTATGGTGTCACTCCTGCCCAAACTCTGAAAATACATGTAGAGTTGGGATTCGTAGCTATCGATCTAATCAAGGAGAATCCATTCCGCCTCGCCCGGGACATACGAGGTATCGGGTTCAAGACTTGCGACAGGATTGCCTTAAATATGGGACTCGGTAACGAGAGCGAGAAGCGCGTCGATGCCGGAATCGAATTCGTTATGCATGAGATTCAGGATGAGGGGCACACCGCTTGGCCCCAGGCGGAGCTCGCTTTCGTGGTCGCGGAGAAACTCGAGATCGCCGAGGCCATTGCAAGCGCCGGAATCGCCCGCGTCATCAAAAGCAAAGCGATGAACCAAATCGAAACGAGTCTTGGAGAAGCTTTCTGCCAATTGCCTTACACGAACTTGGCTGAAACGCGTATCGCCAACGCTGTTCGACGGCTGTTGGAGCATGTAAGCGATTTGCCCCCTATCAAGATCGAGCGAGCGATTGAATGGGCTGAGGAGAAAGCGGGCTTCGATTTCGCCGACCAGCAAAAAGAAGCCATCCGAACAGCTCTCGCTAATAAGATATCCATAATCACAGGCGGGCCAGGAACTGGGAAAACTACGATTCTAAGAGCCATCGTTAGCATTCTGAAAGCGAAAAAGGCGACCCCGATTCTAGCTGCTCCCACGGGCAGAGCTGCCCAGCGTTTGAGCGAATCCGCCGGAGCCTTCGCTCAAACTATCCATCGGCTGCTTAAATTCGATCCTACCGCTGGAGCGTTTACCGTGGACGAATCTAAACCGTTGAACGCGAAATTCGTGATCGTGGACGAATCATCCATGCTGGATACTCGCATCGCTTCTAGCCTCTGTCAGGCCATACCCAATTCCTGCCATTTGCTCCTTGTCGGAGATGTCGACCAGCTCCCTTCGGTCGGTTCCGGTAACGTTTTGAAAGATATTATCGATTGCCAGAAAGTTCCCCTGACGCGGCTTGATCGAATATTCCGGCAGTCCAAGAAAAGCAGCATCGTTCGTTACGCCCACTCCATCAACCACGGAATCACCGCCTTGCCGGAGCCAGTAGATGGCTCGGCTCATTTGGATCCGCGCGAGGATTTCCAGTTTCTTAGGGCGGTCGATCAATCGGATTGCGCCGCTAAAATAGTCGAGGTCTGCCAGTATTTCGTTGGGCGCCAACTCTCCTTGGACCCGATAAGCCAAAGCCAAGTTTTGGCCCCCATGCACCGAGGAGAATCAGGCGTGGGGAACTTGAACTCGATTCTTCAGGCCAAACTAAATCAGCGAACGAGTTGCATTCGAATCGGAGGATCCGAATTCAGAGTCGGCGACAAAGTTATTCAGAATCGAAACAACTACGATCTCGGCGTTTTCAATGGGGATATCGGAATCATTGAATCCGTTAGCCCAGAGGATGGCTCCTTGCTTGTCGAGTTCGACCGGCGATCAATACTATACCAAAAGGCGGATCTGCTGGACCTAGCTTTGGCTTATGCTGTGAGCATCCACAAATCCCAAGGGAGCGAATACCCAGTAGTTATAATTCCACTACTTAAGTCTCATTTTATGATGCTGCAGCGGAATTTGATCTACACTGCAGTGACGAGAGGGCGCAAAAAGGCCATTATCGTGGGCGATCCAGCCGCTTTCGCCATGGCCGTCCGCAACAGCGAATCGAAAACGAGACAGACATTGCTAAGAGAGCGTCTGACGACAAACTGAACCTACCCGCCCAAGTAAAAGTTTCGGAGCAAGCCTCGGGGCATTAGCCCGTAGCGAATAAGGAACCAGCAAATGGCGGATCACCCTAATTGATATCAGGTTTTTTTGAATACGATCACAACATTGGCCCCACCAAATCCGCTGCTATGGCTCAATGCGCAATTTGGACCGCCAGTTTCCGTACTCCTGATAATATTGAGATCTTCAAAGATGGGATCGAGCTCCTCAATGTGGGCCGAACCTTGAGTGAAGCCTTCCTTTATAGCAAGGGAAACTATCGCCCCTTCCAGCGCGCTGGCCAGGCTCAATCCGTGACCGGTAATGGCCTTTGTACTGCTTATTTTAGGGTTACCGCAAGCCTCGCCAAAAACTTCCTGGATCGCTTTACCCTCGCTCGCATCGCCAATAATAGTGGAGGTCGCATGGGCATTAATGTAATCGACATCTTCGGGTTTTACCGCCGTCGATTCGAAGGCTAAATTCATTGCCCTGACCAGTCCGCGCCCCTCAGGGTGGGAAATTGCCACACTGTGACCATCGCTTGCTTGCCCCCAACCCGCTAGCTCTGCGTAAGGAACCGCGGCTCTTCTGACGATTTCATCTTCGCTCTCCAAAACGAGAACCGCTGCTCCACCAGCGCTAACGAATCCATTGCGGGATTTATCGAAAGGGCAAGACGCCCGTCGGGGATCACGTTCCAGCGACAACGCCCTCATGCCAGTGAAGGGAACGACGCTTTCATAATTTGCGTCTTCCCCAGCGACGACAAACATACGGTCCTGACGCCCGAAGGCGATATCATCGTAAGCAAATCCCAAGGCGTGTCCCGAGGAAGCGCAAGCGGAAGAGAAACCGCATGAATTCCCCAAGATCTTGAAGATGGCCACAAGATTAAAGCTGAGCGTACCCGAAATCGATGATACAATACCCGTAGGCGAACAACGCATCGGACCGAGCTCCCGCATGCGCTGAATATTGCTGTAGATCATCCGTGTAGAGCCACCCGAGGCCGTGTAGATTCCCGTCCCTGTGTTAGATACATCCTCTTCACTCAGCCCCGCATCTCCTATCGCTTGCCTCATTCCGCAGTAGGCATAGAGCCCATGGGGAGCCAAACCCCGTAGTTGTTCCCTCCGAATCCGATATTCCGGCGGATAGGTCCAATCTTCAAAATCAAGCGAGTCGACTTCAAAGCCATCGGGAGCGGAAACCAATTTTACCGCTCCACTGTCGTCGTCTTTATAAGGAGGATACGTCGGAAAAGGTCGAAAGCCATGCTTAAGCGAACGCAAGCTATCGGCCACGCTACTAATATCGTTGCCAATTCCGCTTATGATTCCTAAGCCAGTAATGAATACGCGTTTTCGTTCCATGAACCGCTAATCGAACATCCGCTCGTAAGCTTGGAGCATGAAAGAAGCCGGACAAATCCAAGTCCAGAACTAATACGGCTCTCTACTTGGAAGGGCCGAGGTCCCCGATCTGAAGAGTTCTTACCGATTCCAACCCGCTGCCGGATCAATGATTTCCGTTTCTAGACGAAACTCCTGCATTTACGCCACTGAGGCCATTCACATTGGGTCCCGCGCCATTCGATTGCTGGTCGACAGGTTTGAATGCCAATGTGATCTCCTCCGCAACGACGGCCTTCTCCCCGCCAACGGATATTTGGCCGGAAAACACAGCCAACGGCTCTCTCACTCGCTTAACAGTGATACTCATATCCAAGATTTCCCCTGGGCGACAGACTCGGTGGCAACGAGCCCCGTCAACACCCGTGAAATAAACTTCCGTCATGTCTATGGCCGACTTAATCTCTTCAGGCGGATTTTTGAGCAATGAAAATACCGCCAGTTGACCCAAAGCTTCAAGCATGATGGACGCCGGGAAAACTGGATTACCTTTAAAATGGCCCTCCAAAAAAGCTTCGTTACCGGATATCGTGTACTGCCCCTCAGCGGATCGACCCGACAAACTAGCCTGTTCCAAAAAGAGGAAAGGCTCCTGCTGTGGCATGATGGCAGCCACTTTTTCGATCGAGTAGAAATCGCTCGAATCACCGCTTGAATGACCAGTGATCTTGTCCCGAATGAAGGACTTCAGATCTCCAAGCGTTCGCAGATCCAAAAGTTCCTCGTTCTTTATCGATACGCCAAGCGATTCTTCAACCATCATGATCGCTTCGATCATCGTGAGCGAATCCATACCGAGGTCGTCCATGAAACGTACCGAATCATCGCCACTACGAAGATTGCCCACGACATCGGGGTCGAGAAAGCGCTCTACAATGCCCAAAACGACTACCGGGACCAAAGAAACATCGCCGGTTGTCCGATATTTCAATGCTGCTTCGAGCGTCTCAGGAGAGC
>Ga0181593_10003325_pt1 | contig 14778 bp, 12 predicted proteins | sample 071ome_19_FD_133756 | JGI IMG/M metagenome (GOLD analysis project Ga0181593, IMG submission 133756) | Coastal salt marsh microbial communities from the Groves Creek Marsh, Skidaway Island, Georgia - 071413AT metaG (megahit assembly) | ecosystem: Environmental > Aquatic > Marine > Intertidal...
GAACCGGCTTCGTCTTCTGTCGCAGATTTGCGGCACCCTTAACCAGATTGCTGATTTCTCCCATATCGAGGGGTAACGCCGGCGTATGACTAAATGGGTTTATAGTTTTGGAGACGGTAGCGCCGAAGGTCGCGCTGACATGCGTAGTCTTCTTGGTGGTAAAGGCGCCAATCTTGCCGAGATGAGCAATCTTGGCCTGCCCGTGCCGCCAGGCTTCACGCTGTCCACTGAGGTTTGCACGGCGTATTACGACAACGATCGAGAGTATCCCGCTGACTTGTCTGATCAGGTCGAGCAGGCGCTTTCCAAGATCGAGGAAACCGTTGGCGCCAAATTCGGCGACACAGAGCGACCGTTGTTGGTGTCGGTCCGGTCCGGGGCGCGTGCCTCGATGCCAGGCATGATGGACACGGTGCTGAATCTCGGGCTCAACGACGAAACTGTCCTCGGTATCGCGAAAATCAGCGGCAATGAGCGCTTTGCATGGGACAGCTATCGGCGGTTCATCCAAATGTACTCGGATGTGGTTCTCGGGGTTGAGCATCACAATTTCGAAGAACTTCTTGATCAGTTAAAGGCCGAGAAAGGCGTTGACGGCGATACCGATCTTGAGGCCGGCGATTTGCAGCGACTCGTCGGCATGTATGGCGCATTGGTGGAGCGCGAACTCGGCGAGCCGTTCCCCCAAGACGTTCGAAAGCAGCTTTGGGGTGCCATGGGCGCGGTTTTCGGCTCTTGGATGAATCAACGCGCGGTTACCTACCGACGTCTACACAACATACCGGCGGCCTGGGGTACGGCAGTAAACGTTCAGGCCATGGTGTTCGGCAACATGGGGGATTCCTCGGCAACCGGCGTCGCGTTTACCCGAAACCCCTCTACCGGAGACAAAGAGTTCTTCGGGGAGTTCTTGGTCAACGCACAAGGTGAGGATGTGGTGGCCGGCATTCGGACACCACAGCACCTAACCCGCGCGGCGCGCGACAAAGACGGCTCCGATACGCCCTCAATGGAAGAACTGATGCCCAAGGTTTTCGGACAGTTGGAGGATATCTATAGGTCGCTAGAGGCGCACTATCGCGACATGCAAGACATCGAGTTCACCGTCCAAGAGGGCAAGCTGTGGATGTTGCAGACCCGGAGCGGCAAGCGTACGGCGCGTGCCGCGTTGCGCATTGCCGTGAGCATGGTCGAGGAAGGCCTGATTAGCGAAGTGGAGGCGATCAAGCGCGTGGAGCCTGCGTCATTAGATCAATTGCTTCACCCGACATTGGACCCCGACGCGCCGAAAGATGTTCTTGTTCGTGGTTTGCCCGCGTCGCCGGGCGCTGCCTGCGGAACCGTGGTCTTTAGCGCTGATGAAGCCGAAACGCTGGCGAATGCCGGTGAGAAGGTCGTGTTGGTCCGCGAAGAAACCAGCCCCGAGGACATTCATGGCATGCACGCCGCACAGGGTATCCTGACGAGTCGAGGCGGCATGACAAGCCATGCGGCCGTCGTCGCTCGTGGAATGGGAACGCCATGCGTCTCGGGTGCTGGGTCGGTTCGGATCGATTACAAGAACGAGCGATTCACCGTCATGGATCGGGTCGTCAACAAAGGCGACACAGTCACGATCGATGGTGCGAAAGGCGAGGTTATGTTGGGCGAGGTCGCCATGATCCAACCTGAACTTTCAGGCGACTTCGCTAGGCTGATGGGTTGGGCTGACAAAGCCCGCCGGTTGAAGGTTCGGGCCAACGCCGAAACCCCCAGCGATGCCCAAACCGCTCGAGAGTTCGGTGCCGAGGGGATTGGGCTTTGTCGAACGGAGCATATGTTTTTTGACGCCGATCGCATTGTGTCGGTTCGAGAGATGATTCTCTCCGACGATGAGGCCGGCCGCCGAGCCGCCCTTGAGAAGCTCTTGCCCATGCAGCGGCAGGATTTCTCCGACCTTTTCCGCATCATGCATGGTTTGCCCGTGACGGTTCGGTTGCTCGACCCGCCGTTGCACGAGTTCCTTCCTCATTCAGATTCCGAGATTGAAGAGGTTGCGGCTGCGGCGGGCGCTGATCCGGAGAAACTACGGCGCCGTGCTGCTGCTTTGCGCGAGGTTAACCCGATGCTCGGCCATCGTGGCTGTCGCCTTGGCGTATCGTATCCAGAGATCTATGAGATGCAGGCCCGTGCGATATTCGAAGCTGCATTGGATGCGGAGGCCGAGACCGGAGATGCGGTCGTGCCTGAGGTGATGGTCCCGCTGGTTGCCACCCACCGCGAGCTGGAGATCATCAAAGCCCGAATCGACGACGTTGCCGAAGCCGTGCGGAAGGAGCGGGATCGTCCGTTGAACTACCTCGTCGGTACAATGATTGAGTTGCCCAGAGCGGCACTACGCGCCGGCGATATCGCGGAGAGCGCAGAGTTCTTTAGCTTCGGGACCAATGATCTTACTCAAACGGCGCTCGGAATCAGCCGTGACGATTCGGGCAATTTCCTCGACGACTATCGGGTGAACGGGATTTTCGAGATCGATCCGTTTGTCTCGATCGATCAGGACGGCGTGGGCGAATTGGTCCGCCTGGGGAGCGAACGAGGTCGCGAAACGCGGGCCGACCTCAAGCTGGGGATCTGCGGCGAGCATGGCGGTGACCCCGCGTCGGTCGATTTCTTCCACCGAGTTGGGCTCGATTACGTTTCTGCCTCGCCCTATCGCGTCCCCATCGCGCGGCTCGCGGCAGCTCAGGCGGCGCTTGCCGAGTGATCGCCGCCCCCGGTTTTGGCCTCGACCAGAAGGCTGAGTTTTTGCGCATCCACGCCCTGATCGCTCATCGGGATGAGCCGATAGCCCTGGATGAGTTTGATCATGCCGGGTGCACCAACGGTCTCATTTCCTAGCCCAATCTCACCCGGCGCCAGTTTGTTCAGAACGGCCGCGGCGCTTTCGATGCAGGGGCCCTTCATGACGAGGCGGCCCTTATGCGCGGAGGCTGCGAGGTTCCCGATATCGATCGAGCCTCGGAAGGCGGGCAACCCCTCCGATTTGCCGTGAGCTGAGAGGCGCATGGCCGCAGAGAATGCTTTCTTTGTATCGGGGAACACGGCAATCACAATTTCGCCGAGCCGACTAGCAACTGAACCGCCGTAATCCCGTGCGATCTCGGTTGTTTCACGAAGCAAATCACTCACCGCTTTGAACGTCTCGGCATCGCCGCCGCGCTGATAACGCGCGGCAAGCCCGGCAAGGTCGGTTGCCAATACAGCCACATCGTCGAGAAGGAATCGCTGTCCCGCGCTCGGAAGCTCCTTGCCGCCGATGTCGTGGTGAGCCTGCAGCAGCAAAGCCCGCCGCGCGGAGTATCCGCGTTCGACCGAGCCGCCCGATTCCAACGCGATGCCCCGATCGACATCGTCGTGATTGACCAATTCGATCGTCCCCTTGGCCTCACTATTTGTCGCAACGGAAATCGTGCCATGGGCTACTGCGAAGCTAATACCTCGACTGTTGGCCGCCGCCGTCGCAGCGGATCCGGTGTCGATAACCTTTGCTTGAAGAGGGGCCTTGACCGGTGGCCACTTGGTAGACCACCGACTTTTTGCTTGAACTCTTAGTCGTGCGCCAACCGCAGGATGTGCTGAAGGTGAATCGAAGGCGTAACGTCCGGGCTTAAACCCGCCGATGTCTTCGTTTGGTACGAATACGATCTCAACCTCACGCGCGAGGCTTTTGCCCAGCTTGGCGGCGCATCGGGGGCACGTCATCGATTCGGGGATTTCCGACAAGTTCGACGTAACGACGGCCGAGTGTGCGCAGCTCGGACAGCTCAACCGCCATCGCTTGCTGAGAATGCCGGTCGTCGAAGCAGCAAGCAGGACTTCGGTAACTTCATCCGGGTCGGCGTTCCACAAAGCGGCAAGGATGTTGGGGCGAATGCACGCCGTATCCACAGATTGAGCCTGAGACATCCACCGAACCAGTCGGGATACTTGTCCCCGGCCGTATTCGGAACCGTCGGCGAGCATGGCGCGGTCCGACAGAGCCTTTTGCGTCTGTCGCGGCAAGACTCGTGGCCTTGGGGTCGGGTGGTCGATGGCCCCTTTGGCCCACAATGCCAAGCTTTCACCGGCTTCGTTGATCCTACGGTCGAGTTGGTGGCGTCCGAACAGAACGAGCAACATTGCCGCAAAGGTGCTGCGCGGTTGGACGGTAAAGTCGTGGCGAACGACGCTTTCGCCGTTCTGCGCTTCAATCGTCAGGGTCCACGAGAAGCTGGTCAGTAACCCACGCGATACCTGTCGCGTGGTCTTAAGCCAGCGTCCTTCGATCCACTGAACCGGGGGTTCCCGCCACTGCGTCATGAGGATGCGGGAAGCTAACCCACCGGTTGCGTGGGCGTTGACGCCCGAGTTTTCAGAAGGTTCGCCGTATTGTGCTGGGGGAAGTCCAATGATCTCGGACAGTCGCCCGACGTCGCCCAGCGCAAGCCACAGGCGCTCTGGCTTCGCCGGGATTTTCCATTGGTATCGACGTCGAAACGAGTTGAGCAGTGTCTGGCCCCGTAGAACTAATGCTGCGCCCCGCCATCCTTCGCGGACCCATATCGGGTATTTAGGATACCCAACGCTTGCCAGGGTGGATGCAAGGCGCTGTCGTCGCCTGTGGACAAGTCTGCGACCTGTTGGTCACTCGGCAGGCGTGACCGGCGCTCTGACGTGCTCGACGATTGACGAGTCGGCAGCCGATAAAGACTCCTCGTTTTCTGCCGAATCGATGCGAAGGTGCGCCAAGGCAAAGGTTTCGGCGCCTGTTAGGACTTCGCCCACTTCGATTCCGCCCGCCAGGATCGGGGTGCCGGCGAGAGGCGCCTTTTCCTCAAATCGAATACGATAGAGAGCCTTCTTCACTTTGCCCCGATTATGCGTCCGGGCCGTCAGTTCTTGCCCGACGTAGCAGCCTTTGTCGTAGCTGACCGCACCGAGTGCGTCGAAGCCGTACTCAAGCGGGAATGCCTTTTCGACCGGAATATCCCGGCTTCCGTCTGGCACGCCGGCGGCAACACGGAGAGCCTCGTAGTGCTTGAAATCGACAAAACGGCCGCCCAGTACCTCGATTTCCGACTGCGGGTCGGTCTCGCTGTAGAGCCGATAGCCAAGTGTGGCGTTTCTCGGGTCGCGAACGAGGGTCCCCGGCAGTCCGGCCCTGAATGCCTCAGTAACGCCGCCAAAGATACCGACCACGCGGCGTGCGTCCGTAACATCTTCCAAATCCACCGCCGCCCGAAGCCGATACATCATCAAACGGCGAAGAAGATCTTGAACGCGGTCAGCTTCTAGGTCGAGCACAAGGGAGTCGCCGACCTGTACGATCAGAAAGTCATGCAGGAACTTGCCTTGAGGGGTCAAAAGAGCCGCGTAGATCGGCAGGGTCTCGTCGACCTTGTCGACATCATTGGTGACCAGCCCCTGCAAAAATGACCGAGCAGCCGTTCCGCCCACTCTAAGAAGGCCGCGAGTCGCTAACCGGGCAGCTAAGATAGGGGGGTGGGAGCGGCTGTCCATTTCGTTGACCTAGTGCGCCGAACTCTCCTTGGCAAGACCTAAAGGTGGGACGTATAAGCATCGCATGACGCCCAACCCACGCGTTGCGTTGCAATCCTTACTGTTTACGGCACTCCTAACTCTCGCCGGCTGTAGCGTGGTGTTTTCGGTGGAAACGCCGGACGCCCTGGATTTCGCAACCCTTGTTCGTGCAGATTCACCCAATCAGTTCATAATGTGCCCGACGGGGGGGTGTCCCGGTGCAGCCCCGGACAGAACGAGCCCGGTCTTTGATGTCGCTGAAGGCGACCTCCGCACTGCCTGGGATGCCGTGACATCAAACGCGCGCCGCACCCGACGTCTAGCGACCCATTTTGATGGGCGACAGGTCGTCGATGTCCAGCGCAGCGCTGTGTTCAAGTTTCCCGACCTCATCACAACCGAATTCATTGCGATCGACGAACGGCGGTCGACGCTCGCCATCTATAGCCGCGCGATCTATGGACAGTCAGATTTCGGTGTGAACGAGAAGCGTATAACCCGTTGGGTGAGTGGCCTCGAAAGCGTTCTAAATGATCGGGCGGGTCGTTGAAAATACTCTTTGTGACCTCCAATCGAGTGGGCGACGCGATTTTGTCGACTGGCTTGCTGGCGCACCTCATTCGGCAATATCCGGCCGCGCGTGTCACCGTCGCCTGCGGACCAGCCGCGGAATCGCTTTTTCAAAGCTGTACTTCGGTTGAACGTGTCATTGCTCTAAGAAAACAACGCTACGCCGGTCATTGGGCACGCTTATGGGCTCAAACGGTATCGACTTTCTGGAATATCGTCGTTGATTTGCGGGGGTCTGCGTTGGCTTGGGTGTTGCCGCATGCGCGCCACTTCATCTACAGACCGAATGACAAACCAATCCATCGCGTTGAATCCCTAGGCCGGACGATGGGCTTGGACGCGGCGCCTACGCCGCAAGTCTGGCTGAATGAAGAACACGCTGTTCGCGCGAAAGAAGCCATTCCTGAAGGGCCTGTCGTCGCACTGGGCCCCACTGCCAATTGGGGGGGCAAGCAGTGGCCGCCGGACTCCTTTCTCGATCTCGCTTTGCGCCTAACGGGCCCGAGTGGCCCCTTAGCCGGCGCCCGCGTTGCGGTGTTCGGCGCAAATGGCGAGCGGTCCATGGTTGGCGCACTTCTAGACGGCATTCCCCCCGACCGAACCATTGACCTCATTGGGAAGACCGACCTGCCCGTGGCGGCGGCATGCCTCCGTCGGTGCCGTTTGTTCGTTGGCAATGACTCAGGCCTGATGCATCTGGCCGCCGCCGCAGGCGTCCCAACTTTGGGTCTTTTCGGCCCTAGTCCAGAGCAGCATTATCGGCCGTGGGGAAGCCATACGGCGTTCGTACGGACGCCCGAGTCATTCGAGCAAATCGTGAATGCAACGGACTACGATTACCGAAGTCAGCAAAGTCGGATGACGTCGTTGTCCGTCGACACCGTTTTGTCGGCCGCAGAAGAGCTGTTGGACAAGACGAAGGAGGTAACGGCGTGAGCCGTCGGTTATCCGCCCTTGTTGTCGCGCGCAACGAAGAGGACCGCCTTGAGGCTTGCCTCGCCTGTCTCGACTTTGCAGACGAGCGTGTCGTGGTTCTCGACCGCTGCACGGACGGATCGGCGTCTATTGCTCACAAAATGGCGGATGTCGTCCTTGAAGGTGAATGGCCGATCGAAGGTGATCGCCGCAACGCCGGTTTGGATGCCTGCTCGGGCGACTGGATTCTAGAAGTTGATGCCGACGAATCCGTTTCCGCCGAGCTTGGTCAAGAGATCCGTAGTGAAATTGCGCAGGCCGACTCGGGTTATTTCTTAATCCCTTTCCTCAATTACATCGGCGATCGTTGTGTCCGCTATGGCTGGGGTGCGTCGTGGGGGGTCTCGGCGGCGCCCCGTTTATCGTCCAGGGGTGCCAAACGGTGGGGACGGCAACGGATTCATCCCGCTCTGGAACTTCATGGGCCGAAGGGGCGGCTTTCCAACCCAATCAAACACCAGGTGGACCGCGACATATCCGACATGATTCGCCGTCTCGACAGCTATACGACGGCGCGCGCGGCCGATCTGCGCGAGAGCGGCAACATCGGGTCGTTTCCCAACAATCTGCGCCGTTTCTTCTCGCGGTTCTTCAAGTGCTATGTCGCGCGTAAGGGCTACAAAGAAGGTAGCTACGGTTTTCTGATTGCCCTCTTCGCCGGGTTGTTCCCGTTGATCTCACACCTTAAAGCGCGCCTGGAATCAGAATAGTGGTATCCCTCATGCAGGTGATGGCCGGGGCGCCGGTCGGGGGCGCGGAAGCGTTTTTCGAGCGCCTCGTAGTGGCGCTAAATGCGCGAGGCACCCCGCAAACCATAGTCGTGAGAGACCATCAAGACCGGGTTCGACGTCTGCGCCGTGCGGGCGTCGAACCCGAGACACTTCGCTTTGGTGGTTTCCTTGATGTCACGACGTGCGCGAAACTGCGGTCTTTGATTGATCGCGACCGGCCGCAGGTTGTGCTGACTTGGATGAACCGGGCGACGGCAATGTGCCCGACGCCTTCACCCGCGCGACCGTTCGTATTTGTTGCCCGCCTTGGCGGTTACTACAATCTGAAATATTACCGTCGGTGCGATCATCTTATTGCCAACACGCTCGGAATTCGGCGATACCTTCTGGATCAGGGTTGGGATCCGAAACGCGTTCACTATTTGCCTAACTTTGTCGAGGTCGACGGCGGTGAAAACCCCAGAACGTCGCCCGGCTCATCAGACCATGGCCGGCGCATCTTTGCCGCGGGCCGCCTACACCAAAACAAAGGGTTCGACGTCCTTGTCCGGGCCCTCTCCATGATCGACGATGCACACCTCTATGTTGCAGGGTCTGGACCCCAAGAGCGAACGCTTAAGGATATTGCTAACGAGGTTGGCGTTGCCAACCGAATCACTTGGCTTGGCTGGTTGGATACCCTGTCGGATCAATATCGGGCGGCAGATGTCTTCGTTTGCCCCTCGCGCCACGAACCGCTCGGTAACGTGGTTGTCGAAGCTTGGGCCGCATCCTGCCCCGTTGTCGCGGCTGCCGCTGAAGGTCCTACGGAATTGATTGAAGATGGCAAGGACGGTCTTTTGGTCGAGGTTGAAGACCAAGTCGGGCTCGCCGCTGCGATCAACAATGTGCTGAACGAGCCTACCCTCGGCCGCTCAATGGCAGAGGCCGGGTACGCCCGCTATCTCAAATCGTACTCGAAAGATGTCGTGGTCGAGGAATACGTGAACTTCTTCAAGGGTGTCGCGCTCTAATGTGCGGGATCGCCGGACTGTTGACGACCAACGGTAGCGAGCCGTCAAAGGCCGCGTTGGCGGCCATGAGCCAAGCCCTCATTCATCGTGGCCCCGATGGCGACGGCGTTTTCGCGGCGGACGGCGTCGGTCTGGTCCATAGGCGACTGGCAATTATCGACTTGGAGACGGGCGCGCAGCCACTTCAAGACACTGACGGCGCGGTCCTTGTCGCAAATGCCGAGATCTACAATCACGTCGAACTCCGCGCCGAGCTTGAGGGCGTGACATTCAGGACCGGATCGGACTGTGAGCCGATCCTTCCGCTCTACCGGCTGCATGGTCCGGAGTTCGTGTCGCGTCTTCGCGGCATGTACGCCATTGCGCTATTTGATCCCGCGAATGGCGAACTCCTTCTTTCGCGGGACCCGTTCGGAATCAAACCGTTGTACTACGCCGAGACCGACGATTGCTTTGTGTTCGCGTCGGAGCCGTCCGCGATATTGGCGTCCGGTCTTTTGGAGGCAAGTGAAGACGTCGCACCCCGAGACGAGCTGATGCAACTTCAGTTCACGACAGGGCGTTCCACCTTGTTTCAGGGAGTTCAGCGCGTCCTTCCTGGTGAAACGATCATCGTACGACAGGGCCGTGTGATCGCACGACATCGTCGAGAGGCACTGCCCGCCGGCGCGCCAAGTGTGTTCGAGGAGCAGCGTGCCCTTGACCTAATAGATGCGACCCTCACCGATTCGGTTTCGGTGCACCAACGCGCCGATGTGCCCTACGGCATGTTTCTGTCCGGCGGGATTGATAGTGCTGCATTGCTCTCGGTCATGGCGGAACTGAATCAAGAGCCTGTGACAGCATATACGGTCGGTTTTCAGGGCGACCTCGGCGACGAGCGCGAACTTGCGGGGCGTTTGGCGCGCGAGGCCGGTGCCCATCACGTGCCGGTTGAGGTGGGCTCGGCAGATTTTCTCCGATCGCTTCCGCGCGCGGTTGCGGCCATGGACGATCCCGCTGCGGACTATGCAATCCTGCCGACGTTTTTATTGGCGGAAGCTGCGGCCAAGGACGTGAAAGTCGTGCTGACCGGCGAGGGCGGCGACGAATTGTTGGCGGGCTACGGCCGGTATCGGAGCGCGTTGCGGCCGTTCTGGCTTGGCGGACGGGAAATGCGTACTCGCGGCGTCTTTCACGGGTTGGGAGTCCTTAAGGCCAGCGGCGACGGTTGGCGCGACGGGCTTGTCGCGGCACAGAGCTTGGCCGCCAAGGGGGCGCGAACCCGGCTCCAAACGGCGCAGGCCGTTGACTGCGAAGACTGGCTCCCCCACGACCTCCTCACAAAGGTCGATCGATGTTTGATGGCCCACGGGTTAGAGGGTCGGACACCCTTTCTTGACCCACTGGTCGCGGCAGCCGTCTTTCGGTTTGACGATGGCCTAAAGGTTCAGAAAGGTTTCGGTAAGTACGTCTTTCGAAAATGGCTCGAACGCCGCAATCCAGCAGCCGAACCTTTTTCCAAAAAACGTGGATTCACCGTTCCCGTAGCGCGTTGGATTCGTGAACATGGCGCGCGTCTAGGTGTGCTCGTCGCGGCTCAGCCCGGTATTCGGGCCGCCTGTATCGCAGACCGGGTGCCCGGACTATTCACGACCGAAAAAAAGAGAGCGGGGCAGGCATCATGGGTCCTGCTGTTCTACGCGCTTTGGTATCAGGTCCATATGTGCGGAATTTCTCCGAAAGGCGATATCTTTGAGGTGCTTGATGCGCGTTGATTGTCTGCAAAGAGCGCGTCGTTAATGTCGACTTTTGTATTGGTCCACGGTGCGTGGCATGGCGGCTGGTGTTGGCGCGAGGTGGCTCACCGACTGTCGGCGGCGGGCCACGAGGTGTTCGCGCCGACACTGACTGGCCTTGGCGAGCGTGCGCATCTTGCCCAGTGGCCTATCGACCTTGCGACGCACGTCACGGACATCGAAAACGTTATCGTGTTCGAGGAGCTGCAAGACATTCGACTCGTGGGTCATTCATACGGTGGAATCGTGATCTCTGGAGTCGCCGAACGCCTTGCCTCAAGGATCAGCCACCTGGTTTATCTCGATGCCATCGTGCCGGCTCATGGGAAGCGCCATATCGACATGGTGCCGCCACGTCCGGGCGGCTCGTTTGAGCAACTCAAGAACGCGGGTGCGGAACTAGATGCCTTGCCGGTTGGGTCCATGGAGTTTCTCGGTGTGACCGACCCCGAAAAGGTCGCTTGGCTCGAGCGCCACCTCGTGCCTCATCCGATGGGGACACTCCTGGCGCCGTCGGAACTGCCCAACGACATGGCGGCGACCTTGCCACGCACCTTTATCTACTGCACGGAACGGCAAGGTAAATCGTTTTCCCCATTTGCATTGACCGCTAAAGACGATCCGTCCTGGTCGTACCGGGAACTTGCAACGGCACATGATGCTATGGTGACTGCGCCCGACGCGCTGACCGAATTATTGCTTGAGGTAGCTTAGGATGCTCTTTGATCTCCTGATCAAATCCGGAACGGTGGTCTCCCATATGGGAATCGGGGTGGCAGATATCGGCATGAGAGATGGCCGAATCGTCGCAATTGGCGATCTGGACGCCGACCGTGCGGCCAACGTCGTCGACGCGACGGGCCTCCATGTGTTGCCCGGTTTGATCGACACCCAAGTCCACTTCCGGGAGCCCGGCATGGAGCAGGCCGAAGATCTGGAGAGCGGGACGCGGGGGGCCGTCTTGGGGGGCATCACCGGCTTGTTCGAAATGCCCAACACGAAACCCCTGACCACGACGCCGGGCGCGATTGCCGACAAACTGCAGCGTGCCGAGAACAGAGCGTGGTGCGACCACGCCTTCTATCTCGGTGCCACCGCGGAAAACGCGGATGACTTGGTCGAATGGGAGCGGACGCCCGGCTGTTGCGGGATCAAGGTCTTCATGGGCGCCTCGACCGGTGATCTCTTGGTGCCGGACGACGAAACGCTTGCCCGCGTGTTGGCGAGCGGGTCCCGTCGGGTGGCAATTCACAGCGAAGATAACGAGCGTCTCGACGCGCGGAAGGAGCACCGTGGTGAGGATGTCTCCAACCATCCGGTGTGGCGGGATGTCGAAACCGCTCTGAAGTCAACGCGCCGTTTGCTGGCGATCGCCGAAAAAGCAAAACGCAAAGTTCATGTGCTTCACGTGACGACGGCTGAGGAGATCGAACTCCTGGCCGCCCATAAGGATTTGGTGACCGTCGAGGTTACGCCGCAGCATCTAAGCCTGAGTGCGCCGGACTGTTACGAAAGGCTTGGTTCGCGTGCGCAAATGAATCCGCCGATTCGTGAGGCTCGACACCAAGAGGCATTGTGGATAGGGCTTCGGCAAGGCGTCGTTGACGTGATCGGTTCCGATCATGCGCCACATTCCCTTGAGGCCAAGGCAAAACCCTACCCAAACAGCCCCTCGGGTATGACCGGCGTGCAAACCACCGTGCCTTTGATGCTCGATCATGTCGCCGCGGGTCGGTTGTCGCTGAGCCATTTGGTCGACCTCCTGGCGGCGAGCCCGGCGCGCATATTCGGGCTGATCGGGAAAGGACGCGTGGCGCTGGGGTATGATGCCGACCTGACCGTGGTAGATCTCGGTGCTAAGCGCGAGATCACGCGCGACTGGATCGCATCAAAGGCCGGTTGGAGCCCCTTCGAAGGACGCAAGGTTACGGGCTGGCCCGTCATGACAGTGATTCGCGGTCAAATCGTTATGCGCGAGAATGAATTAGGCGCAACGCCGATGGGGCGCCCACTTCGTTTCCTTGATATTGATGCGGCCTAGTCGTTAGGGTCCGTCCGCCGATCCGACGTTCAAAACCAAGTAGCCAGTAGGAGATTTCGATGTCGACACCTTTCAGGGCCATCCTTGCGACCGAGGAAGACGGTAAAGCCGTTGCTCGGATGACCGAGATAACTGTGGGCGACCTCCCGGCCGAAGGTGTTCTGATCGACGTGGCCTATTCCGGCCTTAATTACAAAGATGGTTTGGCGCTGAACGGCAATCTCGGAAAGGTCATGCGGGCCCTGCCGATGGTCCCGGGAATCGACCTCTCCGGCACCGTACGCGAGCCGTCCGATCCTCGGTTTGCACCAGGCGACGAGGTCGTCGTGACGGGTTGGGGGTTGAGCGAAACCGAGTGGGGCGGTTACAGCCAACAGGCGCGCGTTAAGGCGGACTTCTTGGTCAAGTTGCCGTCTGGGCTCGACCTGAAGAGAGCGATGGCAATTGGGACCGCAGGCTTTACCGCAATGCTCTGTGTCATGGCGCTTGAAGATCACGAGGTGGCAAAAGACAAGCCGGTGTTGGTCACCGGCGCCGCTGGCGGTGTGGGCAGCGTCGCGACCGCCGTGTTGGCCGCGAATGGGTACCAAGTGGCGGCCTCAACGGGCCGCGCCGAAACGCATGATTACCTCAAGAACCTTGGCGCTACCGAGATTCTAGATCGGGCGGAGTTAGCCGAGGCCGGACGCCCCATCGACAAAGAGCGTTGGAGCGGTGTCGTCGACACGGTCGGTAGTCAAACGCTCGCGACCGCCATCGCGCAGACGGCGCGGCATGGCTCGGTCGTGGCTTGTGGCTTGGCGGGTGGGAACGATCTGCCGACAACGGTTCTGCCGTTTATTCTGCGCGGCGTGAACCTATTGGGCATCGATTCGGTGTATTGCCCGGCTGATCGGCGTGGCCAGGCTTGGACGCGCTTGGCGGCAGAACTGCCGCAGGACAAGTTGGACGCGATGACCGACGTGATCCCTTTCGACGAGCTGGTAGCGCGCTCGAAACTTATTCTCAAGGGACAAGTCCGCGGTCGCACGGTCGTCGACCTTGGAGCTTAGCTGGACCTTCCACGCGCGACGAAATCGGCGTTCGTTAAAGTTTGTTTGCCGTATCGGAACGGCGACCCGTCGATTTTCGTCAACGATCCGCCAGCGGCGACGATGATCGCATGGCCGGCGGCGGTGTCCCATTCCATTGTCGGCCCAAAGCGCGGGTAGAGATCGGCTTCGCCTGCCGCAATAAGACAGAGTTTAAGCGAGCTTCCCATTTGCCGAATGTCGGTGACATTGGCCTGCTGGAGGAATTCTTGCGTTCGTTCGTCGAGATGTGAGCGACTGGCGAGGGCAACGATTGACCCCGGTGTCGCGGCGCGAGTCATGATGGGCTTTGGTGTCGCCTGACCGAGTTGTTGAAAAGCCTTCCCTGGCCCGGATGAAAAGAACATCCGGTCTTGGGCCGGCGCGTAGATCACGCCGAGTGTGGGTTCTCGTTTTTCGACGAGCGCGATGTTGACGGTGTATTCACCATTACCGGCGATGAATTCCTTGGTGCCGTCGAGTGGATCGACCAACCAGAAAGGCGCATCCGGCGCCTTCAAGACGTGAGCACCTTCCTCTGACACGACCGGGATATCCGGGGTCAGATCGTTGAGGGCCGCCACAATCAAGTCGTTTGCCGTCGTGTCGGCGATGGTAACGGGCGAATGATCGGCTTTACGGTCGACGGCCGGCGCGGATTTGGCGATGACCATGATGGCGTCGCCCGCGCGCCGCGCGATGTCGCAGAGATTTTTGATGGTTAGGTCGAGAGAGTCGGGCGCCACGGCGCGCGAACTTAGCACAAGTCATTGGTTTTCAAAGGAAAATACGGCCCTGCAGAGTTTCTTGACTCAAAAGACCATGGGCATAAAATAGAACAAAATAAGAACATAGTAAGAACAAAAGTATTTAGGGTCCGAGTTGGGAGGATCCCATGGGTCAGTGTCTCGTTTTTCCGACGAACCAGGAGCAGGTCTCAGACCGCGCGGCTGTGTTGAGGACGTTGCGATCTGAAATTGGCGCCGCCGAAGCGCTCCGTAGCGTACGACACGGTGTGGCGCCGCTGGGGTTCGGCGA
>Ga0181593_10003331_pt1 | contig 14769 bp, 13 predicted proteins | sample 071ome_19_FD_133756 | JGI IMG/M metagenome (GOLD analysis project Ga0181593, IMG submission 133756) | Coastal salt marsh microbial communities from the Groves Creek Marsh, Skidaway Island, Georgia - 071413AT metaG (megahit assembly) | ecosystem: Environmental > Aquatic > Marine > Intertidal...
GCAGATACAGTTAGCCATGCATTATACCCGGTGCCCGCGATTCAAAAATTTGACCTCTTGATCGCACTGCTTGAACAAATTAAATTCGAGAATTTAATCATCTTTTTTCAAACCCGTAGAGGGACCGATAAAATCAGTCACTGGTTGACCGAGCACGGTCAGGATGTGCGTGTGTTACATTCTGACTTGAAGCAGCGCGACCGGATGGGAGCTTTGGAAGACTTTAAGCAAGGAAAAGTAAAAATTCTTTGTGCCACGGATGTTGCATCCAGAGGATTGGATATCTCCAATGTTACTCATGTGATCAACTACGATGTTCCCCAGCACTCAGAAGACTATGTTCATCGGATCGGTCGTACAGGGCGGGCACGTACCGAGGGCGAAGCTTTTACCCTATGCAAACCAGAAGAACTTTCCTTGGTGGACTCGATCGAAAAACTGCTCGGCAACCCATTGCCCCGAAAAGTGGTCGAAGGATTTGCCTATCGCAATGAACCTGAAAGCTTGGCTCCAACGGCACCGGCAGTGTCCCGCAAACGAAACCGAGGCTTTGGCAGTCAATTAAGTTTTGGAGGAAGACGGCGGCGTTAACGCACCCGAATGACCGGGGTGACTGGTCTGACTACTTTTGCCGCTTGTTTTAATGGCTGAGATACCAAATCGGTAGCAACCCCAGTCACAGCTTTAACGGGTGTGACTACGGCTTGGGTAGCCAGATTAAGAGGCTTAGTAATCATACTTCCGCAACCGAACATGAAAAATAAGCTAATTGTAAGGCAACCTTGAAACAAAAGAAACTTGCTCATCAATATGACAAGTAGTAACTAGCAACGATTCGCAATCTTATTCCTCCCTTTCGATTTTTTAGGTTAACCTAGTTCCTTGTAATCAAATGCCTGAAGCTTCTCCCCTCCTTTATATTCTTCCAATTATTGCCGCATGGATCGGATGGATCACCAATTATTTGGCCATCAAGATGTTGTTCTATCCACATAATCCAAAAAAGATTGTGGGTCTCACTTTTCACGGAGTATTCCCCAAAAGGCAGGCTCAAATTGCCGAGAAACTAGGGGATCTCGTTGCTAATGAATTGTTTTCTATCCGTGATATTTCTAATAAAATTGAAGAGTTATCCACGCAGCCAGAAGCTTTAGACGAAGTCGGTAAAAGAATTGAAAAAACGATTCGGGGGAAACTCATTTCTTCCTTTCCCATGCTTTCCATGTTCCTGAGCGATGAAATGATCGAAAAAGTGACCAACTTATTCAAGGGAGAATTGGAAGATTTCTTGCGGGAATCTGCTAGGGGACTAGCTTTTAAAATGGAAGAATCAGTAAATGTTCAAGCTTTGGTTAGGGATAAAGTACAGACTTTCTCTTCTAACAAAATCGAAGAATTACTGGTAGATTTCATGAAACAAGAATTCCGATTTATCGAAAAAATAGGGGCGATTCTTGGATTTCTGATCGGAGTTATTCAGGTTCTTCTCATTACTGCTTTTTAGCTATTGTTAAGACAATTGCGAGTTGCCAAAGGTAAGTCCTGATTCAGAATGGTTGGAGGAATGAATAAGGTAAGTAATGCTATTTCTCAACTAGCGGAAAATGCCTATTTATTTTGGACCACCCCTTCTGCTCAGATTCAGGCATGCGTCTTGGTATTCTCGTTCTTTATTTCAATCCTAATGGCTAGGAGATTCAAACCAAAAGTATTGAAGTTAATCCAAGATCCCACGAGACCTCCTTGGGTCGAAATATCAGTCCGTATCCTGGCACATCTTCTTCTTCCTTTATTTCTTCTTCTTTGCTCTCTCTTGGGTCGTGGGTTATTGACCCGTTTTGAATTTGCTTCCGTCGATCTGCTCAATCCTTTTGTTCACGCAACCACGGCTTGGCTGATCTACCGACTAGTTGCTGGTCTTACACACAACCAATTCTGGCTTAAACTGGCGGCAGTTTTAGCCTTTGGAATCGCCGCCCTACAGAGCTTTGGTCTTCTTGGTCCGACCTTCGACTTTCTCGAATCTCTATCGTTCGCAGTAGGCAAAAGTTCTTTGTCCGTGTTAGATCTAGTCAACGGTATTTTCATTCTCCTTTTTTTGCTTTGGATGAGTTCGCTTGTGGGCAGTGCTGGGGAAAGTAAAATTAGACAACTCCCTAATCTACCACCATCTTTACAAGTTTTACTTGCAAAGGTTGTCAGGGTCTTATTGATCTTTCTTAGCTTTTTGGTGGCGATGTCCACAGTAGGCTTGGATCTTTCCTCCTTTGCACTTCTCGGTGGTGCCATTGGTGTCGGTATTGGATTTGGCTTACAGAAGGTAGTTTCCAATCTGGTGAGTGGACTTATTTTGCTCCTTGATCGCTCCATCAAACCAGGAGATGTGATTGAAATTGATAACACCTACGGATGGATCAATTCGCTTCGTGCCCGATACGCATCCATTATCACTCGAGACGGCAAGGAACATCTAATTCCCAATGAAGATCTTATCACCAATCGGGTGATCAACTGGTCATTTAGTGATAAAAATATCCGCGTGCGCGTTCCTGTAGGAATTTCCTACGACTCGGACCCCCGCATAGCAATGGATCTTTGCGTTGAAGCAGCCCGTTCCTCAGGAAGAGTTCTTAGTACTCCCGAACCTCGCTGTTTGGTTACAGGTTTTGGGGACAATTCTGTAAATTTAGAATTAAGGTTTTGGATCAATGATCCATCCAACGGCGTAGGTAATGCTAGAAGTGAAGTCTTGTTAAGTATTTGGGATAGATTTAATGAGTCAGGAATATCCATACCCTTCCCTCAAAGAGACCTTCATTTACGAACTTTGCCTAATAACATCCAAGACACTCTGAATAAATAGAGTATTCGATTTTTTCAAAGATTAGAAATACTGAGGCAAACTCTTGCCTTCCAAGCTTGCCAATATCCACTCCAATCTGTTTATTGATGCGTTTGTCATGACAAACTTAAGCTTTGATTCGGTATCTTTTATTCATGCCTTGGCTATGGCCCCGACAGGAGACCCATCTGGCCCTGGAGGTGGATTGATGAGTTTTTTACCAATGATTTTGATTTTTGTTGCCTTTTGGTTTCTTTTAATAGCACCCCAAAGGAAAAAACAGAAAGAGCACGATAAAATGATTCAAGCCCTCGAGAAAGGTGCAAATGTAAAGACTGTGGGAGGAGTATTTGGAACTATTACTGGAGTCAAAGATGATCGTTTTGTCGTTAGAATTGCAGAGAATGTAAAAATCGAGGTGGCTCGTGAAGCAATCTCTGCGAAGCTCGATTAATCGTCTCAGTTCAGCTGGATTGCCTTTCTGACTGTTTTTTCTTTCAGCCCAAAATTCGATGAACCGTTCAAATACCTGGAAGCTAATTTTCGCTCTTTTCCTATCTGCGATAAGTATATCCTTCATCTTACCTTTTGATGACAGAGAACTCGGTGAATACGCCACCTCTCAGGTCACATCCGATGCCAATGCCTCCAGCCATGCAGGTCATGAAAAATTCTCTGAAGTAATCGATAACATCCGCTTACAATTACCCAGCGACCAGCCTATCGATTATTCGGCTCTGAGAGATTATGGAAAACGTAATCGACTGGATTACTCTGCATATTTTAAGCCCCCCCAGGGCATTCTTGGTACCGTGGGATCTCGACTTATACCCTTCCTGGTTAAACCAGGCATCCGATCCAATCACATCAAAGACCGTGATAAGAGAAACGATTTAGTCCTAAGGACCCTTCTTAAAAAATCTCAGGCCGCAATCAAGCGTGGTCTAGACTTACGCGGTGGAATCGCCTTCACTATGGAGGCGACTGACCTAAATGTTTCCGCAGATTTGGACCAAGCATCCGGGGCGTCACCTATGGATAAAGTGGTGGAGATTATGAGCGAACGACTCAATGCCTTTGGAGTCGCGGAAACCATCGTACGCAAAAAAGGAGATCGTGCCATAGAGGTCCAAATTCCTGACCTAACAACGAAACAGGACCCAGGTATTATTCACGAACTTCAAAAGCCAGCAAAGCTTGAATTTCGTATTGTGAGCACAAACAGCGAAGCCCCCATTCCTGTCCAGGAAGGCGAGGAGTGGACTGATGAGGAAGGGATTCCCTACATTGCACTTTTGAGAAGCGATGCCCAACCCAATGAACGCCCGATCTGGGTCAGGCGTCTTTGGTCTGCGGATGGTGAAATCATTGCTGAGGCTTACCCGAGACAGGACCAAATGGGAGGATGGGAAGTGGGGCTAGATTTTACACCTGAAGGTGGAAACACATTTGCAGACCTAACGGGAAGAATTGCCGAAATGACCGACCTTAGCACTGGAATGCCTGGTAGGTTGGCGATTGTTTTGGATGGGCAACTCGAAAGTGCACCCACGGTTAAGGAGCGTATTGGGGGTGGAAGTGCTGTAATTACGGGGAATTTCAGTTTCCGCGAAGCGAAGATGCTCTCCGATATTCTAAATAATCCCCTCAAAGTATCTCTTTCCATTGGTGAGCAGTATGAAGTCTCTCCAACCTTGGCAGCAGGTGTACTCTCTACTAGCCTGAATGCTTGCTTATTGGGTGCCGCCTTAGTCATAGCATTCATGCTTGTTTGGTACAAAGGAGGGGGATTCATTGCGGTTCTTTCTGTTGGATTGAACATTCTTTTGGTCGTGGCCACATTATCGGGTATTTTTCAGGCAACATTTACATTACCTGGCATGGCAGCATTGGTTCTTACAATTGGTATGGCAGTCGATGCGAACATACTAATTTTTGAAAGGATTAGGGAAGAATTGAGAGCTGGAAAGAGTACGGAAAATGCATTGGAAGGTGGATATGCAAAAGCTTTCTCCACCATTATTGATGCAAACCTCACCACCCTTATTACTGCCTCTATTCTAATATGGCTTGGAACAGGTCCAGTAAAAGGATTCGGAATCACCCTAGCGATAGGTATTGTGACTTCTGTATTTTGTGCTCTTTTCATAAGTCGTTTATTCCTAACCCTTCTCTTAAACTCAGGGGTGCGCAACTTGATTAGCCTGCAAAAAATCGAAAAATCCACACCCAACAACTCGATTGATTTTCTCAAGTATCGAAAACTTGCGTTTCTTGTGTCTTGGATCGTGGTCGCGATCGGAATCTTCTCTGTTTACTCAAAGAAAGATACCATTCTTGGGATTGATTTTCGAGGCGGCGAAGAATTGGTTGCCGGGTTTTCCCAAACGATTAATGCAGAAAGTCTGGAGGAATCGCTTCAAAAAAATTCCTCTCTTGGAGAAGTACAATATGTCTACCGATCTGAAGTTGGATCAGGAGAGGGTGCGAGTCGGTTGGTTTTACAAACCGAGGAAGGAAAATCTCGCGAAGCTCTTTCACATCTACAGAGGAACTTTCCGGACGCTTCTTTAGTCGAGGAAGGGTTGAGTAACATTGGCGGATCCGTAAGTGAACAGATCAAAAGCGACGCCATACTTTCCGTATCTGTAGCCCTCTTAGGCATTTTACTCTATGTGGCTCTGCGGTTTGAAATGGGATATGCGATCGGTGCAGTGGTGGCGACGATCCATGATATTTTAATGACGGTTGGTTTATTTGTCCTAATCGGACACCTTACCGATGGAGCAATCTGTTCGGGCCAGTTTTCTGCCCCAATGCTAGCCTCTATATTAATGATCGTGGGCTATTCCATTAATGACACTATTGTTGTTTTTGACCGGATTCGGGAGGAACTGGAACTTAATCCGGTAACCAACCTGCGTAAAATCGTTACTCTCGCAATCAACCGGGTACTCTCGCGCTCTATTCTTACCAGTTTCACGACCCTTCTTGCCGCAACCTCTTTATGGATCTTTGGTGCAGGGATTATCAATGACTTCGCTTTCGTTTTTGTCATTGGTATTTTGACTGGTACTTTCTCCTCCATCTTTATCGCGAGTCCGATTTTTTACTTTTGGCATCGTGGCGACCGCAAGCATGTGGAAGAGGGTGAAATTCTGCCCAAGTACGACTGGCAAACCTCTAAATAGCCTGGTTACCGAAAACCATTTTCTAAAACCAGCTCGGGGGCGATGCAGTGGATCGAGCAAAGAGCGGAGCAAGACCTTATTGCCCGACTTCAAAAAGATATTGGAATTTCGGCTCTCTTAGCAAGACTCCTCGTACAAAAAGGATTTACTGACCCCCAAAAAGCTCGGTCTTTTCTTCAGCCGAAGTTAAGGGATTTGAATGATCCATTTGCGATCCAAAATATGGACCTGGCTATTTCAAAAATACTCCATGTCCAGGACAGTCAACAATCTGTTTTGTTACTGGGAGACTACGATGTGGATGGGATCAGCTCAACCGTGATGACCAAACAAGCACTCGAAGCAATTGGATTGGTTGTGGAAACCATAATCCCCAAAAGATTGAGCGAGGGCTATGGGCTGACTCAAGAAGCATTGGAACGTGGTCTAAGTAAAGGAAAATTTGGCTTGGTGATCGCTCTTGATTGTGGGACCAACTCTCTTGAGGAAGCTGATTATCTCCATAACCAAGGAATCGATCTGATCGTGGTCGACCACCATCAGCAGAAAGGTGACTCCTTACCCAATGCGATCCTTATAAACCCCCATCTTTCCCCCGACCAAGGAGAGCCTTGGCGAAATTTATGTACCGCTGGTCTATGTTTCAAATTGATTCATGCTTTGTACAAGCGGTTGAGAGAAATGGATACACCTGGCTCGGAAGTCTTAACCCCAAGAGACTTTTTACCCCTTTGTGCAATTGGAACACTCGCCGACTTGGTTCCCTTGCAGGGAGAGAGTCGAATCTTGTCTCGTTTTGGAATGATGCGTCTTTTTGTAGATGCCTCGCCTGGATTGCTCGCACTTCTGAATGAGTGTGGAATAGAGGAATCGAACGCACCTGAAACGGAAGATATCACTTTTAAGTTAGCCCCTAGAGTTAATGCATGCGGCCGTTTAAATGAGCCCGAAACTGCCGTTTCCCTACTCCTTGAAAAACACTCAGGCAGGTGCCGATCCTTGGCTCAAAAACTGACCCAATTTAATGAGGAGAGAAAGGGAATTGAAGCACAACTCACCATCGATGCCCTTGCACAAGCAGAAGAAAAATTCAGGGATTCTCCCGCCGTTATCGTCACCGGGGAGGGAGAGGCTTGGCACCCGGGGGTCGTTGGGATTGTTGCCGGCAAACTAGCGAATTCCCTAAATAAACCATGTTTGGTGTTAGCCCATGGAGAGGGAGATGAGTACTGTGGTTCTGGACGCAGCGTACCAGGAGTAAATCTGGTGGAAATCCTCTCACGATGCCAGGACAGGTTAACCCATTGGGGAGGTCATCCAGTGGCGGTTGGACTTGGACTTAAGGAAAGTGAACGCGATCCATTTATCGCTGAATTTATTGAGGCAGTGCAAAATTGCTCAATATCCACGACAGAAGAATCCGCGCTGAGTGTGGATGCATTTATCGGCCCCGATGAGTTAAGATATGAATTATTGGATGAAATCAATTCGCTAGGTCCCTTTGGCCAGGGGAATGAAGAACCTTTTTTAGGAATGAAAGAAATCGTGCTCGATTCTCCAGTCAGACCGATTGGCAATGGAGAACATTTCCAGTTCTCCATTCGAAATGCATATGGTTACATCCGTGGTGTAGCCTGGCGGATGGGAGACCAGAGACCACCAGTTGGCCAAAAAATAGATCTTCTCTTTAAGCTAAGAAAAAACTTCTGGAATGGAAGAAGTTCTCTTCAACTTGTGCTTGAGGATTGGAAGCTCAGTGTGCTTTCCCAAACCAATAATCTGGATTGATTAAGGATTGATTCGCTCTTCCAAATGAGCAACCGCTTCGTCCATCGACATTCTTTGCTGCTTGGTGGTATCCCGATCACGCAAAGTAATGGAACCATCGCCTTCAAGGGTATCGAAATCCACAGTTAATGCAAAAGGGACCCCCGCTTCATCTGCCCGACGGTACCGGCGGCCAATCGCACCCGATTGATCGTAAGTCACATTCCATTTGCGTTGAAGGCGTCGGTAGAGACCCTGAGCTTTTTCCACCAATTCAGGCTTGTTTTTGACCAGTGGAAAAACAGCCGCTTTAAGAGGGGCAACCCGAGGGTGAAATTTCATCACCGTCCGTTTCTCCCCATCAACCTCATCGATCTGGTAAGCCCCACAGAGAACCGCAAGAAAAGTTCGATCCACTCCAAGGCTGGGTTCAATCACATGGGGTAAGTAGCGTTGCTTACTCCCCTCGTCAAAATACTCCAAGCTCTTGCCCGAATGCTCCTGATGTTGAGTGAGATCAAAATTTCCCCGAGCCGCAATTCCCTCGAGCTCATGTTCACCAAATGGAAATTTGAAAGTAATATCTGTACATGCCTGAGCATAGTGAGCTAATTTATGCTGAGGATGGACTTCCTCGCCGAGCATATCCGAAGTGAGGCCAATTGACTCGAACCACTTCTTTCGTGCATCGATCCATTCACGGTGGTATTTCGGCCAGTGTTCATCTCCAGGCGGGATAAAATATTCGATTTCCATCTGCTCAAACTCCCGGGAACGAAAGATAAAATTCCGCGGGGTGATCTCATTGCGAAATGCTTTACCAATCTGTGCGATTCCGAAAGGAACTTTTACACGGCCAGTATCGACAATATTTTTAAAATTGGCAAAAATCCCCTGAGCGGTTTCCGGGCGTAAATAGCACTTGGAAGATCCATCTCGCAACGCCCCAACATGAGTCTCGAACATCATGTTAAATTCTCGGGGCGGGGTTAGAGAACCAGGCTTACCAGTGGCAGGAGAAGGCACAAGTTGCTGCTCCTCTGTGCTTAGTTCATCGTAAGGCCGTAATTGCAAGGCTTCTAGATTTCCCTGCTTAGATGCTTTTCTTTTGAGGGATTCTGCTAGTTTGGCCGCTTCCTCTTCCATCGATTCAGATTCGAGTAAAGAAACCCACCCGATCGACTCACAATCCACGGTGACCTCCGCAGCGAAAAGTTGATCAGCTCGGTAGCGCATCTTCGATTCCTTACAATCTACCATGGGGTCAGTAAATCCATCCACATGACCGGAAGCTTGCCAGATTCTTGGGTTCATGATGATGCTGGAATCAAGCCCGACCATATCATCCCTACGGCGAACCATATCCTCCCACCATGCATCCTTGATATTTTTACGCAACTCCACCCCAAGTGGACCATAATCAAAAAAACCGTTTAAGCCCCCATATATCTCGGAGGACTGAAAAACGAAACCGCGACGTTTAGACAAAGAAATAATTTCCTCGATTAAGCTATTTTCCTTACTCATGCTAGTCACACCACCCTAGTCATTGACTTTCAAATGGACAATCTTTTAACCGTTGATCATTCCGATTGACTCGCCCGATGTAAAATTTTTTATAATTGATGATGGGATATCCCAAATTACATTTTTTAAAATTCTTTGCACTTTTACTCTTTACCGTATCGATATTTTCAACATGCGGTTGCAGTCTAAACCCCAAAAGATATCTTTCGAAAAAAATTAACTTTGCAGGTATTGTTAAACACGAACCTTCTTCATTTGCTCCTGTAGAAACTGGTACTTTTCATGTTAGTTCCGACCAATTAGTAAATCGCAGGCACCACAAAGGAGGTAAAACTTCCCTGCTTTGGGGTCTTTTTACATACACCGATTATTAATTTGAACTTGGGCTAAAGTCCGCTTTTGAGAGATTTCCCTCATTTCTCAAATAATAATTAGAATAATTCCATTTATAACTTGAGAATATCCATGCATGATTTAGTATGGTTCCTTTCATGTCGTTTTCACTGCCTCCATCCTCTAAAAAATCTTTCGCACACTCCCTTCGGGATAAAGGGCTCCGCCCTACTAAACAGCGTGCCTGTGTTTATGGAGTCATTCTTGACAAAAGAGACCACCCCACAGCTGATGACATCTATGAAAGGGTAAAAAAGCATCTACCCGGAACTTCTTATGCAACGGTTTACAATTGCTTGGAAACTTTAGTTGGTTGCGGCTTAGTTCGGCAGGTCAACATGAACCGTTCCCCTACCCGATACTGCCCAAACTTGACTCCACATGCCCACTTTAAGTGTACGGATTCAGGGCAGATTTTCGATGTTCAAATTGACCACGATACGCTCTCCAGAATGCACGCACTTATCCCCAAAGGGTTTTTGGCCGAAAATATCGATCTGTGCTTCTCTGGTAAAGTAGATGCCACCACCCAGTAACCGATTCTTTGCAACTCTACATTATTTACTGTGAACTCCCTAAAAATTGAAAACCTCCAAGCCTCGATCGAGGATAAAGCGATTTTGCATGGTCTATCTTTGGAATTACCCAAGGGTGAAGTCCATGCAATCATGGGTCCCAACGGAAGCGGGAAAAGCACCCTTGCTAAGGTCCTGTCTGGGCACCCAGACTATGAAGTCAACGGAGGATCTGTTTTTTTAGATGAAGAAAGCATCCTTGGTTTGGAGCCTGATGAAATCTCCCGACTGGGATTATTCCTCGCCTTTCAATACCCTATGGAAGTTCCTGGTGTTACCATTGCTAACTTTATTAGGGCAGCTCGAAATGCCCGTCTGCCTGAAGGTGAGAAAGTTAAAGCTGTCGATTTTTACAAAGAGCTCTATGAACACATGGATACTTTAGGAATGGATCGTAAATTTACCTCACGCTCCCTGAATGATGGATTTTCCGGCGGTGAAAAGAAACGCTGCGAAATTCTCCAAATGTCTATGCTTGCCCCGAAGTACTGCATTCTGGATGAGACAGATAGTGGTCTGGATATTGATGCACTCCGAGTAGTTTCGGAAGGGGTCAACCGGATGCGCAATCCCGACCGAGGTATACTTGTTATTACCCACTATCAAAGGTTGCTGGAATATATCGTGCCGGACTATGTACATGTTATGTCGGAAGGTAAAATCGTGCGTACTGGCGGCAAGGAACTGGCACTTGAACTGGAAGAGCGAGGATACGACTGGATTAAACAAGAAGCCGTTGCTTAAACCTAACCCACCCGACTTTCCATGATTAGTCCATCCCAAGTAGAAGTAGACCGCGAAAAAGGTAATTTTCATTACGACACCGATTACTCATTTGATGCCGGTGTTGGTCTTTCTGAAGATGTTATTCGTTATATTTCAGAAGTTAAGAAAGAGGACCCTTGGGTGCTCGACTTCAGGCTGAAAGCTCTCAAAACCTTCGAAAAAAAGCCGATGCCCACACACTGGGCAACGGAAGACCTAAAAAACATCAACTTTGATGTAATTCGTTACTACTTGGCCAAGGGGCAAAAACCCAGCCGTACCTGGGATGAGGTTCCAGACGATGTCAAAAACACTTTTGAAAGGTTGGGCATTCCTGAACAGGAAAGAAAGTTTCTTGCGGGGGTGGAAGCTCAGTTCGATAGCGAGGCGGCTTACTCCCGCATGAAAGATGATCTCGAGAAGGAAGGGGTTATTTTCGTGGGATCTACAGAGGGGTTAAAGGACCACCCCGAGATATTCAAAAAATGGTTCGGCAAAGTGATTCCTACATCCGACAACAAGTTTTCCGCTCTTAATAGTGCGGTCTTCTCTGGAGGAAGCTTTATTTATATTCCGCCAGGTGTAAAATTGGCCCAACCATTGCAGGCATATTTCCGAATCAACGCAGAAAATTTCGGTCAATTTGAGCGTACCTTAATTATCGCAGACGAGGGTTCTGAAGTTATGTACATGGAAGGGTGCACAGCTCCAAAGTTCGAAACCTCGACCCTCCACAGTGCCGTGGTGGAGTTGGTCGCTTTGAAGGGAGCTAAAATTCAATATGTAACCGTTCAAAATTGGTCTAATAATGTATTTAATCTTGTAACCAAAAGGGCCCTGGCGGAAGAGGAAGCGGAGGTGCGCTGGATCGATTGTAACATAGGCTCCCGGTTAACCATGAAGTACCCCGGAGTAATTTTGCGAGGCCGAAAAGCACGCGGTGAAGTGGTCTCCATTGCTTTAGCGAACGATGGTCAGCACCAAGACACAGGTGCGAAAATGGTGCATGCAGCCGATGAAACTTCCAGTAATGTGGTTTCCAAATCCATTTCGATTGGGGAAGGCCGAGCCTCCTACCGTGGGTTGGTGCAAATGCCGGGTCATTTAAAAGGATGTAAAAATAACACAGAGTGCGACGCCCTCCTGATCAACAATAACAGCCAAACCGATACCTACCCAGCCATTACTGTGCAAGGAGATGCCAACTCAGTGCAACATGAGGCCAGTGTGTCCAAAGTAAGTGCTGAACAGATTTTTTACATGCAACAACGGGGATTAGGTGAAGCCGAAGCGATGAGCCTTTGCGTAAATGGATTTGTTAATGATTTGGTCAAGGAATTCCCTATGGAATATAGTGTTGAGTTAAAAAGATTAATCGATCTTGAGATGGAAGGCTCCGTTGGATAAACCCCCATGAGCCTAGAAACTATTTTACCTTCTTCGATGGAAACTTTTTCGTTATCACAACCTCATACTTTTAACGAGTTTGCCGAATGCAGATCGTGGGAACCAGGGTGGCTTGCTGACTTTCGTAATGATTGCTGGGAAAAGTTTTCCAGCCTTCCCGAACGAATTTTGAAAGACGAAAGGTGGCGTTTCTCACCACGGGCCCGTTTTGGTACCGATCCAATTTCCGCGTTGGCCGACCCCAAGCAGTCCCTTACCCTTACCACCCCTTCTCAAATAGAAGGACTATCCGTTGATCTCTTTGATCAACTGATCCTTGATCAACCGCACGCCCTCACCCTACTCACCAAACTCTTGGGCCCTGATTTAGGAGCGGATGACTACTCGTATCTCACAGGAGCTTTCGCTCAAACGGGCTTCTTATTGCGAGCTAAGAAGGGTATATCAGGAAATAGCCCCATAATCATTGTACACCAAGAACCCCAGAGCGGAGAAATTGCCTTTCATCATAACCTGATTGAATTGGAAGCGAATGCAGAAGTAACCCTGATCGAAAGATTTGTTGGTCAACCTAATCACTCTGGAGGATACATTTCTAATCTGCTCAAGGTTCAATTAGGGGAAGGGGCAAGACTGAACCGGATTATGATTCAGGAGTGCTCCAAGAAAGCAACGGTTGTTCAAATGGAAAACTTTAATATCGGAAAAAATGCTCATCTGAACACATCGAATCTCCATTTAGGAGGGGCTCAATCTCGTATCGAATCCAAAGGAATTCTTAAAGAGTCCGGTGCTCATTTTGAATATGGATCTGTTTTTCTTGGGGATGAGGAGCAACTTTTCGATCAAAGAACGATTCAAGTTCATCAAGCTCCCCATTGTACAAGCAATCTACTTTGTAAAAATGCTCTTCGTAAGGAAGCAAAGTCTATTTTTTCTGGACTGATTAAGGTGGATGAGGAAGCCCAACATACGGATGCGTATCAAACGAACCGGAATCTTTTATTAAGCTCTGAGGCAGAAGCTGATTCCTTACCCGGTCTTGAGATTTTAGCCAATGAGGTAAAGTGTAGCCATGGTGCCACCACCAGTAGAATCGACCCACAAGAACTTTTCTATCTTCACACCCGGGGAATTCCTAAAGTGGAAGCAGAAAAACTAATTGCCCTTGGATTCCTTAGCGAAACTTTACTCAATATCGACCATGAAGAAACCCGCGACACGGCTTTAAATGCTCTAGCCAATGCCTTTACCTCTTAAATCCATTCCATGAGTCAACAAGAAGTCGAACTGAATCGGGATGTGGTCGCTACTCTCATTCCACATGGTGAAGAATTCACTTTGGGAAGAGGTGAAAAAGTAACGATCACTCACCGATTGGGAGGAAACTTTACGGTTATGACCCTGCAGGGGATGTATCGAATTGCGGCTAGGGATGCGGATGCCTTAGGAGAAGACCTGGAAGAAGCATCCAAACTCCCAATCGATGGCAATGCTAAGCCTGCCGGCGTGGAAGAAATTAAAGAAAACCTAAAAACTGTCTTCGACCCTGAGATTCCCGTGAATGTGGTGGATTTGGGACTGATATACCGGGTTGAGATCGAAGATACCAAAGAACATGGTCGGGTGGCCTATGTAGACCTTACCCTGACGGCACCAGGGTGCGGAATGGGGCCTGTGATTGCAGATGATTGCAAGGGTAAAGTTCTTGAACTTCCGGGAATCGATCATGCTGAGGTTGAAATTGTCTGGGACCCACCTTGGACACAGGATATGATATCTGAAGAGGGCAAAATGGAACTAGGCCTGATTTGATGAGATCTGAAATTCGCACTACTTTCCCTCCGCTAATCACATAATGAAAATTGCTCTTGGTACGGATCACGCTGGTTTTGAGTATAAAGAAGCCATCAAAAAACACCTGCAAGCCCTCGGTCATGAGGTGCAAGACTTTGGTACATTTACTAACGAATCCGTTGATTACCCTCTGTTCATCAGACCGGCGGCTGAAAGCGTGGCGGATGGCCTATGCGATCTGGGCATTGTTCTGGGAGGAAGTGGCAATGGTGAAGCCATGGCCGCAAACAAGGTAAAAGGCGTTCGTTGTGCTCTTTGCTGGAGTGAGGAAACCGCAAAACTTGCCAAGGAACATAACAATGCGAATGTCCTTTCCATTGGCCAAAGACAAATCTCTGAAGAGCTTGCTCTTAAAATTGTCGATACTTGGTTAAACTCTAAATTTGAAGAGGGCAGACAGACCCGCACGCCCGCGATGCTCGACAAAACCCTTTAATGCGATAGA
>Ga0181593_10003332_pt1 | contig 14767 bp, 12 predicted proteins | sample 071ome_19_FD_133756 | JGI IMG/M metagenome (GOLD analysis project Ga0181593, IMG submission 133756) | Coastal salt marsh microbial communities from the Groves Creek Marsh, Skidaway Island, Georgia - 071413AT metaG (megahit assembly) | ecosystem: Environmental > Aquatic > Marine > Intertidal...
GTAATCAGGTACCACCATCTTTTTTAGAAGTTAGTTATTTAAGTTTTCCCACCACTCTCTGAGCGGATGTCCTTCGAAATTGGGCGTGGGTGGTAATGCATTAACTCGCTAACCCTCTGACATTTGGTAGTAGTAGGAGAGCCCTAGATACACCTCTCCCGTGTTTACGGATTTAGGCGGGAATAATTGAGATAACAGGACGAAAAGAGCTGAGCCTTGGAACCCTCTGAAGAGGTGGCTTAAAGGTAAATGCAGGAAACTGAGTATCAAGCCTCCCGAGCCTGAACTGAAACGATGCTTCAGCGTACCGAGCGATAAGCAGCCGTCTTTCTTTCAAGTACTCTCTTAGCCTGCGATAGAGGAAGCGGCAGCCTCTCGGTTCTTAACTCGCGATAGTGCAGCTCAGGCGTTTTAACCCGTCACTGTGATTTTACGAAGCTGTGATTTTACGAAGCGAGCTTCTAGCCGTTCACGTACGTCAAATAGTGGTCATATCTTGGATTTCTGCCAGAGACGATATCCAGATACTGGTTTTTTAGCTTACCCGTTATTTCTCCCACTTCACCACTACCGATGGTCTTGTCATCGATCGAGCGTATTGGAGTTACCTCAGCAGCCGTACCCGTATAAAAAGCCTCATCGGCCTCAAGCGCCTCTTGAATTGGAATTACGCGCTCTGTGACTGGTAGCCCTTCGGCTTTTGCAAGTTCCATAATGGTTGCTCTCGTAATGCCTTGAAGAATTGTTCCAGCTGGAGGAGTAATAAGCCCGCCATCCTTCACAATAAAGAAGTTCTCTCCAGGACCCTCTGCAATCTGCTCGTGCTCATCAAGAAAAAGAGCCTCGTGATAATGCGTTCCAATAAGCTCCCGCACTGCAAGAATACTGTTTACGTAGTGACCACATATTTTTGCATCAGCAACGGTAGAGCGAGGATGTATTCGGATAAAAGAGCTCACCTTAAGATCAACCATCTCATGAGGAAGATACGCTCCCCAAGGCCAGCATGCGATCATGAGCTGGGCAGGCGCTCCAGTTGGATTTAATCCCATTTTGCCATAGCCATAGAAGGCCAGCGGTCGAATATAACAATGCTCAACTTCATTCCGTCTTATGAGCTCAATGGTCGCGTTATTGATCTCTTCCTGAGTAAAAGGCAGTTCTAGCCCAATGACACCCGTAGAATAAAAGAGCCGCTCGGTATGCTCTCCGAGCCTAAATATTGCAGGGCCTCTGTCCGTCTTATACGCCCTCTCTCCCTCAAAGGCACCTGCCCCATAGTGGAGCGTGTGGGTGAGAACATGAACCTGCGCTTGCTCCCAGGCGATGAATTCTCCGTCCATCCAGATATATTTCGTTGGTTCCATCCCAGTCCTCCTACTCAATTGCTTCCTCATTCGGGCGTACAACACTCTAATCGATACCTCGGAGCGTGTAAATCACCGACTGAAAGGAGGAGAGAGGGGGGGGGATAGGAGGGATTAGAGCCGAAAATGACACTCAATATATGCATAATTCACTGCATCAATCAGTGCCCGTAATGCGGCAATCTCAATATCCCTATCAGATCCAATCCCAATGAATTCAACTCCAGTTGAATCAACAATAATAATTCTTGAGATGCTTTGAGCAGAGATATCTTTTCCCTCCGATTGGCTTTGATGACTCAGGATCGAATAACCAGGAAGATGCTCATCAATGGCCTCTTTCAAAACTGCTAACACAGAGTCCTGACCATTACTCGAGTATTCAAAATTTCCATTTTCATTGAAGAATACACCACTCATCTTCAAATTTGCATGACCAGCGGTCTTTGAGTATTCAAAATGCTCTATTTGAATAGGCTTTCTATATTCAAAGTATGCCTTGATCACTTCTGCATCGGTAATGCCCTTTCTGCGCTCTTGATACTGTGACTTGACGTAATCCGATAATGGTTGGCGCTCCTCGTCGTTACACATAAAACCCGCTGTGTGAACAATTGATTGCGCGTGGGTACCACCACTTTGATGATTGAATAATAAGGAAACTTTATTCCCCGTTTCTTCAGGATTGAATGGATGATAAGCAGACACATTCTCAAGATATGCATCAGCCTGCTCTCGAGCAGAGTAACGAGCGGCATTTTCACCGGATATTGGCCAGTGTGGCTGGCGTAGAAGCATATGCTCTGAGACAAAGTTCGATATCTGCTGAATATAACAGAGCTTCGCAGTTGTCCTAAACCTTCTTCTCCCAGATGGCTCAACAAAGTGCTTTAAAGCGACTGCCAGTTGCTCAAGGGGAGCATTTCCAGCCCGTTCACCGATCCCGTTCATACAACCTTGCACCTGGCGTACTGGCCCTTGAAAAACCGCCGCTAGCGTATTCACCAGCGCCAGACCAAAATCATTATGGCAGTGGGTTGACCAAACGATATCTCTGTCAGGGAACTCATTACGAATTACTGCAGCATGGTGATTCATCAGATGAACAAAATACTTCTCTTCCTGAAAGGGATGGGCAACACCAAGTGTATCAGGACAATTAATAACGGAAGCGCCTGCACCTACAGCCGTCCGAATGAGTTCTTCAAGAAATGGCTCATTCCCCTCGGATTGTGTATAGCCCTGAGGCGAAAACTGCACTTCAATACCATCCTTGAAAGCACGACTGATACTTTCATCAAGCTTCTTGAGTACTTGTTCGGAGCTTTGCCGCGGCTCTTCTGTTGCTATAGCAAGAAGGTGAAGGTCAATGGGCATATATAAATGCAACCGAGCAGATCGATGAGCTATTGCTGGAGCTAGGGCCTCAAGTGTTCGGTCAATATCACGTTGTAGCAGGGGAGAGAGGGCAGCGATAGTAGGAGTAGTAGCACTGGAAGCAAGTTCTTTGGTCACCACTGAAACAGTATCAAAATCAACAGTGCTGGCAGAAGGAAAACCGACTTCTAGAACATTCACTCCGAAACGAGCAGCCAGATGAGCATATTCAAGATTTTTCTTCAGGCTCATTCCAGCACCTGGACAAGATTGCCCCTCTCGCAAGGTGGTATCGAATATGGAAATGTTCTCTTCTTGCATGTTGTATCTGCCTGAAAGACGCTCTGCTTTTCGGAGTTGCCGAGAATAAGAGCTCCCAGTAAACCCGAGTGAAGGTTTATCAGTCAATAAAAGCATACTACTCGCATGAGAAAAGTCCCTGAAAAGTCGCAGGTATTTGATTTTATTCCCCACTCAAAAGCGGTATAACAACGGCAGGGAAGAACGTGAGACCATGATGAGAGGCTGCTTCCTCAAAAACACAGGAGTTTCTAGCAGATGCTAAAACGATTTTCAGACGCAGATGTAGACCCTCAGGTACTGAGTCAGCTGACCATTTCAGTCCTTGGATATGGGAATCAAGGCTCTGCTCAGGCGCAAAATCTTCGAGATAGCGGCGTAAGAGTAATAATCGGAGCAAGAGAAAAAGGACTCTCGGCGCAACGCGCTATGGAAGATGGATTTGAAGTCGTCTCGTTTGAAGAGGCAGCACGACAAAGTGATATCATTCACTTTTTATTACCAGATGAAGTGCATAGAGAAGTGTATCTCAGTATCGAAAAGCATCTCACATCAGAGAAATCATTGTGCTTTAGCCACGGGCTCAACATTCATTTTAAAACGATAATCCCCCCTGAGTCTGTTGACGTATTTATGGTATCACCAAAGGGACCAGGTGTTTCGGTAAGAGATCAATACATCAGAGGAAGCGGACTTCCAGCACTGATTGCGGTACATCAAAACCCTTCGGGAAAGGCTCTCTCATTGGCACTCGCCATTGCGCATGCCAATGGCTTCACTCGCTCTCTGTGTTTAGAGACTACCTTTCGAGATGAGACAGAGACAGATCTCTTTGGAGAACAAAATGTGCTGTGTGGTGGGGCGAGCTACCTTGTGAAGGCTGGATTTGATGTCCTGGTAGAGGCCGGATATCCACCTGAGATCGCCTACTTTGAATGTGTACACGAGCTTAAGCTCATTGCTGATCTTATCCATACAGACGGAATTGCTGGAATGTCTAACAAAATCTCAACAACAGCCCTATTCGGCCAAATCGTACAGGGTGAACGACTTATTGATCAACACGTAAGGGACTCTATGCGTGAACAGCTTCAGAGAATTCAGAGTGGGGAGTTTGCCCATCAGTGGATTGATCAAGAATATGGCGAGAACCAGTGCGCAACTATTCGAGACTGGCTTAAAGAGTGCCAAAGTTGGGAGGTAGAGGAAGTAGGCAGTAAAATCCGAGATGCAATGGATTTCACCGAGAAGAATCCTGAGCGTAAATGACAGAATCAATCATTTCCTTCCAAGGTGTTAGCTTTAAGCGTGAGGGCACGTGCTTACTCTCTGATGTGCACTGGCGGACAGATAGTGGTCAACATTGGGCGATACTTGGCTCAAATGGAAGTGGCAAGAGTCTTCTTCTGAAGATGGTGAGTGGTTACCTGTTTCCTACAGATGGACGGGTCAGCATCTTGGGAAGGAAGTTTGGAGAATGCGATCTTAGAGAACTCCGTCGATCAATAGGGTGGGTTTCTCTTGAACTTCAATTTCTCTTTCCTACCACAGCTACGGTGCAGGATGTAGTGACATCGGGCTTATCATCGCATCTCGGAGTCTTTACAACACCTCGTGATGAAGATACGAAAAAAGTGGCAGCCATGCTTGAAGAGTTTCAGCTCTCTTCTTGTGCCAGTCGCATCTTTAGAAGTCTTTCTTATGGAGAGCAAAAAAGAGCCCTACTTGCACGGGCTCTGATTTCTCAACCATCCATTCTTATTCTTGATGAGCCGTGTACTGGATTGGATATTCGCGCGAGGGAGGGATTCTTAGAACTCCTAGAGCAGCGAGTTCTCGATAACCAGACACTGCACGTTCTGTATACGTCGCACCATGCTGATGAGATTATGCCCTTCATCACTCATCTTTTAACCCTGAAAAACGGAGAGATATCAGCAAGCGGGCCCAAGAAAGAGGTTCTCTCATCAAAACTTCTCTCGAATCTTTTCGATTTTCCGGTTATGCTTCATCACAATGCTATGCAGGACCGTTATTCGGTCGAACATGAAAGGGGATACACCACCGAAGAGGCGAATGTAGCGGGTGACAAGAGCTCATGTTTGAGAATCGACGAGAATACCTGAACAATTTACTCAATATTGAAACCTTAATCCTAAGGGGTGAACCCCCCGAGCAAAAACACTCAAGTCTCTATTTTGAAACTCTCGAAAGTTGGTGCGCTCAGATTCCAACCGGGACACTCAACGAAAAGGAACTTCTCCCTTTTTTGGTCACTTGTGTGTCTGCCTCTGAGAATTTACGTACTCTTGAAATCCTTGCGAATACTTTCATGGAGATAGAAAGACGTGAACCCGGCCTGTTTGAAGATATTCAGCTCGTTAGTAAACTCTTTGCGGAAAAGGTCCTTGCATTCGACAAGGAGAACCTCTCTGGTGTTGTAGAAGAAAGTACGATACAAGCCATAGCCAAGCGGTGTACCAGTGCCTCCGCGCAGGCACTAGCACAAATTGCAGCTGGGAAAATACCTCTTCCGAAAAAGAACGCTGAGATCCTCAGAACAAGAGCCGTTGAAGCACTGGGAACATTTGGAAGTATGGCCTTACCATTTATTTCTGGCATCGAACAATTTGTATATGAGAAGGGGATCCTGGCTGGTGACAACGCTATACTGAGCAGTGGGATCGCGGTAGCGCATACTATTGAAAACGATGAGCTCTCTCGTCGCGAACTCCTCGGCTATCCTGTTTTTGGATTCACAGAATTTCCTGGAGAGGCAACGAGTACTCCTGAGGTCACACCAGGTGATCTTCAAAGTGATATGCGATTCAAGTTTATTGCCAACGATCTCCCGTCTGAGTGTCGCATTCGATTATATTTTTCAATTCTTGAAGAGCCTATTATTGTTCTTTCTCAGGATAAACTTTCGTTCGGACACAGCATCAAGGAGCAGATCTCGACTCACATTGCGCGTCTGACCATGTTTATGGGAGCAGAGTCTTTACCTCGAATCTTCGAGATCAGTCCAAATTCAGACGTCTCCCCTGCAAGGGAACTTAATGTTTCCCTCACGGATCACTCTGTAAGAACGCTCTATGAGGGATTTGAGCCAAATCACCTATTCGAGACTCAATTTGGAATACGGTCACCTGGATTTATTGAATATTAGCGAACCACTCCACTGCGCTTCAACGATTCGTACGCCGTTTGAATCTGGTGAAAGCGTGTCACACCATGCCCATTTGAATTCTGATTCTTATCCGGATGATTCTCTTTTACCAACCGACGATAAGCAGTTTTGATCTCAGCTGAAGAAGCACCTGAAGTTAACCCAAGAACTTTTAGATGTTGAGTTCGAGACAAAGAACGAAGGGTATTCTCTGAGCGCCTTGCTTTCTCAGAATCTATTTTTCTGTGTTCGCCTGAATCATTCTTTCGATGCTGGTTCTGTACATATCCCTTTTTCTCATAGTATGCCTGAAGAATTGAATCTTCAATTTTAACCAAATCTTTCAAATGCATGCCCATAGCGCGGGCCACGGTTTCAAGTGCTTGAGCTTCAGATTGATTTTTAGCACCATCTGCAATCACAATGTGTATTCCATAGAAGAGTATTTTTCGCAGATCTGCTTTTCTCTCTACATATCTCCAATAGAACAACGACGTTTTTTCTTGCAGGCTTCTTCCCTGTAGTTCCTGGGATTTGAACGCTTCTATCAGTTGACTGATGTCATCGGGTGTCTTGGCAAATTGGTGGATAAATCCCTTTTTAAATTCTGAAATTTCTTCCTCATTTATATCCCTGTCACTCCGGGCAATTTCTCCGAGTAGCTTTGCACTTTCTAGCAGGAATATGCGGTCTGAGTTTCGCTCTCGCGCATGAGCTGCACCATGAGCAGCTTCCTGGCTTTCAGGACGCCAAACGAAACGAAAGATTTTTGCCACATTTTTTAGGCTATAGGAGTTCATGATGAAAACGAGTCAGTTCCCCATAACTATACGTCTACCTGCGTGCGATTATCTATGGAAAGCCACATAAAAAAGCCAGCATCCCAATATTTTTAGTCTTTTTAGTGAGAAATGAATATGAGTTCAGTACTTTACACGTCAATCCTTTCGGAGGACGATACGTGAATGAAAATTTGGAACAGCTGTTTATTGATTTTTTTTCTCATCGTTATTCAGCCTCTATCATGTCTTGCGCAAGATTCATCTTCATCACGTAGTGCTTCAGCAGTTGTACGCTCAGCGATTGAATACTGGCGTTCTGATACCTCTATCGCTATCGCTACTATGGTGGTACACCGGCCAGCCTGGGAACGTACCATGAAAATGAAGAGCTGGACCGAGGGAACGAATCGGTCTTTGATTAAATTCTTAGAGCCGGCAAAAGATGCTGGCTCTGCCTCTTTGAAAGATGATGCCACTATCTGGACTTTTTCACCGAAAATTAATCGTGCAATCAAAATACCTGCGAGTATGATGTCTCAGAGTTGGATGGGCTCGGATTTCTCTTATAACGACCTCGCACGCGATGATGATATCCTAGAGTATTATACCCATCGGTTTCTTCCTGAACAGACCGAGGGGAATCACAAAGTGTTTGTAATCGAAGCCATTCCTGACGAAGATTCTCCGATTGTCTGGGGGAAAGAGATATTAAAGATACGAGATGATAGTCTCTTACTCGCTCATGAGTTTTATGACCAGGATCTCATTCTTGTTAAACGGCTCGAGACTCTCTCGACAGGAATCTTTGATGGAAAGGTATTCCCGAAGAAAATGAGGATGTATTCCGAAGAGCGGCAGGGGGAGTGGACTGAAATTATACATAACGAGATTCGGTTTCAGGTAACTCTTCCAAAAAATCTCTTCACTCTCTCGTATCTGAAGAATCCAAGGCTTTTTTAGAGCGAGAATCAAGCAGAAAGAGGGCTAGGTTCTTACACTCAGAAATGGAAAGGAAAAGATGCTTATTGTAACGGCGTGGAGAAATATCTGGCGTAATACACGTCGCACACTCCTCACTGCTGGGGCAATAATGTTTAGCTGCTCGATTCTCTCCTTTATGGTGTCACTACAACAAAGCTCCTATGCAGCAGCTATTCGAGCAGCTACCTCAATATACCAAGGGGCGTTTCAGATACAGCCTCTTGGATATCAAGAGGAACCACGGGCATATCTGACCATCACCAATCCGGAGAATCTAAGAGAGTCCCTCATTGATACTATTCCTGAGATACGTCAGGCAGGAATTCGAACCAATGTATTTGCTCTGGTCTCAACAGAGGAGAAGTCAATAGGTGTGCAAATTACGGGTGTCGAGCCGGAGAGAGAGCCTGCACTCTCAACCTTAGTTGGTACTATTCGCGAAGGGCGTTATCTTGAGCCTAACGATCTGGGAAAGGCTATTGTTGGTGAATCACTCGCTCAGAAGCTTGGAGTTCGTGTCGGAGGGGAGCTCACCGTGTTAGGACAGGGAGCTGATGGCTCCATCGCAGCGACGATCTTGCGAGTCGTGGGCATATTTTCTAGTGGTTCTTCGCTTCTTGATGGAAATCTCATTGAAGCTCCTATCAAGACAATTCAGGATGCATTTGCCTTACCAGACCAGGCTCACAATATCGTCATACAGACCGAACAGTTCGCAAATCTGGAAAAGCTTAAAAGGCAAATTCAGGATTGGGCACACTCACACCATATTGATGATGACCTAGCGGTCTTATCATGGGAGGAACTCAATCCTGGTCTTCGTGAATCAATAGAGCTCGATCTCATTTCTGGCTGGCTATTTTTTCTATCACTGATTGTAATTGTAGCCTTTGGTGTCTTGAATACTTTCCTGATGTCGCTTCTCGAGCGCACTAGAGAATTTGGTCTTCTGCTTGCTCTGGGCATGACAGGAAATCGAATTTTCGTCCTGATGCTCGTTGAAATTATTGGGCTTCTGCTTCTTGGTATCTGTCCTGGGATTATACTTGGAGCGGGAGTAATTCTGTATTTTCATTTTTATGGTCTCAGCATTCCGGGCGCCGAAGAAATCAATAAACTCTGGAATCTGCCAGTAACTCTTTATCCGCAGCTCTCAATAGAATATCTAGTAGTGGGCCCCATTGTGGTACTCGCGGTTACGCTTATACTCATTATCCCTTTTTCAATTCGGCTTCGAGCTCTTAAGCCCGTTGAAGCTCTAGGGAGCGCAATATGAAAACTCTTTTTTCATCGCTGAGCATTGTATTCTTCTTAGCCTTACGAAATATTTTTCGTAATAAACGACGGACATTTGTAACCCTGCTCTCTGTGATTCTTGGCGTAAGCAGTACGTTGATCCTTGCTGGTATAGCTAGAGGGATGGCTCAGCAAATCATTGACGACAGCATTTATAGCTTAGTCGGACATATTAAAATTCAGCATATTCGCTTTCACCACGATCCATCTATAGCACACACGATCTATGTCGATGAGCATCAACTCTCATCCCTTAGAGCCATTCCAGAGGTAAAAGCAGTACTACCCCGTATTCGTATACATGCTGTGCTACAGAGCGAACGGGATGCAGCGCCAATAACCCTCATTGGCGAATATCCAGAACGTGAACGTGATTTTTCGCTGGGGGGTTCACTGGCAACGCGAGGAAACTCGCTTGAGGGCGCACAAGACTCCAAGATAATGCTCGGTGAAAGCATACTACCAACGCTCAAAAGCGAGGTCGGAAAAAGAATAGTAATTTTAACCCAAGGCGCAAAAGGTGACATTGCCTCCAAAGGCTTTCGGATTACGGGCACGTATCAGGCAGAAGTTAGAAATACTGAAAAGCAATTCGCATTTACTGGCATAGAACCGTTAAGAGAACTCTTAGAGCTGTCTCAGGGTCAATATCATGAGATTTCTATCATTCTCGAAGATGAGTCTATGATAGAGGGGATCTTACCCCATCTTCGGCAGCTATTTCCGAATGCCGACGTTAGGAGTTGGGAGACTCTAGAACCACTTGTCGTATCAATGAGCAAATTGCAAAACGGATTTCTTATCATCTGGTTTGTAATAGTGGTTATAACGGTCAGCTTTGGAACTATTAACGCGTTACTGATGAGTATCTTCGAGCGAGTCAGGGAGATAGCCATTGTGAATGCCCTTGGAATGACCTCTCGATGGATTATTATTGAGACAATCCTGCAAGCCTTCTTCCTTTTGCTCTCAGGGGGAACAGTTGGCATCTTACTCGGCATTACCGTCCTTGAAGGATTTCTCAGCGAGGGAATTAGCGTAAAGCAATTCGCTGAGGGCACATCAATTGTAGGCATAGGAGACAGGATCTTGCCCCTCTTGCACACCAGCGATGCTCTTACCATTCTCATACTACTAACGGTGATTGGTACGCTTGGATGCTTATACCCTGCTTGGCTCGCGACCCGTATTAAACCATCCGTTGCATTGAAAAAATTCTAGTCAAAATAGGTAATAACTCTGTCGAGGATAGCGAGAATGAAGGGAGATGATAATGACAAAAGATATTAATCTGAACAGCATTACTCGAGTGTATCAACAGGGCGAGTATGAGGTTCGAGCTTTATCCGATGTTTCTCTGCATTTTGCCAGTGGGGAGTTCACGACACTTTATGGCCCATCCGGATCAGGAAAAACAACCCTATTGAATATTATTGGAGGGCTTGACTTACCGACATCGGGAGAGGTTTCGATCGGCGATATGCAAATTCAAAAGCTTTCTGCGAGTGCTCGAGCGAAGTTTCGATTACGGCATATTGGTTTTATTTTTCAATCATTCAACTTAATCCCGGTGTTGAGTGCTAGAGAAAATGTGGAGTTCACTATGCAACTCCAGGGGGTAGACAGGAAAATACGCCGACAGCGCGCTATTCGGATCCTCGAACAAGTAGGGCTTGGGCAGCTAATTAACCGGAGGCCTGGGGAAATGTCTGGAGGGCAACAACAGCGTGTTGCTGTTGCTCGCGCGATAGTATCAGAGCCTGACATCATCCTTGCAGATGAGCCCACCGCGAACTTAGATTCACAAACTGCTAGCGAGCTGCTTTCTCTCATGGAAGAGCTAAACACGACTCGCGGTGTAACATTTCTCTTTTCAACACACGACGAGAGAGTGATGGAGAGAGCACACCGCCTGATTCGACTGTGTGATGGGAGAGTTGAAAATGACCAATATCTACCACATCACTAAACATATTATTATTATTTCGTTTTTTTTACTGTCTCTAAACTGCTATTCAGAAGAAGCCTTATTTACCACCAATGGCCATATCAAGTTTCAGCCCAGCCTTGAAAAACGGCTTCAAGACTACCGCTTGGATAGTTCAGAACTTATAAGTTCTGAAATTTTAGATATTCGCTTGAATACAGAGCTTCGTTTCCAGGAATTTCGCTTTATCATGCAGGGTGAGAGTATTACTATTGCGGGCGAAAATATTTCAGAGGGGGCTCCTTCGACCACGATCCTTCCTGGAGCAGCTTCCACAACGATAATTAATGATGACACTCGCTTGTTTAATCTCTCGAGCTACGTGATTAACACCTCGAAACTTATGTCTGTGGCAAGGATTGATAGAGCGTATTTTGAATATGCCTCTGAAAAGATAGTATTTCGATTCGGGCGACAAGCACTTTCAATCGGTAATGGGATCGTATTCCAAGCCATCGATCTGTTTGCTCCATTCTCCCCAGTTGAGATCGATAGGGACTATAAGACTGGACAAGATCTCCTTTACATTGAATCCCTACTAACGGATGAGTTGTCAGTAGAGTGGATTATTGTTCCGAGAAGAGAGAACCAGGAGCTTCATTTTGATGCGGGCTCTTACGGAGCGGTACTTACATGGCAGGCGCCTGAAGGCTCACTTACGCTATACGGTTTGAGTGCATGGCACTGGGGTGAATGGAATTATGGCTTAGGCTCATCAACCTCTATTTCAGAATCAGTAATTCGCTTTGACATTCTTATTACTCAAACAGAAAGCGCTCAATGGCGACAAACCTTGCTTCTCAACTACGATACCTCGTGGACTCTTTTCGGGATGAATACATATGGCTTTATAGAATATTATCATAATGGTTTTGGATCTGAGCACCGTTTACTCTCTGATATTTCAAACGAGACGCGTGATCGTTTAATCAGAGGGGAGATATATGTAACGGGACGAGACTTTCTCTCTGCAGGCGTACGAGTCGAGCTTCGTCCCCTAATTCACCTTTCTCTTTCCGAGATCTACTCTCTACGCGATGAATCTGCTTTTCATCAGGTGCAACTACAATATGACATATTACAAGATGCAAATCTGAGCCTTGGATTGAATCTTCCCATGGGTGGGAGGGGAACCGAGTTTGGGGGGAGGGGAGTCGTCACTGAGCGGGGAGAGACCGCATATCTCCGTCCCTCGAAAAGTGCCTACCTGAGAATGTCCTTCTTTTTTTAGTCCCAGAACCCTGCTTCTCCCGTTGGGGCATATTTGAACGGCAAAAAGCAAGGTATTAACAATGGGTTATGGCTCTATAAAAACATCGTTCTGTTGACTTGAGTTGGGCTCACGCTCTACGCATTATAGAGGCTATACAAACTGTAGGGGAGTGCAGAGGCAATGGTCGAACCCGGTTCAGAGGATAGAACAAGCAAGACTACACAAGATATTTCATCCGAAGATTTGCTGCGAGATATCAGCGAAAAACTTCGTCATGAAATTCCAGAGATTAAAAAAATGTGCGCTGAAGGGAGGATTCTTCAAAGTGCACGTATGGGAATCGGTCAGCTCGTGCGTTCAGAGTTTTCTCCCCATGTTGTTGGTACAGACAATCCTCACACAGTAGCCGCGCACTATACGTATGAGCCATTCATCAATTTTGAACCGCCTGTTTTTGGCGATAAGGTTGTTTTACTTACACCAGACAAGGCACAACATCCGATATATCATGGAGTTGCTGAACGTTCGTTAGGTGATCTGAGAACTTTTTCCTTTCCCTTATCAGAGCATAAAATTGGAAAAGTCCCTCCATCACTGGTAGTGAAAGGAGGCGATTTATTCTTTCAAGAGGGGATTGAGAAGGGGTCTCAACGTGCCTTAATTGATCAGATTCCTGGGCTTGGAGTGCTCGCACGGCTTGAAGATCAGTACGAGAATGCTTCAATGCTTCACGGCCTCTCTATCCGCGCGAATGGAACCCATGCTGGTGTGCCTCTTCCTCACTCAATCCGTGAAATTACTGATGTTCCCGATAAAAATGGAATTCTCATACCGATCCAAGATTATCTAAACTCCAATGACTACCTTAAGCCAGACAAAGAACTCGCTCTTCAACTTTCCTTGAAAAAGGGCGAGGGGCTTGGAGATTATCTGCTCGAGAGAAAGCAACTGAAGCCTGCCGAATACCTTTACATCATTGACGGGAGTAATTTGCGATGCAGAGAAGCCATTAGCCTTTTATTCTTCAATCATAATGGCTTCCTTTCGATGAGAGACCCGCTGCTACGAGATGATCTTGCACTAGCAAATGGAACAGCAATGGAGTCAAAGGGCTACTCTCGAGACAGCGTTCTGCGGGGTGCATATCGACTATTAGGAGATGCATGGAATATTCCGCTCGAAGCGTTCTTACCAGCTGAGCCGATTCAAGACGAGAACTATGGAGCCACTCTTGCTCGGATTCGGAAACGGCTTGCGCAATTTGATGTCACTCGGTTGGTACTGACTCCATTCATGGAAAGGATCGTTGATACGGTAGCGCTCGCGCATAGCCACGGGTGGTCATTTTCATATCCAGATCGAGAGCTAGCTGGCTCGTTACATCCCAGGAATGTGACCATCACGGGCACAATTTGTGATCTTGATACGATGACCTTTGGGAATACTCCATATTTTCAGAAAGACCTCGGAGAGGCGATGCTATCGATTGCTGCTATGCAGAGAATCGTTTCTCTTTGGTCGCCATCACAGCCAGGCTACTCTGAGCACGCACCAGAGAAAGGCAAGACATTTGTTGATATGATTTTGAGTCGTTATCGGGAGTACGCCGAGAACTATTGTCAGGGCGATACCAAGCTCTTAGATACGATTGATACATTGAGCCGAAGTGACTACCTCTATAAGCGAGCACTGAAATTGTTCTACAACTGAGAACTATAAAGGGGGGGCGTCGCCGTCTCCCAGTAATGCTTCTAGGGGCTCTCTGGGACCAGAAGCGCCGCTGGAGGGAAGAACTTCTCATTTTGCGGCTACCCCCAATAAAGTGACCTATAAGTAAAGTTATCGGGCAAATAGAGGGGTGACCCTGTTAAAAGGTAGCGCCGTAAAAAGGTAGCACAGTGGAAAGGTAGCACTGTGGAAAGGTAGCACTGTGAAAAGGTACCTCTGCGAAATGAGCTCATTTCTTCAGAAAACGATGGGCAGCACTTAGCGTTTTTCCTGTCTACCGCTCTTTCTCTATGAAAATTTCTTACGTCACCTCCCTCTCATATCCTCCATAACAGCTCTAAAGGTTTGTTTTTAGCCCAAAATCACTTTGGGGGAAGGTTTATGATTATTCACAATGCATTGAGGAGTATCTTCTCTGCCCAGTATTTGCTGCTATCTCTCTCGGTCTTTCTTCTCGTGACACTCTGCCCACACGAGGCTCTCTCTGAGTTCGGACCCCCATCAGATCTGCCTCCCACTAGACCTTCAGCCACTCCACAGCCACAGCCAAAGCCACAACCAGAGCCA
>Ga0181593_10003333_pt1 | contig 14767 bp, 12 predicted proteins | sample 071ome_19_FD_133756 | JGI IMG/M metagenome (GOLD analysis project Ga0181593, IMG submission 133756) | Coastal salt marsh microbial communities from the Groves Creek Marsh, Skidaway Island, Georgia - 071413AT metaG (megahit assembly) | ecosystem: Environmental > Aquatic > Marine > Intertidal...
ACAGTGCTAGCCGGATTGGCTTCTGTGGACCTAATTGTAAAATTCAATGACCCAACACCGCTATCGTTGATTGAGACCATACTGCCTAATGTATTGGTTAAGGGAGGTGATTACTCCTTGGATCAAATTGTAGGCGCAGAGATCGTAACTGGAAATGGTGGTGTAGTAAAGTCAATCCCATTCGTTGAAGGATATTCCACCACATCAATCGAACAAAAGATTTTGAAGGGAGTTAAGACGTTATGACCATCAATGAAATACAAGACGAGATTATCGAAGAATTTGAATTCTTCGGTGACTGGATGGAAAAATACGAGCATATCATCGACTTTGGCAAAGGATTAAGTGGAATTGATGAAGAACTTAAAACAGATGAAAACCTGGTGAAAGGCTGTCAGAGCAGAGTGTGGTTGCACGCTCATACCGATGCAGATAGGCTCAAATTTGAGGCAGATAGCGATGCGGTAATCACCAAGGGGCTCATCGGGCTTTTGATCAAAGTGCTAGACAATCAAGACCCAAAAGAAATTGCCAATGCAGACCTTTATTTTATTGATGAAATCGGGCTAAAAGAGCACCTTTCTCCGAATCGATCAAACGGCTTAGTTTCGATGGTGAAAAAAATGAAGTTTTATGCCATGGCACATGCCGCAAAAAACGATCAGCAATAATGGAGCTTGAAGAAAAACGGCAGTTGGAAAAAAGTATTGTAGATGCACTGAAAACAGTCTATGATCCAGAAATTCCTGTGGATATTTACGAGCTTGGGCTTATTTACGAGATTAAAATCCCCGATTCGAAAGACGTTACCATCGTAATGACGCTCACCTCGCCAAGCTGCCCCGTAGCCGAAAGTTTACCGCAAGAAGTGAAAGAAAAGGTAGCTGGTGTTAGTGGTGTTTCCAGTGCCGAAATCGATCTTACTTGGGAACCGCCCTGGGACAAGGATATGATGAGTGAAGAAGCTTTGGTTGAATTGGGAATGATCTAATGGAAAGTATTGAAAACAAAGTAGCCAAAAGCGGTTTAATCACGCTAGATCTTACGGAATTAATGCCTCGTTGGGCAATTGAGGGGCTAGACATAAGCGAGCAATTGGTAGAAGGTTTAATGTTGCGCGAAAAAGATTTTCGAGCTTGGGTGAGCAATAACGACTGGAACAAATATTGTGGCGCCTCCGTTCACGTTTATTGCAGTACCGATGCCATTGTACCGACTTGGGCTTACATGCTCATTGCAAACAAGCTCTCTGGCAGAGCAGACAAGATTCATTTCGGCACCAAGCAAGAATTAAGAACGCAGCTTTGGCTAGACTTTGTCCAAAATCTTAATGTGAAAGATTACGAAGACATGCGTGTGATCATCAAGGGCTGTAGCGATGAAGAAATTCATGAATCAGTTTACTTGAACCTTACCGCAAAACTCACTCCGGTAGTCAAGTCGCTCATGTTTGGTGAGCCGTGCAGCACGGTGCCCATCTTCAAATCATGATTGCGTTAACTTCCCATTTTTGGCCTAGTGATTGTGTCTAAGCGATGAAACCATCAAATTTTATCGCTATGAAATGAAACCGCTTTAAAAAAGTATGTGAAGACTTAGAATGATCGGCTTGATTTCTCCATTTTTGATCAAAACATACCTATGCGCCTAGCCTCGGCAATACTCGTTCTCTTTTTGACCAGTATTCAGTTTGGATATGGTCAGTCTGAAATGACGCAAAGCATCCGCGGACGTGTAATCGATAAGGACACCCGTCAACCTATCCCTGGTGTCAACGTGATTTTAATGGATGATACGTCCAATATCAGCGGCACCACAACAGATTTTGATGGTCGATATACATTGAACGAACTCTCACTCGGACGTCATGTCCTGCAATTTACCTTTATTGGATACGAGCCTCAGTTCACCAACAACATCATTGTCAACTCAGGTAGGCAAACCATCCTCAATATTGAATTAGAAGAGTCGGCAATGGAACTAGAGGCAGTTGAAATTTCTGCCTCGCGCGATGGAGAACCCCTCAACGAAATGGCCATTGTGAGTGCTCGGCAATTCAACATAGCCGAAACCGAGCGATATGCCGGTAGCCGAGGTGAACCCTCCAGAATGGCGGCAAGCTTCGCGGGTGTGCAAGGCGCAGACGATTCCCGTAACGACATAGTTATCCGTGGCAACTCACCCCAATCCATCTTATGGCGTTTAGAAGACGCTCCGATTTCCAATCCAAACCACTTCAATATCCCCGGAACGGCAGGTGGCTCAGTTAGTATACTGAACAATAAAACACTAGGCAATAGCGATTTCTATACCGGAGCGTTTCCAGCCGAATTTGGCAACGCCAATGCCGGAGTTTTTGATCTAAACATGCGTAATGGCAATAACGAAAACCATGAATTCATTGGTCAGTTTGGTTTTCTCGGCACCGAAGCACTACTCGAAGGCCCGATCAATCGCGAGAAGAATATTACCTACATGGCTTCTTATCGATACTCCACCTTAGCCTTGATTGGCGGCTTGGGAATAAATTATGGCACCAGTGCGATTCCGAGGTATCAAGATGCTTCGTTTAAAATAAACGTTCCCGGCAAAGGCGCTTCATCCCTTTCCATTTTTGGTGTAGGCGGTTGGAGCGATATTGATATTCTCATCAGCGATCAAGAAACCCCCGCAGAGCGAAACATCTATGGTGATAATGATCGGGACCAATATTTTGGTTCGCAAATGGGAGTGGTTGGAGCGAGCTACACAAGATCAGTCAATGAAAAGAGCTACGTCAAAGCCATTTTTGCTTACAACCACAGTCAGGTTGATGCCTATCATGAACTGGTCTATCGACAGCTTAATGCAGATAGTATGTACCAAGTGGACTCAATGCGACCGCTCCTCGACTATACCTTTAGAGACGACCGGATTGTGGGACATGTTTTCTATAACTCCAAATTGAATAGTAGGAATGTCGTAAAGTTTGGTGTAGTCGCTGAGCAGATCTTCTTCGATTATGTGGATAGTACCTGGATTTTTGACTCCACTCAGACCGATTATCTCGATTGGCGCGTACGCTGGAATACGGCCATACAGGCCCAGCTGCTGCAACCTTACATTCAGTGGAAACACAGAACAGAGCGTGGCCTAACGGTTACAGCTGGCATACATAGCCAATGGTTCACATTGAGCAATAGCATCAGTTGGGCCGAGCCGAGAATAGCCATGAAAAAAACACTTCGTGATGGTAGCAGCATCACTGGAGGAATAGGCATGCACTCGCAAGTGCAACCTTATTATATGTATTTCTATAGCCTCAGTGAAAACGCAGATGGCACCCGAGCCTTGCATAATAAAACCATGGATTTCTCCTATGCGGGCCATGCCGTGATGGGATACGAACGCATGCTGAAACCCATGCTCCGATTCAAATCAGAGGTTTATTATCAGTATTTATGGAATATTCCTGTAGAGCAAAATCCAACCTCATTTTCATTGGCAAATACGGGCAGTGGCTTTGAGCGATTCTTTCCAGATACGCTTGTAAATGAGGGTACGCAACAGAATTACGGAGTTGAATTTACCCTCGAAAAGTATTTCTCGAAAACCTATTACTTCATGCTCACTCTTGCATTGTTTGATAGCAAATACACGGCAAGCGATGGTATAACCAGAAATACAGATTTTAACGGCCGATATGCCACCAGCGCGCTTTTTGGTAAGGAGTTTAATCTTTCCAAAAAATCGATGTTGTCACTCGGAGCGAATATTACCGCAGTTGGAGGGCGTTGGTTTGGACCAGCAGACATAGCCGCGAGCAATCAAGCCAGAGAAGTGATCGTGATTGATTCTCTGCGAAACACACAACAGTTTCCTGATTATTTCAGGGCGGACATAAAGGTGAATTACCGACTAAATACCCAGAAGGTGACCCATGAGGTGGGTATAGATCTGGTAAATGTGTTTAACGTACGCAACGTGCTGGCATTGACTTATGCTCCTGACGAAAACAATAATCCAAATCGGTCTATCCGAAGGGAATACCAATTGGGAAGATTACCCTTGTTCTATTATCGGATTTCGTTTTAAGTCACCAACTCCCACCAGCGCCTCCGCCTCCGAAGCCACCTCCGCCAAAGCCACCAAAACCGCCTCCGCCTCCAAAGCCGCCACCGGATGAGCCTCCGCCAAAACCTCCAATCCAAGGGGTTCCATAGTATCTTCTGCCGCTACTTCCATAGCCTGTATAACGTCTTCTTCGCCCAAAAATGGACGCCAGTATAATGATGAGAATTACTAAAATCAATCCAAATGGAAACCCTCTCTTACGCTTTTTTGGAGCTGCAGTATATTCTCCTTTAAGCGCAGCAATCATCGCGTCTGTGCCTCGATCAATTCCTGCGTAATAATCTCCAGCTTTAAACCCCGGTTTGATTTCGTCTTCTATGATTTGTTTGGCAGTAGCATCTGGAATAGCACCTTCGGTTCCATATCCGGTGTGAATGCGCAATTTTCGATCATCAATCGAAACTATGAGTAAGACTCCATTGTCATTCTCTCCACCTCCAATACCCCAAGTTTCCGCAAGGCGTTGACTGTAATCGAACATATCATCTCCTTCTAGGCTTTGGATGATCCCCACCGCTATCTGCGTAGAGGTTTGTTCATCGTATTGAACCAACTTCTGCTCCAATCGCTGCACATCAGAGGCCGACAACACCTTGGCATAATCGTTAACCAGTCGATTGGGTGTTGGAGGCACCTCCTTTGCAACCGTAGTTGCGACAACGCAGCTCATTATCAGAGCCATCATTAATGCCAATTTATTTCCCATAACTGATGTCATCTTTTAATTCGTTTACATCACCTTTCTGATATGGAAAATGTGTCTTCAATTGTTCGCCTGCATCATGAATACCTAGAGCAATTCCATCAGCAATTTTGCCTGCTTTAAAATGCTCAGCCATTATATCTTTTGTGCCAACCCAAAAGTCTTTAGGCACCACTTTATTGATGCCCTCATCACCTAGAATGGCAAACTTATGATCGGCTAATGCCATGTACACAAGCACGCCATTGCGTTGTTCAGTTTTGGTCATGCCGAGCTTTTCAAACACTTCTATAGCCCTATCATAAGGATCTATTTTACAGTGCTTCTCAATGTGGAGCCTAATCTCGCCAGAGGTATTAGACTCTGCAGACTTTATCGCTTCAAGAATCTTTTGTTCTTCAGCCTCGGTAAACGGTGGTTTTTCAAACATTAAAACTCAACCTTTGGTGCGTTCTCAGTGCCAGCATCAGCTTCAAAGTAGCCCTTGCTCTCAAACCCAAACCAACCTGCATAAAATACTCTTGGGAATTTCTTAATGTAGCTGTTATAGTCCTTCACCGCCTCGTTGAACTTTTGGCGTGCTACCGAAATACGGTTTTCGGTTCCTTCCAATTGAGCCTGAAGATCTCTAAAGTTGGTGTTGGCCTTCAAATCGGGATAACGCTCCACGGTAACCAAGAGTCGTGACAGTGCGCCACTTAACTGTGACTGCGCTGCTTGAAACTTTTGAATATTCTCTGGGGTAATTTCATCAGCATTCACTGTAATTCCCGTGGCCTTGGCTCTTGCCTCCACCACTTGGGTCAATGTTTCTTGTTCAAAGTCTGCATAGCCTTTTACGGTACTTACCAAGTTTGGAATAAGGTCAGACCTGCGTTGATATTGGGTTTGGACATCGGCCCACTTTTGCGTTACTGTTTCATCCTTGTCTACCATGGCATTATAGCCACACGATGACATCACTGTTGCCACAATGACAAGAAAAAACGGAATTCTTAATGTTTTCATTGGTGTTTAATTGTTTGAACTTAGCAGATAGAAAATCGTTCCAATTGATTTTCAGCGACATTGTGGCAGTACTTTTGAAGTTAAACTTAGGTTAATACCAGCTTTGGTTGGTCCATCTATTTTCGTTACAACATGAAAAATGCAACACTTCTTTTTTTGGTTCTTGTCATCTTTCTTGGATGTCAGAAATCAAATGAAACTTGTGATGATGGGACTGTTGTATATCATAGACTTGACGAACCAACTGAATCTTGCTTCGTTGAATCCAACTATATTTTTTGGCATTCTGAACACCTAGTTCCTGAATTAATTGAGTTAAGTATCAATGGATTATATCTAAGAATAGACGGTCAAAGCCGAATGTCTTGGGCTGCGGCATTTGGTCAAAAAGCAGAGCCAAACTGTGCGGAAGGAGCTGTGATACCGATTTCTGAATCAGTGAGAAAGGATCAACGCGTAGAATCTGCGATTATGTCAACCTTCGAAATATTCGGCAATAGGAATAATGGCAAGGCTGATACATTATTGATGGAAGGAGAAATCACCTTCAGTCCGCTTGTTCAATGTGTTGCTATCGAGTTGGGGCTTTATTAATAAGCCCGCTCTCTTTTTCCTTCATAAAAATTCATGAAGGCTTTATTCACCACGCGGTTGCCTCCGTTGGTAGGATAGTTGCCACTGAAGTACCAATCTCCCCGGTGATTCGGGCAAGCTTCATGCAGGGCATCAATACTCTGAAATATAATCTCCAAATCTGCATTGAGATCAGCCGGTTTCAGCAACTCAGCACATTTAGCTGATAGCTGATCATCCGTAAATGGAGCATACACCTTTTGCACGTGGTTGATAGGGTTTACCTTATCTGCCACACATAAGTCATACACTTCTTTCAAAATGCCCTCTTTGCCCGTTTCCTTCAATAAGGCAAGCGCAGCTTGAAATACTATAAAATCTTGCAAGAGGCTCATATCAATTCCATAGCAGTCAGGATATCTAATCTGCGGTGCGCTGCTCACCACAACTATTTTCTCCGGCCCTAAGCGATCAAGTATTTTCAGGATACTGTGCTTAAGCGTGGTGCCTCTCACAATGGAATCGTCAATGACCACAAGGTTATCCTTTCCGCGCCTAATTGTGCCGTAAGTAATGTCGTAAACGTGCGCTACCAGCTCATCCCTATCACTATCCTGCGTTATGAACGTTCTAAGCGTGGCGTCTTTGATTGCCACTTTTTCGATTCTAACACGCTCGTTCAGGAGCTTTCGAAGCCCCTCTTCATCATCTTTAATCCGAGCTATTTCCGTAATCTTTCGCTCACTGTGAAACTCCTCCAACCCTTGAGCCATGCCATAAAATGAAACTTCGGCCGTATTCGGAATAAAACTGAAAACAGTATTGTCAAGGTCGGCATCAATCGCCTTGAGTATTCTAGGAACAACTAGCTTTCCTAACGTTTTGCGCTCTTGGTAAATGTCCTTATCGCTTCCGCGAGAAAAATAGATTCGTTCAAACGAACAAGACAATTTCTCACCCGGCTCACGGATCATATCCATACTCACCGCTCCATCTTTCTTGATGATCAAACCATGCCCTGGTGTGATTTCCTTCACCTGATCTACCTTAAGGTCAAACGCAGTTTGAATCACAGGTCGCTCACTTGCCACGACTACGATCTCGTCATCTTGATAATAAAACGCTGGCCTGATGCCGTTTGGGTCGCGCAACACAAACGCATCGCCATTACCAATGAGGCCGCACATGGCATAGCCTCCATCAAAATCATGAGCAGAACGCAACAATATATTGCGCACGTTGATGTTTTTAGAAATCATTTTGGTGATTTCTCTATTCGGATATCCAAGGCGTTTGTATTTCTGGAAAAGCACCTCATTTTCTTCATCGAGGAAGTGCCCAATTTTTTCTAATACCGTAACCGTATCGGCTTTTTTCTTGGGGTGTTGCCCCAAGTCGATGAGCAAGTTGAATTGTTCGTCAACATTGGTCATGTTGAAGTTCCCTGCAACTACCAAGTTGCGTGTCATCCAGTTGTTTTGCCTTAAAAATGGATGGCAAGCCTCAATACTATTGCCACCGTACGTTCCATAGCGCAGATGACCTAAAAACAACTCGCCTGAGAATGGTGCATTTTCTTTGAGCCATTGTGGATTTGCCAGTTTATCCGCATCGCCCCCTGTAAGTTCCTCAAACCTACCGTGCACATGGTCAAAAATGTCTTGAATGGGCTTGTTGCTATTCGATCTGTAGCGCGAAATGTATCGAGCTCCTGGCTCCACATCAAGTTTGATGTTGGCCAAACCTGCGCCATCTTGACCCCGATTGTGCTGTTTCTCCATGAGGAGGTACATTTTGTTGAGGCCGTAAAACGATGTACCGTATTTTTCTCTGTAAAATTCAAGTGGTTTTAGTAAGCGAATCATCGCTATACCACATTCGTGCTTTATTTGATCACTCATCGCTTTAGGTGCACAAAGTTAAGAAGCATTTAAGAGTAGAAAAGACTGATTTAAACCCTGCTCATATAGCAACGAATACGAAGATGGATGCGTCTTTCTGAACAGAGCTACGCGCGATTGTGTTTCTTTATACCTCCATTGAAAAACTGGATTTTAAATATCAGCTGTCTCCTCTTGCTCGCCATGAGTGGGTATGGACATGGCCATGATCACAATCATGGCACACCCATTAAGTACCAAGAGAACAAAGGTCAATGGAATGAAAGCTTGCAATTCTATGCCGAAACGGGTGCCATGGATGTTTATGTGGGCGATGGTAAATTCATTCTTGGGCTCAAGAGCATCGAGGATCTTGATCGCATACATGATGCCCATCACGGCCTAATTGAAGCGCCTGACTCGCTGCCGATTCGAGGTCACAATATCGAGTTTGACCTCATCAACGCTCGTTCTATTCAATCCACAGGAAACCATCCAACGATTGACTATGTAAACTATTTTTTAGGAGATGACCCAAGCACATGGGCTGGCGGAGTGAGGCAATATGAAGAAGTGGTCATGTCAGATGTTTACCCCAATATTGATTTTGCTCTAGGAAGCCTAGGAGATTATGTGAAATATGAATTCCGATTGGGAGCGGGAGCAGACCTGGAAAATATTGCTTTCAAAATTGGTGGCGCAGACACGATCTACCTGAAAAACAATAAGCTTCACATGGGCAACAGCATTGATCTTTTGGTTGATAACGAACCGATTTCATGGCAAATCATTAATGGGTCAAAGCGATTTGTCACTAGCTCCTATAAACTATCTGGGGATACGCTCTCTTTCGATGTGGAATCTTACAACCCAAATTATCCTCTAATTATTGATCCCACGCTAATTTTTGCCTCTTACGTAGGTTCATCAAGCAATAGTTGGGGTGCAACAGCCACTTATGATAGTCTGGGAAATTTGTATGCAGGTGGAATAATCATTAATGGAAATGCTGGCACCTACCCAACAGTAGGCGCATATCAAAACAGTTTTCAGGGCGGTTCAAATCCACTTTCTACGGATATGGCTATTTCAAAATTCAATGACGATGGCACTTCCCTTGTCTATTCAACGTATCTCGGTGGAAGTAGCAATGAAATACCGCATAGCCTTATTGTAAATGAGAATAATGAACTTTATGTTCTTGGCACAACCTCTAGCAACAACTACCCGATAACTAATGGAGCTTTTGACAATAGCTTTGGCGGGGGTTCAGCACTTACAGGTGGTCCTGGGACTTCCATCTCAAGCTCAATTGCCTATCCTAATGGGTCGGACATTGTAGTCACCAAGTTCTCTGCGAATGGATCTACCCTTGTTGGAAGCACTTTTGTAGGAGGCTCTGGCAACGATGGCATCAATCAAAGCGCTGTGCTGCAACATGCCTATGCTGATGAATTTCGAGGGGAGATCATTGTAGATGGAAGCGATAATTGTTATGTTGCCACAAGTACCGGATCCAATGATTTTCCCATTGTAAATGGCTTCCAAACCAATTTTGGAGGTGGACTCACCGATGGAGTAGTGTTTAAGTTCAACGCCAACCTCACCAGTTTACTTTGGTCAAGTTATATTGGGGGAAATCAAGACGATGCCGCATATAGTGTCCAGTTTGACCCTAGTCTAGATGTGTTTGCCACAGGAGGAACTACTGGAGGATCCTTCCCAACAACAAATGGCGTTCTGAACCAAAATTATCAAGGCGGGAGTGCCGATGGCTGGGTAGCCAAAGTCAGCAATAATGGCCAAAACTTATTAGCATCAACCTTCCTTGGTACCAACAGTTATGATCAAAGTTTCTTCGTTCAGCTTGATCTGCAAGGCAACGTTTACACCGTAGGTCAGACAGAAGGCAATTACCCTGTAGCACCAGCGTGGGTTTACTCCAACGCCAATAGCGGTCAATTCCTGCACAAGCTTACCAACAATCTCCAAACCAGTGTGTTTTCGACTGTTTGGGGATCAGGTAATGGGAATATCAATCTCTCACTTTCCGCCTTTTTAGTGAATCAATGCAATCATATTTTCATTGCGGGCTGGGGAGGAACCACCATGGCTGTGAATTCAACAATAGGAGCAACCACCACCAACGGCCTCCCAACAACAGCCAATGCCGTTCAAACCACAACTGATGGCCGGGATATGTACTTCATAGTCTTTGAGGATAGCGCTACGGATGTGCTATTCGGTTCATATTATGGGGGTGGTGGAGCCAGCGGAGGCGAACATGTTGATGGCGGCACGAGTCGGTTTGATAAAAAGGGCATTATATATCAAGCGGTATGTGCCGGCTGTGGTGTTGGAGGCACCTTCCCAACAACAGCCGGTGTAGTCTCTACGAACGATCCTAGTCCTGGGGCCGGATGCAACATTGGTGTTATAAAGTACGATCTTGTAACCCTAATAGCTGAAGCAGATGTGGATGGGCCCCTGGAAGTCTGTGTCAACGACTCAATCCAATTTAAGAATGAGAGCTTTGGGGGCTCCTTATACTTGTGGGACTTTGGAGATGGAAACACGAGTGACGAGTTTGAACCAACCCATGCCTACAGTAACCCGGGCACCTATACCATCGAGCTTATCATTTACGATTCGGTGAGCTGCATTTTTGCAGACACGGATTATATTGAAATTGAAGTAATCCCAGGACCCACCGCTTCTGCACCGAGTGTGCCCACTGTCTGTCCGGATGTGCCAATACAATTATCGGCCAGTGGAGGAACTTCTTACCAATGGATTCCCGCCTCCTTGGTTGATGACCCAACTAGCGCAACTCCGATTGCTACAGTGCCTATCAGTACTACGATACGTGTTGTGGTATTTGATGTATGCGGATCGGATACGGCATGGATTGAGTTAAACGTTCACCCAGACAAAACTGACGTCCCAAGCGATACGGCCTTATGTCGAGGTCTTTCTGGACCTTTGCATGCATCGGGCGGGGTCAGTTATCAATGGTCGCCTGGAACGTACCTCTCATCCACCACTTCCGCTACTCCAACGGTATCTCCCGATTCCTCGATAAGGTATGTTGTAAACATTACTGATAGCTTTGGTTGCCCTAGATCTAAAGATGTGCAGGTATGGGTTGAAGGTTTTGTTCCTGAAATTGAAGCCTTTGGAGACACAACTATCTGTCCTGGGGAACGCATCATTCTATCCGCCACTGGGACCGATAATTATCGGTGGTCTCCCGAAGACTGGGTCCTGGATCCTACTCTTCAAACGACTCCGGCTTTTCCCCAAACGTCCATCGACTATGTGGCCATCACCAAAAACTCTTGTGGATTTGCCTATGATACCGTCAAGATTATTGTAAATCCGATTGAAATTGACGCCTTTGCAGACACAACCGTTTGCTTTGGCGATTCTGTTCAATTAGGCGCAGAAGGGGCGCTCACGTATAAATGGAGTGGCCCAGAATTTTCTTCTGCTAACTTCAACCAATATCCCGCGATATTGCCCGAAGAGAGTAGCTGGTACGTTGTGACTGGATCAAACATCGAGCAATGTGAAAAATCAGATAGTCTATTCGTGAAGGTAAATCCATTGCCCAATTTGGATTTAATAACCAACGAGGATACAATCACAGGACTATTTAATGTGCTACTCGTTGCAGAAAGCGAGAGCCCTCACCGTTGGTATTCTAACGGCTTTATTCCTTGTAAGACATGCGACTCCATCAAAGTATATCCAAGGTTAAAAACAGATTATTTTGTAGAGGTGATCGACACGAACGGGTGCCGTGTTGTAGATAGCATCACAGTCGAAGCCATAAGCACCATTTTCGTTCCGATGTCTTTTACTCCAAATGCTGACGGAGTGAATGACCAACTCATCGTGCAGGGCCATAATATTTTATCCTATCAAATCACCATCCGTAATCGATGGGGCGAAATCATCTTCCAAAGCAAAGACATCAACCGACATTGGGACGGAACCAAGCACAACAAGGGATATATCTTACCAGATGGGGTTTATACCTACGAGGTGCACTATACCATCTTACCCGAAGAAAAGCTGCATAAAACTGGAACGATAACTCTGCTTAAGTAAAACGCGGATCGGTTTCCATCACGGTTCCGCAATTATCACAGGTGCGTAGTTCTTCAGATCCATAGTACTCTTTAAACCTTGGTAGAAAGTCCTTTTCAATATTGGTAAGCGGGAAGTACGTCTCGTGCAATTTGTGGTTGCAATTATCACAGAACCACATCAGTCCGTCCTTGTGATCTGGTTGTCTCACGCGTTCTACTACCAAGCCAATGGAGCCCGCCTCTCTTCCCGGACTATGAGGAACTTTTGGCGGTAAGAGAAACATATCTCCAGGCCCGAGTTTGATATCTACTGGTTTGCCATCCTCTTGGATTCGAACGTTTATATTTCCTTCCAATTGATAGAAAAGCTCCTCTGTCTCGTTATAGTGATAATCCTTTCGAGCATTGGGACCACCAACGATCATCACAATGTAATCTGTGCCCTCTGGGTAAAGGTTTTGGTTTCCAACGGGGGGTTTTAGAAGGTCTCTGTTTTCTTCAATCCATTGGTGAAGATTAAATGGTTTCTTAATGCTCATGATTGTATCATTTGGCATAAAAGTAAAAAAGCGACCCATTCGAGTCGCTTTGATAATAATCAAGAAATTTAACCATCAGCCTATTCTGGAGTTACAAACCGAAAGCCTTTACCATGCTCATTGATAATCTTCACGCTCTCATCTGCTTTGAGATACTTCCGAATCTTTGCAATGTATACATCCATCGAGCGAGAATTGAAATAACTATCATCCCCCCAAATGGCCAATAAAGCCTGCGAGCGATCGAGCAGTTGGTTTTCATGTTGAGCCAGCATTTTCATTAGCGCATTTTCTTTCGAAGTGAGGTGCTGCTCAGAATCAACCGTCTTAAGAACTTGGTTTTTAAAGTCGAAGGTGAATTTTCCAAATTCAAATACGGTCTTTTGAATTTCTTTTTGCTCACCCTTGGTTCTTCTTAAAATTGCCTTTAGCCTTAGCAAAAGCTCCTCCATGCTAAACGGTTTGGTGATGTAGTCATCCCCACCAGATTTGAATCCGGCCAGCGTATCTTCCTTCATGGACTTGGCGGTAAGAAAAATGATTGGCACCGATTCATTCGCAGCGCGAATCTCTTTCCCGAGCGTAAAACCATCTTTCTCAGGCATCATAACATCCAAGATGCAACAGTCATAAGTGCCGTTCGAAAACTTCTTCCACCCTTCCACTCCATCTTTAGCTAAGGTGGCTTCATATCCTTTCGCATCAAGGTATTCTGTCAGAATTGTGCCCAAATTGGCATCATCTTCTGCGACTAGAATCTTTGCTTTTTCTGAATTGACTTCGTTATCCATTATTCACAATTTATAGTGGTAATTCAATATAGAAAGTGCTCCCCTCGCCCAGCTCACTATCCACATAAACGCGCCCTCCGTGACGCTCGCATATGATTTTCACGTAGCTCAGCCCCAGACCAAAACCCTTCACATTATGCACGTTACCCGTGGGGACTCGGTAAAGTTTGTCAAAGACTTTTTTCAAGTTTTCAGGGCTAATTCCAATACCGGAATCTTTTACGCCAATAGTGATAAAGTTTGCGTCATTCTTAGTTGTAATTTCTATTACAGGACTGTCTTTCGAATATTTCACTGCGTTATCGAGCAAATTATAAATAACATTAGTCAAATGGTTTCTATCGGCTTCAACCAATGACTTACTTGCTTCGAGTCGAGGCTTTATTTCCCCCGAACGCTCTTTTACTTGAATTGAAAATTTGTCAATGACATCATTGATGACCGCGTGCATATCAAGCTCTTCTCGCTTTAGTTTGAAATCGCCCTTGTCTAAAACTGCGCTTTGCAATACTTCTTCCACTAAGAGACCCAATCGCTTATTCTCGGCATTTATTATACCGATGTAACGATTCTTCACACTTTCTATATTTCCAAGCTCTGGGTCAGCCAGAGCCTCACAGGCCAAAGACACCGTAGATATTGGGGTTTTCAACTCATGGGTCATATTATTGATGAAGTCATTCTTTATCTCACTGTTCTTTTTCTGCTGCACGATGGTTCGCAGTATGTAGTAGATTAAGCCAATGATGGCCAAAATGAAAATGAGCGAAACTGCGAGCAGTAACCAGATGTTTTTGAAAATATAGCCATCAAGGTTAGGGTAGTGCACATGCACATAGAATGGGAATTGAATGACATCATTCGGAAACAATTTTGCGCTAAGCACTGATTCTTTGAGCTGCTCTTCAAACTCAAGTTTACCAAACACCATTTGCTTGGATTGATCAAATACCCCCATTTCAAATGGTATATAAACTCCATGATTGGCTAGGGATATAGACAACAAGCTGTCTATCACACGTGGATCAATTCTTTCCTCGATAGGTTGATTTAAATCAACCTCAAT
>Ga0181593_10003338_pt1 | contig 14736 bp, 9 predicted proteins | sample 071ome_19_FD_133756 | JGI IMG/M metagenome (GOLD analysis project Ga0181593, IMG submission 133756) | Coastal salt marsh microbial communities from the Groves Creek Marsh, Skidaway Island, Georgia - 071413AT metaG (megahit assembly) | ecosystem: Environmental > Aquatic > Marine > Intertidal zone...
ATGCATCGTGAACGAAAGGACCCGCAGCGATAGGCATCAGCTCGGCAATGGCAGCAATTTCGAAATTCACGCCATACTGAGCAGACTGAACCGTAAAGCGCTCGTTTCCATCCTTGATGATCAGCGAAGCCATACCTTCCTTAAAGGGGAACAAGGTTGTTTCGTGACCAGAATTGCTAATCGGGTTGAGCGGATGCTTCTCGAAAGGCCCCAAGGGATCGTCCGCGATGGCAAGACAATGCGTGCACACCCATTCCGTTCGACGGGCAAAATCCGATTTATAGTAAAGGTAGATTTGGCCCTTGAAAACCAATGGGTACGGATCATGGGCCGAGAATCCGTCCCACTCGTCCTCGGCCCCATTGGGGATTACGAGTTTCCCGGTGTGGGTCCACGGGCCGTCGTGCGAATCAGCATAAGACAGGTAAACTGGACAATCGTCCCCCCGCTTAGAAGGATGGGTTTGGAAAGGCTGATTGTAGAGATAGTACCTCCCTTTCCAAAATAGTATTTATGTATTGGATACTGTTATCCATCCGGGATTGAGGTAGGTTTGCCGAGGAATGGCGACCCCTTGCTCTTCCCAGACTAAACCGTCCTCCGAGGTCGCGTACCAAATTTCGCGCAGATCCCAGTCTCTGGCATGTAGGATATCCGAGCTATTCTCAGGGCCTTGCGGCGGCAAAGGCATATTCCGATAAGTGTACCAAACGTAGTACTTGCCATCGCGGAATATCACTTTCGATGGATCTCTTCGCGTGATGGTTCCATAGCCTCCGCTGTAATCGAATCCTTTTAGCTCCGTGTATTTGAATTGACTGAACAGTTCGTTGTCTTCCGACCTTGGGGCTAGATAGGCATCGATTGCGGGAAGGCCTTTACATCGCCGCGGGTGAAGCAACCGAAAACCAATGACCACGCGCGGAGCAAAATCGATTTTAGAGCTAGTCTATGTACAAATACCGTGATTCGCATGATTAGCATGCTAAGCCCGCACAGGGGCCGGGTTCCACCTCAATCGAACGAAAGTAGTCGAACAACACGAGCCCGCGCTTGGGCATAGGCGTCAACTTAACTAGTTTTGCCTGAAAAACGCGCCTGGACTTCACGTTCCACCCCCAGATAAGATGTAAAAAGGTGGAGCTCGACCTTCGGGCGAGCTCAAGTGTTGACGCCAACGCGCAATCGCTGTGGCGCGCTAATCAGATCTCCAACAAGAACTGGCAACGGGCTCCCCAACAAGTTGAATCAGATTACGGCAGAGCCTCTACCAACCCATCTACCAATTTGTAATCGAACCATCGCCTCGGTGGAATTCAGGATGATCGTAAGCGGATGGCTGATCGATGACGTTGACGAGTTCAGCCAAATCGGGACGGAATTCCACCCCTAGCCCCGGTCGATCGTTGGGGTAAAGTTTCCCATTCTTGAAGCTCAGGTAGTCGTCGTTTAGATACGGTATTTTGGCCGGGCCATCCCTGGTCAGCTCCGCCATGACGAATCCTGAGGACGATCCGAGAACGTGCACCAAAGCCGCCGTCGATATCGGGCCCGTAAAGTGGGGAATCATTCCCACGTAGTGGGTTTCGCAAATGGCTGCGATCTTCTTCATTTCCGTAATACCGCCCACGTTGGGAATCGTCACCCGGGCATGGTCGATGAGGTTTTCTTCAACCAACTCGTTTAGATCCCAACGATCGCCAAAATGCTCGCCCACCGCAATCGGTACGTTGATCCGGTCGCGCAAAGCTCGATACACGCCCGGATTCTCCGAGCGAATCAGATCTTCAACGAAGAGGGGTTTCAAGGGTTCGAGCATGCGGGCCATCGTTACCGCCTCGGCGGTATCGAAACGCGTATGGAAATCAGTCGCCCACTGGCCCTTTTCCCCAACGCCCTCGCGCACTTCTTCGTAGAAGCGCAAGTTCTCGTCCAGAAACTTATGGGCGTCGAAAATCGGCCCATCGGAAACCGTGCCCACCCGGTAAGCGTAGAATCCTGCTTCGATGCAGGCCCGAGCGGTTTCCTTAACCGAGCCTTGGTCCGGGAAACCGGTCGAATAGCAAGGGATATAGTCGCGTGTTAGCCCCCCCAGAAGCTCGTAGATTGGGGTTTTAAAATACTTGGCCTTGATATCCCATAGGGCCATGTCCAAGCCGCCCATGGCATGCAACCGCTCCCGGCCCGAAGGATAAAAGTATTGTCGATACACCCGCTGCCAAAGGTGCTCGATGCGGAAAGGATCTCGCCCAATTAGCATTTCCGCGCAATTCTGGATCATATCCAGAGAGCCGCCCTCTCCGATTCCGGTAATGCCTGCGTCCGTTTCCACCACCACAATATCTCTCGATTGGGCCAAGGTGGGCTTCGTGTAGCGCGGATCCCGATAATGGCTTATTTTAGTAATCTTAATGCCAGACTTGGTGTTAGCGTAAGCGGCAAATGGACCGGAGGCCAGCAAAGCTCCTGCTCCGAATAGACCTTGTTTCAAAAAATGTCTGCGTGGGTAGTTCATGACGAATAGTCAAATGGCCTATTCGGAAAAGGCGACATTGGATTTGGCTGAATTGGTGCCTACGTAAGCCAGACTCCACGACTTGAAGCAGGTTATTCCCCTTGCCGAACGTCGACAACGATTTCAGAACTACCTGACTTGAATCATCCATTAGCAGCTACGCTTTCTGGAATCGACATCGCAGCCGCTCGCGACTTCGCCAGCTTGCAGGGAGCCAATGTCGGCGTATTGGGCAATCAAGCTTCTGTAGACAAAGCGGGGCGCCAACTAGTTGATCTGCTGCAGAGCAGCGGTAACTGCCAGCTTACTAAACTGTTCTCTCCGGAACATGGATTTCACGGTCAAGCTCAAGATATGGAAGCTGTAGCTAATCGATCCGATGCCAAAACGGGTATTGAGATTGTTAGTTTGTATGGAGACTCCGAGGACAGCCTCAAACCTCGCCATGAGGATTTTTCCAGTATAGACATACTTGTCGTCGATTTACGCGATATCGGAACCCGCTACTATACTTATGCCCAAACGCTAGCCTATTGCATGGAGGCAGCAGGCCAAACCGATACGAAGATCATCGTTCTGGACCGCCCCAATCCAATCGGGGGAATCCACATTGAAGGTTCGCCCCTGGAAAAATCCTGTCGTTCCTTCTGCGGTATCGGCCCCATCCCGAATCGGCACGGAATGACGCTCGGGGAATTGGCTTTGATGTTCCGACAGGGCTTTGGCGAAGGTCCCGATGCTCTGGAAACCAGAGACTGCGATCTGGAAATAATAAAGACGGCAGGCTGGCAGCGAGCGCTGTATTTGGACGATACGGACATTCCTTGGATAAACCCATCCCCAAATATGCGGTCTATGGAAGCCGCTATCGCTTACCCGGGAACCTGTCTCTTCGAGGCCACCAACCTTTCCGAGGGGCGCGGGACCGAAAGTCCCCTTCTACAAATAGGAGCCCCCTATGCCGATCCCCAGCTCTGGATAGAATCGATTCGTTCAATCGATCTGCCAAACGAAGGCGCCACTTTCGAACCCACAACCTTCACACCCTCCTTTCAGAAACACGCCGGACAGCAATGCCGAGGCCTTCAAATCCGTATCCAGGATCGCAATTCTTTCCAACCCTACCGATGTGGAATTGCCATTCTTATCGCTGCCGCTAAAGCCTTTCCGAACGACTTCGCCTGGCGGAGCGAACCCTACGAATTCAAACCCGACATCCCCGCAATCGACCTACTCTACGGTAGCCCAACCCTCCGAAATGCGATCGAGGGTAATGCGCCGATCGACACGGTGATTCAGCAAATGGAATCCTTCGAGACCTGGCACAAGGCCGCCCGAAATGAATTTCTTCTCTACTAGGACGAGCGGCTTAGATGCGAGCCTAAATTCGCATATTGGCGTCAGCTTAAGCTCGACCGGCCCTTCGAAATGCTCAGGGTGGTGAGATCGGTCGAACCAAGTTAGAGCTCCATCTTTTCGCGTCGGTTTCAAGGGTGGAACTCGACGTACCGACGAGTTCATTTCCCTGTTTTGGGGTTAAGTTGACGCCGATGCGCAGTCGCGGGAGAGTCGGTCGCTACCTAAGTCGGCAACGAAGTGGGCTTCGCGGCATTCAACCGGAGAGAACAAACACCGACTGTTTGGTGTAGGAAGCTCGCTTGCTCGCGATTGTTTCTCTGGAATGCGGCCTCGCTGATTCGCTCGCAAGCGAGCTTCCTACAACGTAAATGAATCGAATTCCCAGCCCGCCCGCGCTCCGGGCAACGAGCTACCTTTGGCCATCATGAACATCCTTAACCCTTCGTCCTGCTAAGGGCGGGCCGGTATCGACAAACCGAGCCCTGATTCTACCGACTGCTACCGCTACTCATAAGCTCGAGCGCCTTGAGCTCCAGCTCCTGAGCGATTTCCGGAAATTCGCGGTAACGGTCGTTCCGTTCGCCAAGATCGTCCTTCAAATTAAACAGCTGATACGGCCGTTCAAACCGCCTGCCTCGAGGCTGCTCCCGTCCACCGGACCCGCTTCCGAGGATCAGTTTCCAGTTCCCTTCCCGAACGGCGAACATAGCTCCCCCCGAGTGATGTATGACTGGAGCCCGCTTCCAAGCTTTGTCCTTGCCGAACAATAAGGGAGAAAAGTCAAAGCTGTCTTGGGCCGCCACTTTCGCATCAGGGATCTTTCCTCCTGCGATGGAAACAGCAGTAGCGAAAAAATCCGTATGAGTAATTGTCTCGCGGCTCTTCGAGCCGGCCTTTATTTTTTCCGGCCAACGTACGAAGAACGGTACCCGATGGCCCGCTTCCCAAATATCCGCCTTGGTTCCCCGCAACGGACCGTTGGCAATATGATGCCCTTCGAAATAACCCTGGACGGATGCATCCTTCACATGATCCGCAACCCCCGGATCTTGGTAGCGATACATATACGACCCGTTGTCAGACGTGTAGAAAACCACAGTATTGTCAGTGATTCCCTGCGCGTCGATAGTATCCAAAATACTGCCGACCACCTCATCTACTTGAATAACGAAATCTCCGTAGGGCCCCAAACCGCTACGACCTTCGTATCGACTGTGCGGCAGGGCTGGCTTATGCGGCGCCGTCAGTGGAAAATAGAGAAAAAATGGGGCCGACGATTGGGACCGCTCTTCGATGAAACTGGATGCTTCCTCGGTCAGCCGATCTAGGCAGTCCACGATGGAGAAATCCGACCCAAGTTCGCCTTTCCTGAGGAAGGCCGGAAACCGCTGAGCTGGCTGAATCCGGTCTGGCAACCCGGTAATCCGGTGACCTTCAACATAAACATAAGGTGGAAAGTCGAGTGATGCGGGAATGACGAAAGAACGATCGAAACCAACATCCAGAGGCGAATAGTCCAATGCCTTACTCCAATCCCACTCGCCATCGGTTTTCTGAAAGCCCAAGCCGAGATGCCATTTGCCGACTACGGCGGTGAAATAGCCTTGGCTTTTGAGAGCTCTGGCCACGGTTTCTCTATCCCTTTCGATAATGGGAGCTCCGTATCCATTGAGTACGCCCCGTTTCAATTCGCTTCGCCAGCAATAACGCCCAGTGAGCACACCATAACGTGTCGGCGTGCACACCGCAGAGGGGGAATGGGCATCGGTAAAGGACATTCCCTCCCGGGCCAGACGGTCCAGATTGGGCGTGGGAATCGTCGACCGCGGATTCAATGCCTGCACATCCCCATACCCCATGTCATCCGCCATGATAAAGATGATATTCGGCTGTTCGCTGAACATGGGCAACAAGCCGGCTAAAGTTAAATTAAGGGTAATCAGGTATTTGGTTAAATGGTACACGTAGAGTTTTGCGTTGTATGCTATTTTTTCGACATCGCTCTCTCGCAGTCGCGAGGTCGCTGGAGTCCCCGCGATGCGGGGCCAATAGGTTCTGGCTTTGCCAGAAATAGGTTCAGATGTGCATTTTGCCTAATTTTCAATTTGTAGCGCGATCGCTGATCAAGATTCTAGCCTGTATTTTGCTCTCGTCTGCGTGGGCAACAAGAATTGTTTGCGAAACCAACATCAATCACGGCCCCGGCTCGCCGGGGATCCTGGCCCAGCGAAGCTGGGATCTAGCGAAGAATGAGCGAAGTTAAACAATTTGCGTCTCATCCAGCTAGCTCAGTACCAGATTAGCTGCTTATCGTTCGGACCTAGTTTTCCCGGTTCCCGCACGCCGCTTCCCGTGGTCTTGGTCAAACGATCGCCTAGGGCTTTGCGATACGCCTCGGCAGCATCCAACAGCTCAGCATAGATTTCTGGATACTGGTTAATAACATTCTTGGTTTCCCCCGGATCATTGTCCAAGTCATACAACGCCAACGACGCCAAATTCTGATCGTAATCCACAGGCAACCCGCCATTGCCGCCCTGCCGACCATTGAGCGAGCGATACTTGTGGGAAAACACTAGTTTCCACCTCTCGCTTCTCACCGCTTGCAATTCTCTCTGATAGTAATGGGGAAAGGTTTCGTGGGGCGACAACGCTCCAGCATCTCCAAATAGCAGTGGACGAATGTCTTTACCATCGATCTTGTGGTCCGGCGTTTTCGCTCCAATCAACTCAGCCACCGTTGGCAGGATATCTATGGTGGACGCGAAGGCGTCGCAACTCGTGTTGGCTGGGATTTTGCCTGGCCACCAGAAAATCGTAGGCACACGAATTCCGCCTTCGAAGGAAGTTCCTTTAGCCTCTCGATACGGGCCCGCCGACCCGGCATGGTCTCCGTAGCTCACCCAGGGACCGTTGTCCGAAGTAAATATCACCAGCGTATTCTCGGCGATCCCATATTCATGAAGCTTATCTACGACTTTCCCAATCGAGTCATCCAACTCCATGATTACATCGCCCAGCAATCCCGCTCCACTCTTCCCCAGAAACGCGTCGCTCGCGAAGAGCGGTACATGCACCATTGAGTACGGGAGATACAGAAAGAAGGGCTTCTCGTGCTTCCTATCGATGAAATCTAAAGCCCGGTCTGTCGCCCACTGCGTTACATCCTTCTGATCTTCAGCCGTTACATCCGCATCGATGACCCGATCATTCTCTATCAAGGGCAAATCTGGATAAACTTCTCGGCGCTTAGGATCGTCGGGAGCCAAACCGTGGTACCTCGGGTGCCAGGGCCACATATCGTTCGAGTAAGGAATTCCATGATACTCGTCAAAGCCGTTATTCAGTGGCAGAAATTTGGGATGATGCCCTAGGTGCCATTTCCCGTAAATCGCCGTAGCGTATCCTTTTTGTTTACATAACTCCGCCAGCGTCATCTCGCGTTCATGGATTCCCTCTTTTGACCGCGGGCTGTAGGCTCCTGTGATACCCAGTCTAATGTGCAGGGTCCCAGTCAGCAGGGCCGCCCGGGAAGCCGAACACACCGGCGCGCTGACCGCAAAGTCGGTAAACCGTCTCCCTTCCTCCGCCAATCGGTCAAGATTGGGTGTCGGAAAGTCGCGTGCTCCAAAAGGACCAATATCCGCATAGCCCATGTCGTCTATGAAGATGAGGACAATGTTGGGCGGGGTTTTCGAGGCACCGAAGATAGCGACGGATTGCCAGGCACAAAACAGGAACAATACTAGTAAATGGTTCGTCGATGACTTCATTGTGTAGCGAGTTTCCAATACAGAATAACGCTTTCAGGCAGGGAGGACCGGCTCGGTCCTCCGCGTTCATCAATCATAGGAGGAGGACCGAACCGGTCCTCCCTACCTCTCTTCGCAATTATGTCGCTCATCTTGGAAAGATACGCGTCGCGTCCTTTTGTTGAACACTTCATTCGACTCGCGTCAGCATTAGTAACCGAAATTCCATTACTTGATGCCCAGGCTTCTCCAAAGCGCTTAGCGTCATGGTTCCCTTGCCTTTTTTAAGCTCGATCGTTCCTAGCTCCATGGTCTTGAAGTCCTTGACATAGGACTCTTGCCGCGGATGCCGATCGTTCTCCCCGCCCCGCAAGGGCGGATCATGAGCTTCCGTAATTTTTCCTTTCAGTTTAGAGTCGTTGAAGCGCAACTGAATCGTCGAGCCTACATCCTCTGCAGGGCACGCATATTCGATTTCCACACGATACGCACCGCTGGCGCCCACTTCCGCTTCCCAAGCGATCGTGTCGTCCACGTTTACCCAATTCCTGAAGAACGAGCAATTGGGAAAGCGATTGGAGCGCTCGATCGCTCCCTGAGCCGTCCCGTCGCGAGCGGGTATCTGCGTGTATTTATAATCTGGATGGGCGATGACAAATGGCCGATCATCCTCGCCATAGCCTTTCATAGCGTCCTTCTTGAAGCGATCTATGGCCGCTTGCAGACGCTTAGCAACATCCGGCTTTTGCTGGGAAATATCTTTACGCTGGCCTGGATCCTTATCGATATCGTAAAGCCCTCCATCATCGCCTAACCGATAACGCTGATTGCGAGCGCTGATCCTATCCCTCCAATTGCTGATAATCACGCGATCTTTCCAATCTGGATCGTCCTCAAGTAAGAGGGGTTTCAAGCTTTGACCATCTAGGCGCATCTTATTAACAGTCGGTATGCCAGCTAGATCCGCCAATGTAGGGTGAAGATCGATACCCGATCCTATCTGCTTGATCACTTTTCCCTTTTCGAACTTTGCAGGCCAACGCATGTGCATCGCCGTGCGCAGGCCACCTTCATCGGTAGAGCCTTTCTTCCCTTTCATATCCCCGTTCCAGCGATCTCCATTCGGACCATTGTCATGGAAATACACGACAATAGTGTTATCGGCGATACCGAGATCATCGAGCTTCTCCAATATGCGACCCACATTCCAATCGATGTTTTCGCACATCGCCAACGCCGAGCGGAGATGGGACATCACTTCCTTCTCTGGCTCGCGATGATGCATGACGATTTCCTTGTCCTTGAAGCGATCCCAAAACTCGTCGGGCACCTGCATAGGAGAGTGGGGAGTATTGTAAGGAATGTAGGCGAAAAACGGTCGGTCCTTGTTCGCCTCCATGAACGCCATGGCTTTGTTCGTCAGATCGTCGACGATGAAGCCCTCTCCTTGCACGATCTTGCCGTTTCGTTCGAGAGGCGGGGAAAAGTAATCGCCCCAATGGCCAGAGGCGAATCCGTAATACTCGTCGAATCCCCGCCCGTTCGGGTGGTAAGGGTACTGCATACCATTGTGCCATTTGCCGAAGGCTCCCGTCGCGTAACCGGCGGCTTTAAAGGAATCGGCGATCGTCACTTCATCCAAGTCCATCCGCTCTCCTCCCGCTGACGTGCTGTAAACGCCACTGCGAGCATGATAGCGGCCCGTCAGAAACTCTGCCCGGGTCGGCGAACACACGGCGCATACATAAAAACGATCGAACATAATGCCCTCTTGAGCCAGCGAATCAATATGCGGAGTATTCAAATTCTTGTTTCCATTTATACTTAAATCACCCCAACCCTGATCATCGGTCAATATGACTACGACATTCGGTCGGTCAGCGGCGGCAGCGACAGTGATGACTAGTATGGAAACTAGGAAAGACAGGTATTTCTTTGTCGGCATAGCGTAATTCAGAATTCGAAAAGGTTTAGCCGTTAGTTGAGCAATTACTTACTTCAGCTATCATGTTTTCTCCCATCCGTAAACACTGGTTGCATCCAAGCATAGAAGCTCTCCTGGCCCCGTTGAGCCGTTCTCGTATAGGTTATCTTGGCCCGAACATAACTGTGAACACCGGTTACCGCAAAGCTCGCCTCGGTGCCTCGCGACGAATCCAGCACCTCCCCTCCTGGTCCGATGAACTCGATCAGATAGCCCGTTTCCGCGTCATCAACTTTATGCCCGACTAGAAAAGGGCTGGCCAACTCGCGGGTCGTCGCTTGCTCGTCGACTCTTAATGATATCCGCTGCTTGGCGGTGTCAGCATTACTCAAGATCACGCCACTCGTGGCATAAAAATCGCCTCGGTAAATGGCATCAGAAATCGCATCTGAAGTCAGTTCATTAGCCCGAACCATTACCCATCCTCGACCCGGATTTGAGCGATCCAAGCTCATCTCCTCGAAATGGTGGGCATCATCTGAGGATACGCCATAGATGAGCATCCCATCAGTAAGCAGCTGATCCCAGAGCCCCTCCACAGATATGTGCTCGTCGTCGCCAAAATTGTTCACCGCTGGATGGCCATTATAAAGCTCGAACAAATGAAGCCCTTCGACTGGACGTATGTCCGAAGCGGTATGCATGTAGTGGAAGTTTGGATGGTTTAGGATAGTGTGGCCATTCTGCTGCTTGGCTCCATGAACATGGGCTTGAATGACTTGCGTCTTGCCAGCTCCTGGCGGTTGCTGCAAGCGGGGATCGACAAGGCCATCAATATTTAGAGCAGTCGTATGGGCCATCAGCCCTCCAGTCACTTCCTCTCCGGGTATGAGGATAAAATCTTCACGACTGTTATCCGGCATGTCCACCGTCCGCGGATCTATGAATTGATTGTGCTCCGAGAGGACGAGGAAATTGTATCCTCGATCATGGTACCACTTCGTCACTCCTTCAGGGGAGGTGTCAGCATGGCCGCACAATATGGTGTGGGCATGAGTATTGCCTTTGTACCATGCTTCCTTAGAGCAACCGGCTACCAGAACCGCGACCGCCAGCGCTGACGCCGTTTTCAAAATCCGAAATCCCAGCTTCATTTCAGTACCCTCATGATGCCCCGCATTAGCACATGGTGTCCCGGAAAGGTGCATACATATTGATAGTCGCCGGGCTTTTCGGGAGCAGTAAATTCGATCACTTGCTCTTCCTTATTCTCCAGAAGCTTGGAAGCGAAAAGGATTTTGCCGTTCTCAGGAATAAACCCTGTCTCGAATCCTTTCGCTCCCATGGCCAGAGCGGCTAAGCCGACTTCATCAGCCGCTCCCGGTTGCACCATAACCAAGTTGTGATTCATGAAATCCGGATTGAAAAAAGTCAGCCGCACCTTCTTGCCTGCTTTGACCGCAAACTCGGCAACGTCGAACTGCATCTTCTCCACAACGGTTCCAATTCTTACCTCAGTCAGCTCAGCGCTATCGGCAACGACACCCGATTTAGGAGCTTCGACTTTTTCCGCTCTCGGACTAGGCGGCTTGACCAACCCTTCGCCGCCTGTCGTGTTCACTGCATACCAGAGGTGCTCTACAGTTTTAGCCGCGTTGCGAGCGTGACCGACCGGGGAATTCAAGACCGTGTCCAGTAATTCCGTATCGACGACATTATGCTGCTGGCTCAGCCAAAGCGCTTCGAGAAAATGATGAGCGTGCTCCTCCCTGGACGGATCGAATTTGGAAAGCCATTTTTCCGCCGCTTTCATGACCGCTACCGTATCCCGTCCACTCAGCTCAACTCGCGTCCGGTGCCGGACGCCATCAACCGGGTGCTCCAAGTTCGCCATCAATTGCTCTAGCGACGCCCCAGCGATCGGGACGGGTTTTTGCAGAGGCCGTTTCGTATAGGTCATGCGATAGATCCGTCCGTGCTTGTGGTCGCGATTCGGATCGCGAATATTGTGCTGCATGTGACCGATAATGAGGTTCTGCCAATCTGAAATATAGAGGGCTCCGTCTTCACCGAAGACAGCATCCGATGGCCGAAAATTCTTGTCCTCGCTGAAGAGCAAATCCTCCGCCGGCTCGCCCCAAACCGTTCCTGCTCCCGCATTGCGCTCCAGGGCATACTGTTTCAATCCCAGATAGCCGATGGTGTTACAAACGATAATATTCCCTTGCATGGATTCGGGAAAGTTGTCCGACGAGATGATGGCGTTGGCGGCAACCGGACGAACTTCTTTCTCGAAAAGCTCGTACATCTTGAAGCTATTCCCTTCCGGGCGCACTTGATAGGTCCTGCCCGATGTTCCATCCGTCGCGTAGTGGTAGCCCCAATAATCGAAAGCGATACCGTGGGAGTTGGGCCGATTCTCGGCGTGAAAGCTGATCGCGTATCGCCGAGGGTCAAAACGGTACATGCCAGAGGCTACCGTTGACAAAGCGGGACCCCATGGATGCTCGAACGCGTTTTGCAAAAAGATTCCGCTCTGCCAGTATATGGCTCCGTCAGGGCCGTAAATCAAGTTATTGGCCGCGTGATGCGTATCCGCAGATCCGATACCTTGCATCAGCACGATACGCTCATCGGCTACATCGTCCCCATCCGTATCCCTGAAGAACAGTAATTCCGGCTGGCTAACGACAATGACGCCATCATTCCAAAATTCAAACCCGATCGGGTTGTGGGCATAGGCAAAGGTAATGGCCCGGTCAGCAACGCCATCCCCATCATCGTCCGGCAATATCAGGATGCGGTCCTCCATTTCTTTCAATGGCTCCCACTTCGGGTAGGTTTGCCAAGCCGCCGCCCAAATGCGCCCCTTGCCATCAACCTGCATCTGCACAGGATTGACCAACTCGGGAAAACGGGACTCATCCGCGAAGAGGTTGACCTCGAACCCTTCGGCAATCGTCATCTTGACGATACTCGCCTCCCCGCTCAGGTACTCCAACGAGCCTTCCTTGTCAGGATTCGAGCTCTTACTGCCGCCCCCTACATTGGAGATAACTGGAATGGCGTCCGGCACATTGCTGTCGTCCACTACCGACTGCTCGACATCCCCTTTGGCAACCGCCCAAATATGCTTATCGCGATTAGCCGTCATGACGTCCAGCATCTCGAGCTCATGCTGCAATACGGCCGCGTTAGATTGATCATTGACGAAGGTCAGCGTCGAGCGACCTCCCCATACGTCGTTCCCATCCGTTGACCGGTAGCGATTGAACCAATGCCAATTCTTGTCGAGAATCGCCTCCCTCAGTGGCTCCAGGGATGCAGTTGCCCGCACCCGCTTGCCAAGCAATTCTCTAGCGATGACTTCGGCTACTTGCCGGTTGCCTTCTTTATTCAGGTGGACGCCATTGATGGTCAGCGGCTCTGAGCTCGCTTGATAGAGCTTCTGCGATTCCTCGAAAAGATTGACGAAGGGAAGATTTCTATCAGCGGCGATCTCGCCGATCGCTTCCGCATACTTGCTGAGCCGAGCATTATTCTCCGATCCATCCGGAAGATTAGGATCACCCAAGTCCTCGTGGGCAATTGGGGAAAAGAGAACCAGTCGTGGCGGGCTTTTCCCATTCGGCCGCAAATCAATGTAGCGATCCAGCATGCGCTCATAACGCCGCTTGAACAGGGGCAAATTCGCTTCCCCGCCAAAAGACTCATTGTATCCGTAGAAAACGAACAATACATCCGCCTGGCAATGAACCAGGTAAGAGTCCAGGGGCGTAAATCCTCGGTTCCGAGGATGCTTATCCACTTCATCGCCGGTGAATCCGAAATTGCGAAAGGCCAAGCGCTGGCCAGGCAAACGACTCTGGAGCAGCGTCTCCAGCCAAGCATCATGCTGCATCCGGTCGGCAAGCCCGTCGCCAATAAAGCAAATACGGTCGCCCGCTTGGAAGGCTACCTGGGCCCGCAGGGACCAAGCAGCCGCGCCAACAAATACAATTATCGCCAGTAAGGCGCGTCTAAAAATCGAGGTATTCATACTAATTTGTATGGAGCCTAAACGGAATTGGGGCCCCAATGCTAGAATGAATTCCAAGAATGGCCGTCTAGGGATTTTTTGACTGTCCTTCGGGCCCATGAATCCTATGATCTTCTACCAACCCGAACCCGTTTCCCCTTATGCCCTCGCGCTCACACTGCATCGTCGCGTCTTCCATCGCCCTATTCGTTGCCTATCTACCGGTTTCCGCCGGCCCCCTGATCGAGAAAGGCGCCCAGCTAGAGCTCATCTCCAATGACTTCCAGCTAGCTGACGGGCCCAGTTGGAACGGTTCGCGGCTGCTTGTTCCTGACGTCAAAGGCGAAACGATCTACGCCTACGATCCTAAGTCCAACAAGATGGAAACCTTCGTCCCCGATGCCGGACGCATCAGCGCTAGCTACTACAATAACGGGCGTCTATACTTGTCAGAGAACGCCCATGGACGCATTTCCTGGCTCAATCTAGGCAAGCAAATCGAGCCCATAGCCGGCCAGGATCTTACAATCAATCCCAGAGCCCGGCCTAACGATCTCGTCGCCGACGATCAAGGCGGCATCTACTACACGCTAACCGGACTTGGGCAAGTCGTCTACATAAATCCAAACGGAAAGCAGCAAATAGCCGTCAGCAACATAGATTCTCCCAACGGGCTCATTCTATCGCCCGACCAAAAGACACTCTACGTTGCCGCAACCGGCGCTAAGAAGATTTGGGCTTACCCCATTCTTTCCGCCGGAAAAACAGGGCCCGGAACCCTGTTCGCCGCCATGGATTCCGGTCCAGAGAGAGGGGCCGATGGCATGTGTGTCGACCGAACTGGGAACGTCTATTGCGCCGGACCCAAGCACATTTGGGTCTGGAGTCCATCCGGCAAGCTTCTGGAAAAAATCGAAACGCCTGAGCGGCCGATCAATTGCGCCTTTGGTGACAGCGATATGAGAAGCCTCTACATAACTGGATTCGGCGGGCTCCATCGCATTCGAATGAAAGCTTACGGCGTCCCCAGCAATCCGCCTTTCGAAGCAAAGCTCGTCCAAGACCCGACCAAGCGTCCTACCACCGAAATACCGTCATCGGTAGAATCGCATTTGAATGTCGTTTTCGACACTGACGGGGATCGAAAATTGCTCTGCGACATCTTCCA
>Ga0181593_10003341_pt1 | contig 14729 bp, 11 predicted proteins | sample 071ome_19_FD_133756 | JGI IMG/M metagenome (GOLD analysis project Ga0181593, IMG submission 133756) | Coastal salt marsh microbial communities from the Groves Creek Marsh, Skidaway Island, Georgia - 071413AT metaG (megahit assembly) | ecosystem: Environmental > Aquatic > Marine > Intertidal...
AATACGGGGTATCTTCAAGCTGCCTTGCTGCCCGGGGTGTTGAACCGTGTTACTCATCGAAAATCGCTTAATTCCATAAGAATGATTACCCATTAGGGTCACAATCAAAGGGGGCATAATGACACGCCATATTGCTGGATCGGTTTTCCTGTTTTTGATCCTGTCTTCTAACGCGCTCGCACAGGGACCCCAGGCGTCCGGGCCATCCATGGATCCGAACCAGACCCGTCCCGGCGAATTCCTGATCGAACCGCCCACCCTGCAGAATCTCGGGTTTGAATGGTTCATCGAGGGTGATGATAACCGTAACGCCACGGTCACCGTGCGCTACCGCGAACAAGGCGAACGCACGTGGCACGATGCCCTGCCCCTGCTGCGCCTGGGCGGTGAACGCATTTACAGTGAGTCCCGGGTCGACGTGGTGGTGCCGCCGATGTTCGCCGGCAGTGTGCTCGACCTGGAGCCGGACACCGCCTACGAAATCAGCTTCACCCTGGACGACCCCGATGGCGTGGTCGGTCCCGCGGACAAGACCCTGGTGGTGCGCACACGTCCCGAACCCGTGCCCTTCACCGGGGGCCGCACCTTCCATGTGTACCCGCACGGATACACAGGCGAAAAAATGGAACCGTCCTTCGAGGGGCTGATGTGCGCCTACAATTTCTGGTGCGCCGGTACCGACTGGGCCACCTCCGGCCGTCCGCGCGTGCGCCCCGGCGACACCATTCTCGTACATGCCGGCGAGTACAAGTACAACCGCTATGAATACACCAACAACTCCTCGGTCAACCGCACCGTCCCGCTGGACGGCACCTATTACCTGACGGCGGATGGCACAGAGGATATGCCGATCGCGATCAAGGCTGCGGGCGATGGCGAAGTGATCTTCGATGGCGACAACAACTTTGCCCTGTTCGACGTGCGCGCCGCGGATTACACCTACTTCGAAGGCATCAATTTCAGGAACGCGGAATACGCCATCCTGGCCGGCACCCAGTTCATTGCGGGTTCAAAGGGCCTGACCGTGAAGAACTCGCGTTTCGAAAATGTCGGCGCGGGCATCTTCACCAACTTTGCCGGTTCTTCCAACTTCTATATTGCGGACAACTGGTTCTTCGGGCGCAATGATCCCGACCACCTGATCGGCTGGGCCGGCGATGCCCTGTGGAGCCGTTTCGACGGCGTCGACGGCCAGATCTTTCCACCGGCAATGGCCTCCTATGTTGCGGTGAAACTGTATGGCCCAGGCCATGTGGTGGCGTACAACTACATCACCGATTTCCACGATGGCATCAACGTCGAAACCTACGGCGCCCCCGACGGTTCGGTGGCTTCGGGTCCCGGCATTATCGACGGTCCTCACTACCCGCCCCGGGAATACTGGAACCTGCGCCCGGTCGCCATCGATTTCTACAACAACTACATCACCAACAGCCATGACAACCCGATAGAAGCCGATGGCAGCATGCACAACATCCGCGTCCTGCGAAACATGTTGATCAACCACCCCTCTCACGCGCTGTGCAACCAGCCGGCACTGGGCGGGCCCGTGTACTGGATTCGCAATATCGCCTACAACCTGCCGGGCGGATCCACCCGCCTGACCGGCGGTTCGGCCGGCGTGCTGTTCTACAACAACACCATCCTGTCGGAGACCACCGGCAACACGCAGAACTCGCACTGGCGCAACAACCTGATTCTCGGGCAGAACGCCGGCGGCTTTTTCGGCGGCGGTGAACCACTGTTGTTCGGTATCACTACCTATACCAATTACACGTCCAGCGATTACAACGGCTTCGGCCCCTGGCCCGGCGCCAGGGTGAATTTCGCCTGGTCGTCACCGGCATTCGATGTACTGGCGGACTATCCCGGCCCCGGCAGCGACCCGGACCTGGAAACCCGCGAGTTCGGCACGCTTGCCGACTACAGTGCCGCGACCGGCCAGGATACGCACAGCGTCATGGTGGGTTACGACACCTTCGCCCATGTGCCGATGCTCAACGCGCAGGACTACGACAACGTACAGAATATCTACGTCGCCGATGATTTCGATTTTTCACTGGTGAGGAACTCGCCGGCCATCGATGCCGGCAGGGTGTTGCCCAATGTGACCGACGGGTACAACGGCCGCGCGCCTGATCTGGGCGCGCTCGAGCGCGGGCAGGACTTGCCGCACTACGGGCCGCGTCCGGGCCGTTAGGCCGGATTGGCCGGTTGACGCACCGGGATGTGTATCAAACGGGATGCAACTGGACGATATTGCCGTCCGGATCCTGAATCCGCAGCAACTGGTCGTTGCCGGGCACGGGCAGGATGGTGCCGCCGATCGCTTCCACGCCCGCACTGACCGCGGCCTTGTCGAAGGGATCGACCTTGATCCCGAACAGTACGATACCGGGCTCCTGCCCGAACTCGTAACGGGCCTGCTCCAGGTACAGTCGCGTGCCGGAATCCGGGAATTCGAAATACGCCCGGCTGCGGTCAGGCGTCCAGGCATGGCTGCCGTAGAGGATACCGTACCAGTCCAACGCCCTGTCCAGGTCGCGCACGCGCAGCAAAACGCTTTGCACGCCGTGCGGTGTGACCAGTCCCTGGTGCCAGGGTACCAGTTGCGACGGATTGGCCGCCGTTACCAACGTGTCCGGCGCCGGCAGGAACTGGATTTCTATGCCGTCGGGATCGCTGAACAACGCGCCGAAACCCCGTGAGCCCGGAAATTCGCCAAAGCCGCCGGCAGCAAACTGTTCACCCAGTTCGGTCATGATCGCTTCGCCGTCACGGCGCCAGTCATGCACCGAGGTACAGAAATGGCCAATGTAGCTGCCACGGCCGTTGGAAGCGCCGACGGCGATATAGCCTACCTCACGGTCTTGCTCCAGCGGACTCAGCAACACGAAATACCGGTAGCCGCCCCGGAACTCCTGGGCGTGCAGTTCCGTATTGAATAGACCCATGTAAAAACGGGTGGTGGCTTCCACATCGGGAACGATCACATCCAGGTGATCCAGACCCGGCGTGCGCAGCGGCAGTACGCTGCCCTGAGCCAGCGCGAAAGGCGATACCGGCGCGGCCATCGCGGCCATGCCCAGCAACACGTTGCGGCGATTGACGTTCATGGTGAATCTCCTGGTTTTTATTATTGGGGATTGGCGTCGATACCTGCGTCGTCTTGTTCGGCGAGCAGGCTTTCGATCAGGGCTACGGTCTCCGGGCGATCCACTGGCGGATGCGTGGCGAGGAAAACACCGTGCGCCCAGGTCACCGGAGTACGCCCGACGTTATCGGTGATATCGAGTCGGGCGCCATTGGCCGCCAGCCAGCGAATGATGTCGTTCAAGCCGCGGTTGGCGGCACCGTGTACGGCGGCCAGGCCAAGGGTATTCTGGGCATTGATGTCGTTGCCGAGTGAATGGGACAGTTTCACCGCTTCGAGCAGGGCCTCGGGCCCTTCATCGAAGGTCTGGGCGACGGTCCAGTTGACACCGGCAGCGGCCATGAGCGGCGTGGTGCCGTTGGCGGAGGTGATATTGGGATCGGCACCGTATTCCAGCAACAGTTTCATGGTGGTCACGTCACCGGACAAGGCGGCGCGGTGAAACGCGGTCTGGCCGGTGACATCGTTCCATTGCAGGTTGCCCAGGCGGGTGATCCACCGGCGTACCGGCAACACCTCTGCAATGCGCACATTGGCGTTGGCACCGCGTTCGAGCAGGCCGCGAACCAGAGCCAGCGCCGCATCGCGATTGATACCGTTGTCATCGACGGGTCCGCGCATTTCAACATTACGCAAATCGACGGCGGCATACAGCGGAGTCTGGCCAAACCAGTCGGTGGCGTTGATATCGGCACCCTGTTCGATCAGGTACCAGGCAACCTCGAGATGCTCGGTGACAACGCCCGGCTGTACGGCAACCGTGGCGTTGATAATGGCTGTCAGCAGCGGTGTGTCCCCGTTGGCGTCGACCGCCTCCAGGTCGGCGCCGGCTGTCACCAGCAACCTGGTGATCGCCAGGTCACCCTGGCGCGTCGCATACAGCAAGGGAGTCTTGGCGCCGCCGACGGCTTCACGCTGGCCGCGCTCAGGGTATCCTCCCCAGTTCACGCCAACGCCATGGGATGCACGGACGTTTTCCGGCAAGCGCCAGTCCGGTGGCTCACCGGCCAGGTTTTGTGAATTCACATCGGCCCCGGCGTCCAGCAGCAATGCCACCACTTCGGGTGAGCGGGAACGCACGCCGATCATCAGTGCGGTCTGGTCGCGGTGCGGTTCGCGATAACCCACATCGACCCCGGTTTCAAGGATCGCCCGGACGACCTCGGCAGAACCGCTGCGCGCCGCCTGCATCAGGGGAGTTTCACCCGCCACATCCGGCGTGTTGGTGTCGGCGCCATGAGCAAGCAGCAGCTGCACCATACCCGCGTCGCGATTTTCTATCGCCAGGCTGAGTGCCGACACACCGAGGCCGCTCGGTTGATTGACGTTCGCACCGGCATCCAGCAAACGTTTTGCCAGATCCAGTTCCTCGTAATGGACAAGCCAGTGCAAGGCGGGCGTGGCATGGGGCCCCAGCGCATCGACATCGGCGCCACGTTCAGCCAGCAACTGGCGGACCACTTCCATTTCACGCTGCATGGCGGCAATCGGCAGCCGCTGGTCGGCCTGCAACCCCAGGGGCAGCAAAACACTTCCCAGTACAGCGATCCAGCAAACTTGTCGTTTCATCACAATGGCCTCACAGGGTCAGGACGGCGGTGCTGTCACCGAAGGTATCCGCCGGGATATCCATTTTGTCGAGCATGCCGACCAGCAGGTTTGCCATGGTGGTACCGCGACCGGCATGTATGTGGCGGCCACCCTGAAGACGCCCAGAGGCGCCACCGGCAAGCAGCAGCGGCAACGGGTCGTGGTCGTGCTGGTTGGAGTTGCTCATGCCGCTGCCGTACAGCACCATGGAATGATCCAGCAGTGTGCCGTCACCATCCGGTGTTTCACTGAGTTTCTGCAGGAAATAGGCGATGGTCGAACGGGTATGGAAGGCATTGAGCTGTGCCAGCCGCTCGATGTTCGCGGCAACCTCCGAGTGATGCGACAGGTTGTGGAAGGGTTCGTTGACGCCGCTCTCGCCGTATACCCGGTTGCTTACCTCCCGGGCGACCATGAACGTGGAAATGCGCGTGATCTCCGCCTGCCAGGCCAGCGTCAGCAGATCGAACATCAGTTTCGAATGGGCGACAAAGCTGTCGGGAATGCCTATCGGCTTGCCCGGGACATCGAGGTCGTTGACGCCGGAAGCACTGGCCAGTTGCAGGCGCCGCTCGATCTCGCGCACGTCCTCCAGGTAGCGCTCCAGGCGTGACTGGTCGGCGGCAGGCAGCGTGCGCTGCAAACGGGCAACGTCATCCACGACGGCATCCAGCAAACTCTGCTTGAGCTCGGCACGCGCGAGCCTTTCCTCGGCGGTACTGCCGTCGCCGAACAGGCGCTCAAACACGATCTGCGGATTCTGCTCCATCGGCAATGGCGTCTCCGGCGACTGGTAGGAAATGGAACTGCCGTCCTCGAGCGACAGTTCCAGCGACGGAATCGGCGTGTCCTGGCCTATGTACTGGGAAACAAACTGGTCAAAGGAGGTCGGTGACGGTCCCGTGCCGACAGGCACATTGGTGAGCCACGTGGCCGACGAACGGGTATGGTTGGCGCCGGCGGAGGCATCATCGCCATAGGCGGCCGGAAGGCGCAGGTCGCTGATCACATTGAGGCGATCGCGGAACGGTTCGAGGGATTGCAGGGTTTGCGGGAATTCGAATCCCGTACCCTCGGTGGTTGGCGTCCAGTACTTCATCACCGCGCCATGGGCGATATAGATGCAGGCAAGGCGCGTGGTGGGTGTCGCCAGGTTCTGGGCGGAAACCCCGGCCGGAAGCATCGACTCCAGGAGCGGCAAGGCGATGACACTGCCGCCGCCGCGAATGAAGTGACGGCGGGACAGGTGTTTTTTGGTCAGGAAATTCATGATTGTTCTCCCGGCTCGATCAACGTCCCGCCACTTCCGTGGCAGGGGTTTCGGTAATTTTCAGGCGAAATGGGTCACTTTCCACGATACCGAGGACGATATCAGAAAAACGGTAGTTGTTTTCAGCGGACTTCCCGGCGATCTGGCGCACCGCCGCCATATCGTGCGCATGCAAGTGCCGGCCGAGCGCATAACTCAGCATTTTTTCAATAAAGGTTGAAGCCACGGCATCACCCCGTTCAAGCAGGGCATTGCGCAAACTCTCAGGACCATCGATGGCGGTGCCGTCGATGAGGTTGGTGTGCGTATCCAGGTCGAACCCGTTTTCCTGTGTCCGCCAGCGGCCTACGAGATCGAAATTCTCGAGGGCCAGGCCAATCGGGTCCATGATCTGGTGGCAGGAGGCGCACGTCGGATTGGCGCGGTGCAATTCCAGGCGGTCACGCAGGGTATTGACCTCCACACCGGGCTCTGCACTTTCCTTGGTCAGGTCGGTTTCCACACCCGGTGGCGGGGTCGGCACAGGCGCCCCCATCAGGTCTTCCACGATCCAGGCGCCGCGAACGACCGGCGAAGTCCGGTTGGCTACCGAGGTGGCGGTCAGGATGCTGCCGTGTCCGAGCAGGCCCCGGCGCGGGCTGTCAGCCGGCAACGGCACCCGGCGCATATACTCACCACGGACACCGCTGATGCCGTAATGGGCGGCCAGCTGGCTGTTCAGCCAGGTGTAATCGCTGTCGAGCAGGTCGAGTATGCCGCGGTCCTGGCGCATGATGTCCAGGAACAGCAATTCAGTTTCCTGCTTGAAGGCGTCCCGCAACTGCGCATTGAACGCCGTGTCATCAGGTTCGGCGTTATCAAGTTCACGCAGCATCAACCACTGCCCGGCAAAATTACGGACCAGCGCTTGCGCCTTGTCATCACGCAGCATGCGCTGCACCTGGGATTCGAGCACAGCGCTCTCATGCAGGCGTCCAGTGCCGGCCAGTTCAAGCAACTCGGCATCAGGAATGCTGCTCCACAGGAAAAAAGACAGGCGTGATGCCAGCTCGAAATCGTTGACGGCGTAGATGGAGCCAGGTGCCAGGTCCGCAGGTTCGTCTTCGACCTGGTACAGGAAGCGCGGATCCATCAGCAACCGGGCGATGGCATACTGGATACCCATCTCGAAACCTTCCAGCGCCTCGCCCTTGCCATAGAATGCGAGCAACTCGTTCACTTCATCGGAATCGGATGCCACCGGCCGGCGCCAGGCCCGGGTAGCCAGCCGGGTCAGAATTGCGCGGGCGCAGGCGCCAGCTTCTGTTTCGGTCCGGGGATAGCAGCTGAAAATCGCGCGCCGGCTGGGCGTATCACCGGCGCCGCTGATATCGAACGGTCCGTTGATCCTGATGCTGTTGATCGAACCCAGGATATTGTAATTGTCAAAATAGTCATCGACGCCAATGCACCGCTCGACATCCTGCAGGGCCGCGGCAATGGTGTGGGCGCCGGCACTGATTGGCAACTGGAAGCTTTGGGCATCTTCCAGTTCCAGCAGCTCACCGTCGATACTCACCACCACAGCATAGTTTTCGTTACAAAAGGCATTGCCACCGAAAAACCCGCCACCGGCAACACCAATATCAAACTGGTAGCGGGCATCGAGCGGGAAGTTATGGGTGACCGCCAGGCCGTCCCGCGTTCCGAGAGGCAAGCCCTCCGTGGTACCGGTGCTGACGTCAAAAGCGGCTTCGGAAGGTATCAGGGACAGATCACCAACCGCCTCACGGCTGATGCGCATGGCCACACTGGCGTAGGCGTCGATCAGCGTCGGTGACACGCTGAGCAGGTCGATGTTGTTGTCAAAACCCCCGCCGGCCGACTCTGCCGGAATGGCTGCAATGATATGCACGGCATCGAACTGCAGCAGGTCACGAATCGCATTCTGGTACTCCTGGCGGTTGAGCCTGGCCAGCCCCTCGCTGCCGGGATCGGGATCCAGCGCGTATTCGGCGTCCAGCGCTTTGCCCAGCCCATGAGTGAACGTGTCCAGTTCGGTGCGCGGCGGACGCGGCTTGCCGGCAGGAGGCATCATCCCGGTACGCACCTTGCGAATGACAAGTTCCCAGGTGTCCGCATCCCCCGCCAGCGAATCGCGGGGCATCAGGTCGAACGCGGTGTTACCGGCAAAGTCATTCAGGTTGTGGCATTCGGTGCAATATTCATCAACCAGATTCCAGTTGATATCCGGTTGTGCCAGGGCAGAATTGGTCAGCAATCCCGCAATGGCCAGCAGGCACGAGTACCGGACAGGCCGGCGGTCGGGATGATTCCTGTAATCGGTGGTGAAACTCACGTAATAACGCCTTTCAATAGCAATGGAAGTTGTCATAAAAAGTTGTACCGCATGCGGCACAGCGGTCATTCAGCAGATATGTGCTCCCGGAACGGCCAGGTACAGCGAGTACAGTGACTGGCTGGCGGTCATGAACAGGCGGTTGCGTTTCTGGCCGCCGAAGCAGATGTTCGCACAGACTTCCGGCAAACGGATCATGCCGATCTGGTCGCCCTCCGGCGATACCACCATCACGCCGGGATTGGCGCCGGCCCAGACATTACCGCGCGCGTCACAACGCATGCCGTCCGGTCCCGAACGGGTACCACCCGGCCCGGTCATGCGTACCAGTGTACGACCGTTGCGCAGGCGCGCGCCGTCCACATCGAAGACCCTGATTTCACCGCGGTCGGCCACGTACAGCAACGAATAATCCGGTGAGAAGCACAGGCCGTTGGGCATGGTGGCGTCATCCGTCACTTTGGTGATTCGCCCGCTCTGGCCGTCGACGCGGTAGATGGCGGGTGCGATCTCGGACTCCGCAGGATTGCCTTCATACGGCGTACTGATGCCGAAGATCGGGTCGGTGAACCAGATACCGCCGTCCGGGTGCACCGTGATGTCGTTGGGGGAGTTCAGGCGCTTGCCCTCGAAGCCGTCGGCGATCACCGTGATGGTGCCGTCGGGTTCGTAACGCGCCACGCGGCGGTTGCCGTGTTCACAGGACAACTGCCGCCCCTGGAAGTCGAAGGTGTTGCCGTTGCTGTTGCCGGAAGGATTGCGGAAGGTCGTAACCTGGTTGTCGTCCTCCAGCCAGCGCATCTGGACGTTATTGGGAATATCGCTCCACACCAGGTACTTGCCGACACCGTTCCAGGCCGGTCCCTCCGCCCATAGTGTGCCGGTATGCAGGCGCTGGATCGGTGAATTGAATTGCACAAGGGCGCGGAAGCGCGGATCCAGAGCGATGACATCGGGGTCGGGATATTTCAGCGGGGCGTTGCCGGACCAGTCGCGCGGCTCTGGCAGGGGTGCAATAGTTTCCAGGTCCGCCAGAGGACCACCGGGCTGGGCCAGCAGATAATTCGGTGTGAAAGGCAGCACAGTTGCACCTGCGATGACCTTGAGCACCTTGCGGCGGCGCCTGTTGTTTTCCGGTGTACTGGTCATGATTGCTGCCCTCCCGCAATCTGGCTGCCTTCAACAGGGGCCTTAGATGTTTACAGTACCACTATTAAACTGCTTTCATTTCATGGTTGTTAACCATAATATCCGGGCACTACAGTCTTTAAAAGAGACTTTTTCCATGCCTTCGCAAATTTTCAGGGGAACCAACAATGTCCGCAACAAGAATTGAAAAACGCCAGTCCCTGCTGCATGTCATCCGCACTTGGCTGGTCATGCTTGGCTTCGGCGCCCTGCCCCTGCAGGCCGCTGACGCGCAACTGTTCAACACAGTGAAGCTGAAACTGCAGGCCGGTGAGCAGGTTGTCGGCGGCACCGTGACCACGGCCGACCTCAACATCTACTGTTCGATGGCATCCTCCGGTTTCGACTTTCTCTGGATCGAGATGCAGCACTCACCACTGACTTACCAGGAAGTGGCCACCATGATCCGCGCCTGCCCTGGCCCGGCCATCCCGTTCATCCGCGTGCCCACGGACAGCGAGGGCGATATCCAGAAAGCCGTCGACATCGGCGCCCTTGGTGTCATCGTGCCCATGGTCGACACTATCGAGAAAATCAGTAATGCCATCACTTACGCCAAGTTCCCGCCAGTCGGCAAGCGCAGCCAGGGTGGTGGACAGTACGGCGCCATCTGGGGACGGGACTACCGGCAACTGGCCAACGCCAACATCATGATCGTGGCCATGATCGAAAACCCGGCCGGCGTTGAAATTGCCGACCAGATTGCCGCACTGGAACAGGTGGACGTGGTGTTCGCCGCCAGCTCCGACATCGGCAGCTTCACCGGCCTGCGCCAGGGCGATGCCGCCTACGAGGCGCTGGTTACCCGCATCAAGGATGCCACACTAGCCGCCGGCAAATACGTGGCCGGCCCTTCCGCCTGGAAGGACACCCGCGAAGGCTATACATTCTTCCAGGGACCGCCCGATACGGCGCTGGTGCGCATGGGCGCACAGCAGAGCCTGCAGGGCAGCATGGGCGTAAACCAGCCGCGCGGTGTCGCGCCCATCGAAGGCCAGGAAGACTGATTCACGCTGATGCCCAGAAAGGCCTTACTCCTGTGCGCCCTCCTGGCAACCATCCAGGGACAGGCGCAGGTCAGCGCGCCGGCAACTGAAAGTGTCGGTCGCGGCTGGCCGGTTGCAATGGACGCGGGTTGGGTCGGACCGGGCCTGCCCTTCTTCAACCGGGACATCGCCACGGCAATTGAACTTACAATTTCCGCAATCGAAGACCATTTTGCCCAGTTAATCTCTTTCATATTCTATTTTTAAAGGATGCTATCGACCAAAAGCTGACTCTAAATGCTCTAATTACAGGGGGCTTCCATTAATAAATACATTTCATTCACAAACTCATCGCTATACACGTGAGCATCTCGACAAAACATTGCCTTGGTTGCGTCGGCATTCATTGTTTGTCTCCAAACTTCTCTTTCTTTTGTAAATTCACTCTCATCATAAAGTCCATTTCGGTACTGATAATGTATATTCTCCCAAGTCCTAAATTGAGCTGTATAAAAGAAGAAAACTCTTCGAAACTCTTCTGTATCTAAATCGGCCAGGTTTATATCTAGTAAAGTAAGGTCGACATATTCGCTATCACCCCACTGCATCAACATATTAGAAATATTTTGAGAAATATCCGATCTCGTTTGTGAACGCATCATTAAATTATTCTGCCTGACCTCAAAAGCAAGGAAAATAATACCCCCGATAACACCAATATTTGCCGCAAGCATTAACCAATTGTTGGGGCTGTCTAAATTCATATTTAGTAGTTATCGGCTAATAGTTGTAAGAATAGTTTTATTGTTTTATGGATCTTTTTGAAACTAGACATCTGGAAATCTCTCAGACCAAAGCCTGTTGATTTCATCTGCAAATGCTTTTGGAAATTGCTCCGTTTCTACAAAACTGAAATAAGCATCTCTAGCTTCAGGGTTTGCAGCTAAAGAAATTAGTGCAGAGTTCATATAAGTCACATAAGTATACTTGTCTAACAGGCCTGCTTCATACTGGTTCCAATAATGAAATCTAGTCCGAAAAAATGCTCCCCAATACAAAAATTCTGGAGGCATTATTTCAAGTGGTGTTGGGTTTTCCAGCTCAATGTGGAAATATCGTTGATCATATCTGGCCTGGGCTTGAAAAAGCATTAGATCTTTATCTGCTTCCATCATTGCCTGCCGCACTGAGCCACGAATAGCAACGGTATTGGCAGCAGTCTCCTCTGCTCCTTGCCGAACTACCAGGCCTACAAATACAAGGTCTGCCACAACTGCAGCTGCAGAAATTATTTCTGCAATAAGAGCATATTCTTGTAACTTTTCTTTCACCCATAACCCTTTGCCATTATTTTTAACTTCTGCTTTCGGCCAATAGCAGACATGATTCGGCAAATATAATAAGTAATAATCAAATATTTCTTAGAAAATGATTTAAGGTTTAACCCATATCTGATTAAAGGTGTTGCTAAATTTACCGCTAGAAAACATTTCACTATGTCTTTTTTCTTGCAAGACAAAACCACATTCTGAAAGCGTTTTAAAAGTACTATTTGACTGCGTGTCAAATTTATCATTAATTTCAATAAGAACAGTTTTGCACAGAGCATTTTTAAGAGTTTCTTTAGCTCCAGCAAGTATCAAATGCTCAATCCCATCCACATCAATTTTTATCATTTTTGGGAATTCTGTTATGAGTTTATTAGAAATTAGAAAATCGAGTGAAAAACCAAGTGTTTTGTATGATAGTGAATTTATAATGGGTTGCCCATCACCCCCAAAATCAACACCAAATGAAGAGAGAGCACCGCCCTCATCTGTATTTGATAGAATAAACTCGGCAAACTGATTATTTTCTGTTAAGGGATTCGATATTATTTTTATATAGCTTTGAAGATCATTAGAAAAAATATTCTTTGTTAATAGAGCAAGGTTGAAGACTGAAGGCTCAAAGGCATAGACATTAGATTTCTTCGTAGCAGCATAGTAGATAGAATATAGTCCAACATTTGCTCCAATATCAAATAATGAGCCATTCCCACCGTATTTATCAATCCACTCAAGTGTCTCTGGCTCTTTAGTAGAAAAACTTTCAGCTCTAAATCTACAAACCCAGTTGGGCGTATAAAAAAAAAGTTTTAATTCACTTCCATCATTTAAAGTATGAGTCACAGTTTGGACGAGATTTCTATTTTTTTCCGCCTGACTGTCTAACCAATAATATCCTAAATGTGGCTTTACAACTGAAAGCAGTTTGCTATATATCCACGCTAAAAAATTAAGTATATAAAAAGGAACAAACAAAATATTTTTAAAGATTATTTTCATAGTTGCTGTTTCACTTCATTGATCTTATTGGCAAGCAGTCCTTAGCAAAAATATACCTTAAATAGTTTTTTACCCCAAAAATGGACTTTTTAACAACGTCACTTTTTAAAAATCCTTAACTTCCGCTATGGGTCGAAAGCAGGCAGTCACGACGACATTCCCCACCGTGCCACCGTACGTTTTTCCAGTGTCTTAAACACCCCGTTCTCGACCAGCAGCCCGAACAGGATCACCGTCAACAGCCCCGCAAACACGTCGGGAATGAGCAACTGGTTCTTGCGTTCGAAGATGTACCAGCCAAGGCCGCCCTCTCCCGACGTGGAGCCAAACACCAGTTCTGCCGCGATCAGCGTGCGCCAGGCGAAGGCCCAGCCAATCTTGAGACCGGTGAGGATGCTGGGGAAGGCGCCAGGGATGAGGATACGCACCACATAGCGCAAACCGGTGAGACCGTAGTTCTGCCCGACCATGCGCAGGGTGCGACTGACTTCCTTGAATCCGGAATTGGTATTGAGCGCCACCGCCCACAACACGGCGTGGATCAGCACGAAGATGACACTGCCCTCGCCCAGGCCGAACCAGATCAGCGCCAATGGCAAAAGCGCAATGGACGGCAAGGGATTGAACATGGCGGTGAGTGTTTCCAGCAGATCGGCGCCGATGCGCGTGGCGCTGGCGAAGGCGGTTAGTACCGCAGCGATGGCGAGACCTGCTAGGTAGCCCTTCAGCAGCAGCGTGATCGTGTATACGGTTGCGCGCGGCAAATCACCCGAGACGATATCCTGCAACATGGCCACGACCGTACTGGTAAAGGTCGGCAGCACCAGCGCGTTATCCAGTGTCCGGGCATAGCCTTCCCAGATGACAGCGATCAGCACCAGCAACAGCGATTTGCGCACCGCGGCGCTGTCGATGAGCCTTGCCGCCATGGAGCGTGCAGGCGCTTCGATGGCCGCGGGTACGGCTTCAGGCTCGTAGAACAGTTCCGTTCTGCTGGGATTACTCATGGGAGGCTCCTCCGTCGAGTTGCTTGCCGAACAGCATTTCCTGGATACGCGTTGACAGGCGCTTACCGGATGCGTCTTCAGTGTCCTGGCCGTCACAATTGATTTCCGCCCGCGCCTGGCCCGGGTGCGGGGTCAGCAGCAGTATGCGTGTGCCAATCCGGATCGCTTCCGCGATGGAATGGGTGACGAACAACACCGTCGACCTGGTTTCGGCACAGAGCAGAAGCAATTCTTCCTGCATACGGTCGCGCGTCAGCGCATCGAGTGCCGCGAACGGCTCGTCCATCAGTAGGATCTCCGGCTCCATGGCCATGGCGCGCGCGATGGCCACGCGCTGCTTCATGCCGCCGGACAGCGTGTGCGGGTAACTGTCGGCAAACTTGCCCAGGCCGACCTTGTCGATATACATGTCGGCGCGTGCTGCTGCCTCGGCGCCGTTCATGCCGGTAGTGGTCAACGGGAAGGTGATATTGCCGCGCACGGTCTTCCACGGCAGCAACTGGTCGAATTCCTGGAACACGAAAGCGCGGTCGGGGCCTGGCGCAGTGACGGTCGAACCTGACAGGATGATTTCCCCGCCAACCGGCTGCATGAAACCGCCAACGGCCTTGAGCAGTGTCGATTTGCCGCAACCGGACGGGCCCAGCAGCACGAAACGGTCGGATTGATGGACGTCGAAACTCAGCCGGTGCACCGCGGTGACCACCCTGTCTTCAAGCGGGTATTGCAGGGTGACATCCCTGACGGTCAGTAGCGGCTGATCAAAGGGGTCAGAGTAAGTTGATTTCGTTGTCTGCTCGCTAACTGCCACGTGTTACGCCCCTATTGAAATCTTGACATCAACTTACTCTGACCCCTTTGATCCTAAC
>Ga0181593_10003349_pt1 | contig 14712 bp, 12 predicted proteins | sample 071ome_19_FD_133756 | JGI IMG/M metagenome (GOLD analysis project Ga0181593, IMG submission 133756) | Coastal salt marsh microbial communities from the Groves Creek Marsh, Skidaway Island, Georgia - 071413AT metaG (megahit assembly) | ecosystem: Environmental > Aquatic > Marine > Intertidal...
TCGTGCTGATCGGCGAGCACGAGCATTTCTACCTGCTGAACCGGCACGACCCGGATTTCTCCGGCCTGTTCAAAATCCTGGCAGACCTCAACGAACAGATCGAATGGACCCGGCCGAACGCTGAAAAATTCGCCGGGCTGATCGCAACGATCGCGGAGCACGAGGGTTTGATGCCGTTCCTCCGGTCGGGCGTCGCCGCCCTGACGGAATTCAGCGCGCGCCTCGCCGACGACACGGAAAAGCTCAGCCTCGTCATCAGCCGCATTTGCGACGTGATGCGCGAAGCGGACCACCTGGCGAAAGCCGCCTCGGAAAAGAAGGTCTCCCGGCAAACGGTAGAGGCCGCGATCCGCGCGCAGCGATACCGCGCGTCAAGGGTCGAGGAGATGAGCCGGGAATCGATCACGCGCGAGATCGTGATGGTGGACACGTCGGGAGAGGCGGTGGGCCAGATCAACGGGCTCAGTGTTCTCGATCTGGGCAATATGCGCTTCGGGAGGCCAACGCGGATAACCGCGCGCATTGGTCTCGGCACGGGACGGGTGCTCGATATCGAGCGCGAGGCCGACCTGGGCGGCCCCCTCCATACCAAGGGCGTCATGATCCTGTCCGGTTATCTGTCGGCGATGTTCGGAGCCGACCGGCCGCTGCCGCTCTCAGCAACGCTCGCCTTCGAACAGTCCTATTCGGGCGTCGACGGCGACAGCGCATCCTCGACCGAGCTTTACGCCCTGCTGTCGGCGATTTCAGGCATTCCGATCCGACAGTCGCTCGCCGTCACCGGGTCTGTGAACCAGAATGGTGAGGTCCAGGCGATCGGCGGCGTGAACGAAAAGATAGAAGGCTTCTTCGATATCTGCGCACACCGCGGGCTGACGGGCGATCAGGGTGTCCTGATCCCCAAGGCAAACACGAAACACCTGATGCTCAGGAACGAGGTACTCGAGGCGGCCCGCGACGGAAAATTCCACATCTACCCGGTTTCCACCATTGAGGAAGGCACAGAGCTGCTGACCGGCATCCGGGCGGGCAAACGAAACTCATCCGGCGCCTTTCCGAAGAACACGGTATTCGCGCTGGTCGAGCACCGCCTGACTGAGATGATCGAGGCGCGCCGCAAATTCGGTTCCGGCGCAGGTCGGGAGACACCGAGCGAAAATGGGGAGCGCTGAGAAGATGGAGCTGAAGCGCATCGTTGTGGCGATCGATTCCGCACACCGGTCCGATCACGCGTTGGAGGCCGCAGCGCTGCTCGCCGAGGCGCTTGAAAGCGAGATCGCCGGGCTTTTCGTCGAGGACTCCGACCTGATCGCCGCCGCCGCACTACCTTTTACCAGGGTGACGACCCCGTTCGGCGGGCTTGCCGTCGACGTTACCGGCGACACGCTCGCCGGCGAGTTAAAGCAACAAGCGGACGCCGCACGCCGAAGTCTCAGAAGACTGTCCGAAAGCCGGCGGCTGAAATGGTCGTTCGAGACCAGGCGAGGACGTATCGACCGGGAAATAAGGGCCTCAGCGCTGGCGACGGATATCGTGTGTCTCAGCACGTCGGAGGCAGCGGGCGAATGGGCGCAGGTTGAAAACGCAGCGGCCATACTTCTGGGGTTCCCGCGCCGCGACCTGTCGGCGGGCGATATCGTCGTCCTGATCGACGATCCCGAACTCGGCGAACCGGCCGTGGAAATCGCGGCGAAGCTGGCTCTCAGGAACCGTCGGAGACTGAAAATCATACTGGTTTCCTACGCAACGCAGGCCTTGAGCGCCTGGCGGCAAAGAACCGAGCGGCTTTCGGGCGAAGGCATTAACGTTGACATTGGCGCCTGCGAAGATTGCGATCCGTACAGGCTGCTGGACGCAATCGGGAAATCCCCGGTGGGGTTCTTCATCAGCGGCATCCGCACCGTGGCTGCGCCCGGCTGGATCAAGGCCTGCAGCGCCACCTTCCGATGCCCGGTTCTGGTCCTGAAGGGCTGAGCGAACTCCTAATTCCCTCCCCCTTTACATATCCGCGCTTAGGCGGCATGAATGTGCCCGATTTTCCGGGCCGCCGGGCGGCCCTATCATTCCCGATAACGCCAGCGAACAAGAGGTTAAAATGATCGACCTGATGAACATCGCCCGCACGGAAGCCGACGGCGGCGACCTGTTCGGCATCTTCAACGACATGTTCGAAGCCGCCGATGTCAAACCCGACGGCTATCCCGACGCCGTCGTCTGGAAGGGCGGCAATTTCGACGGCAAGGTCGAGCCGGTGGCCCATTCGCTGACCGATGCTTTCGCGCTGGTCGGCACGCTGGAGGCGATCGACGTTCTGGGCCTCCCTTTCTACGCGGTGCCGATGTGGTCGCAGTACCGTCACGATCACAATCTGGACCCGCTGTCCTGGTTCGGCAACATGCCCTGCATTTCGATCAAGTGGTCGACTGCGGGCGACGCCTACGTCAATGACGGCAAGGGCGGCAAGGTCGTTGTGATGGGTAAGTCGGGCAACGCGCCGCTCCGCACCCAGGCCGGCGTCTACTGCAACGTCCGGCCCTACGGCCCGATCACCTGCGTCCGCTGCATGCCCTGCCTGCCCTATTCGCAGAACAAGAGCGTGTTCGGCGTCGACGAAAAGACCGGGCTGATCCATTCGGAAATGAACACGCCCGGCGTACAGCTGGCCTATGCAAACCGGCTATTCCTGAAGCTGGTACATGAAACAGGCAAGCTCGGCCGTGTCGCCACAAAACCGACCCAGGCGCAGGAGGACGGCATCAATGCCGGGCTGCACAGCTGGCTGCTTCAGGGCACCAAGTTCGAGGTCGGTCGCAAATACGCCGTCGACCCGTACGATGAGTTCAAGGAAGAAATCGACAAGATCATCGCCATGCTGCCGGCCGACTTCAAGGATGGCATGGAGAACTGGGGCGGTCGCATCGAGCAGCATATTTCCGATACCAATTACGGCCTGCTGGTCTGGGATCTGATTGAACAGCGCGACTGCATCGTGCTGGCGACCGACCTCGACGGCGACCGGCTGACCGACCTGATGGCCGACATCTCGGACCCGCTGCGCGCCTTCGGCGGCATGGTCGCCAAGCATCTCGGCCAGGATGTCGACATGCGTAAGGTCTGGACCGACATGGGCTACACAACGGGCAACGGGCGTGACATGACGTCGGTCATGCACCGCATGACGGGCCCTGCGATCCACGAGCAGACGCTGGGCTCGGCAGACGCGATGCTGCTGCGGCTGCTGGACGGCGACGAATGGGTCGGCGGCACCAAGCAGCCTTACGACCCGCGCATCCATTTCGTGCTGATCCGGGACGCCTATCTGGACGCCAACAAGGGCAATGCCGAGCTCGAGAAGTTCCTTGATGACGCGCTGGCTACATTCGACGAGATCTATTACAGCGGCGACCGCCCGGGCTTCCTCGACGGGTACGCCAAGCTCAAGGAGGCGATCACGCCCTGGGGTAGCTGACCGACCCCATTCACGGCAGAAAATCAGGGGCGGGTTCGACACCCGCCCCTTTTCTATTCGATCTCGACCGAAACGGAACGCCGGATAGATTCGCGTCGCCGGTTCAGCGTCGCCGTTCCCCGCCATACGCCCGGCGCCAAGCCTTTTTCAGGACGGTTGCGCCCGCCGAATTCCATGCGCCACGCCTGATTCTTTTCCAGCAATACGGTATGTTTGAAAAAGACAGTCCCGCCGGGCGAAACAATCCGCAGGGACAGCCTGTCGCCGTTTCGCACCCCGAACGCCGCCGCCCATAGCACAAGTGCGGCGGCATCCGCAGATAAACGCTTCGGGCTGGATGCATCCGCCTTGATGTCGTCTCCCGAAGGCCTAGCGCTCCTGAACCCCACTGCATAGAGCGCGAACGGCGCATAGGCCTGCGCGCCCGCATCCTTCCAGAGCGATCTCCCCTTTTCGCGGCAACCGGAGCCCACCGACCGCCCAGTAGCGGGATCGAGAACTCTGCCATCATGCCGAATGCTCAGATGCACATGAGGAAATTCTGTTCTTCCCGACAACCCGACCTTGCCGAGCTGCTGCCCTCGCCGGACAGTCTGTCCGGGACGAACCACCACACTCCTCCGGCGCAAATGGCAGTATTGTGTCTCCCACCCTGACCCGTGATCGATGACCAGACCGTTGCCGCACTCGCGCCCGGCTACGCGGCTACGGTCATTCGCCGTCCTGAGACGCCGGTCCGCTACACCATCGCGTACGCGCAGCACCGTTCCGGAGGCGGATGCGATCACGTTAACACCGCGGCGCATGGCAACAGTGTCCCGAATGGCGAAATCGGTGCCCTTGTGACCGTCATAGCTCCGCGCGCCGCAGGCAGGGTCCAGGACACGACTGTCTTCCGCCATGTCGGGATAGTTCAAGGTCCAGCAATCCCGCCCCAGCGCGCACATGACCGGCAGCGAGAAGCCGCCGCCGGGAGGCAACGGCTCGGTCGCAACCGGGCTCGACAACGACAGGAATGAAAACAGGGAAAGTGCTGTGCGCCGGCGCATTTTCCGATGCAGGCGGCCCTAGGTCGCCGTGTCTTCCATCATTTCCTTCACCTTGGTAGCGAGTTGCTGGAGGGTGAAGGGTTTCGGAAGGAAGTGAATGTCTTCGGAAACGTCCAGCCGTTTGCGGAAAGAATCCTCGGTGTAACCTGAAATAAACACCACCTTCATGTCGGGATGTGTTTCCCGTACCTGCCTGATCATGGCCGGCCCGTCCATCCCAGGCATGACCACGTCGCTGACCAGAACATCGATCTCGCCAGCCTCGCCATTATTCAGCAATTCGATGGCTTCATCGCCGCTGGCGGCCTCTACCACCGTGTAGCCCTTGTTGCGGAGCGCGCGGGCTCCAAACATCCGCACTGCATCCTCGTCCTCGACCAGCATCACCCGGCCGGCGCCTGTCAGATCTCGCTTCTGTTCAGAAACCTGTTCGGATTCGACGGCAAGGTCACCGTCCTTCTCCTCGGTTTCGTTTCGCGGCAGGTAGATGGTAAAGCGCGCACCCTTTCCTTCTTCGGAGTCGACGAAAATATGACTGCCCGTCTGACGTACGATCCCATAGACCGTAGACAGGCCGAGCCCGGTGCCTGACCCGACTTCCTTGGTCGTAAAGAACGGCTCGAAAATCTTGGACAAGAGTTCCTTCGGAACGCCGGCGCCGGTGTCAGCAACCTCCATCGCAACGTAATCGCCTGCAGGCAGAGCCGTATGGGGCGGCTTACCGGAAGCCGTATTCGAACAGTTGAAGGTCCGGATCGTCACGGCGCCTTTGCCATCCAGGGCATCGCGCGCGTTTACCGCAAGATTGATGATGACCTGTTCGAGCTGACTCTGGTCGACCTTGACCGGCCACAGATCGCGGGCGTGAACCATTTTAAGCTCGATATCCGCACCGATCAGGCGGCGCAGCAGATGCGTCAGTTCGGTCAGAACGTCGGTGATATCCAGAATCCTGGGCTGCAGCGTCTGCTGGCGGGAAAAAGCCAGAAGCTGCCGGACAAGGTTGGCTGCCCGGTTGGCGTTCTGCTTGATCTGCATGATATCGGCGAACGACTGATCCTTGGGCGAATGGCGCTGGAGAAGCAGGTCGCAGAACCCGATCATCGCCGTCAGCAAATTATTGAAATCGTGCGCCACGCCGCCGGCAAGCTGCCCCACCAGATCCATTTTCTGCGACTGGATGAACTGGTTCTCGAGGTTGCGGAATTCAGTCTGATCGAGTGCGTGTACGACAAGCCCCCCGGGCCCGCCGGCATCCGACTCCAGCCGTTGCGCGAAAAGCGACGCCACAACCTGATCATCGCCCTTGAGCGTGACCTGAATCGGAGTTTCATCGCCGGACACGATGGCATTGGCAACCCACTGGCGGATCCGGTCGCGATCATCGTCAATCGCAATATCCCAAAGCGCCATCCCGGACAGGGAAACCTGTTCCGGCATCGAAAGCCGAACCAGTGCGGATGAACACTCCGTAATCAACCCGTCGGAATCGAGCAGGGCGATGCCGACCGGCGCTTCGTCGAAAAACCGATGGAATCTCTCCTCGGACTGACGCAGCGCCGACCGCGTATCGCGTTCGCGGGACAGATCCCGTACGAGGGTCCGGGTTCTGACGCGGTCTCCATCCAGCACCATCGTCTCGGCGACAAAAGCACTGAACCGGCGGCCGTTCACGTGAAGCAGTTCGACCTCGCCGACATTGGCGGTTTCCGAACCGAGCGCGCTCCATGGCGGTAATCCGCCGTCCTGTTCCCCGGACAGGAAATCGTGCAGGCGTTTCTTCCCTTCCACGAGATCGCTATCGGTCAGACCGACCCAATGCGAGAAAGCCGTATTGGCGCTCAGAAACTTGCCGCTTTCATCCACTGAAAAATACCCGATCGGGCAGTCTTCGAGAAAACGGACCATTCTCTCCTGTTCGGCTGCGATCGCGGCCGCCAGCGCATTTCGTTCTTCGTCGACTGCCAGCATCCACAGAGAGGAGTCCCTGTCCCCCGCCGGGAGAACCGAAACCCGGTACCAGCTCTTTCGGCCCGTCTCATCGACCAGGGCCACTCCCCCGGAATCAGCGGCCCGGGCGGCGGCAGCCGACCGTAATCTGACGAAGGTCTGTCGATTTTCCCATTCGGGCGCGAGCCGGTTTTCAACAGCCTGCAGCACAGGCTCGGCGGCCGATCCCGACATGTCGCCAAACAGTCGACGCCAGGCGGCGTTGACATATTGTCCCGTGCCATCGCCTCCGGTCACCAGCAGGGCATCGGACAATGCCGAAAGGGCCAGTTCGCGCGTCTTCTCTCCTGCTGTTTTACGGCGCAGAGCCGTATATACAGCCAGCAACAATACGGCGAAAACTCCGCCGACCGCCAGACAAGACAAGACGCTCAATTCACCCATCCTCGCCAACCTGGTTAACGCACCGGCAAACGTCCTGCACGGTACTCCCGTTCCCGGCGCCAGCCTCTTATTGTGACACGGAGACACCGCCCCGGGCATAAGGTTTTTTCGAAATTTCCTTTGCAGGCCAATGGAACGTTAAGATGGTTAACAAGACGTAAACGCTTTTAAAAGAGAGGAGCTGACCGGACGGACGCAGTCTTCCTGTCATCTTCTCATGGATACAAAACACGACCGGGGTCACGATGTCTCCGGCATCACAGGGAAGAAGAGGTGCTGAAATGCTTCTGGAAGGGTCGTGCCATTGCGGCAAGGTCAAGTATCGGGTCCAGTCCCACACGCCACATCCGTTTTCGCGCTGCCATTGCTCCACCTGCCGCAAGCTGAGCGGCGGGGGTGGATACGCGATCAATATCATGGGGGATGCAGACACGCTGGAAATAGAAGGCGAAGAGCATATCAGCGTATACCGGTCCGCCTTAAACGACCGCGGCGTCTACGAGGAAGACGGGCTGGGATATTCCCGCCGTCATTTCTGCAAGCATTGCGGAACGATGTTGTGGAACTTTAACCCCCGCCATGCAGCGTGGGTCTACCCGTTCGCGTCATCCATCGACACAGACCTGCCGTCCCCTCCCGAAATCCGGAACACAATGACGGCATACCGGGTTTCCTGGGTCGACATTCCGGATGGCGAAAAGCAGTACCCGCAATATCCTGACGAAAGCATTGAGGACTGGCACCGCAATCGCGGTCTGTATGAAGAATAATCAGAGCGCCGCGAAACCGGGGCGGACGGTTTAGCTCGGGCGCTCAGGCAACCGAAGGGAATTCCGCCTTCCACTGGTCCATCGGCTTGAATGTCGGATCGGCCCGGCATTTATCCTCGGTGACCTTGAGAATTTCCTCGTTCGACTGCGAGAAATCGAGCGGCTTGGCGTGGGGCTGCGCGATATACCAGGGCGTCGCCATATAGACTTCCATCCTGTTCCCTTCCGGATCCGGGAAATAGACCGACAGAGCCGATCCGTGATTGATGGGCGTGATGCCCTCAACCCCGAACTCGACCGCAGCATCGTATGCGGCCCTTACCTGTTCGATGTTTTCGACCCGGAAGGAAATCTGGTTCACCGGGCTGACATTCCCGTCAGGACGACCGGTTGCAAGCACAATCTGATGATGTTCCTCGGGATCCCTGCTCAGGAATACGAGTTCCGCCCCGGACCGCATGGCCGATCCCCGGTCTGTGATCCGGAACTGCATGAGATTGGTATAAAAATCGAGCATTTTTTCGAGATCGGTTACATACAGACCGATATGGCCGAATTTCATTTCGCTCGGAACTGGCATGCTGCTTTCCTTCCCTGTCCACAGCGGCATACTGCCGCCTTAATTTTCAATTAAGGAATTTCATCCATTCTAGCGGCCTGTCAGGATGAAAACTAGGATATCCACGATGGCCGAACATGAAAGCGAACTCGTAAGCCGGCGCCTGAGTGACAGGATTATTTCGGCGTTCGATCTCGCCGCCGAACAGAACAATGTCGATGCCGCAGGCAAGCTGTATCAGGCGCTGGAGATCGTCCTCAGCCACCAGGGCGACCACGGCAATCGCGACAGGCGCGAAGATGTCGAAAACATTCGTATGGTGGGCAACCGTTATCTGGACCTGAAACGCGCCGACGAAGCAGCCTGACCCGGCTTCTCTCCGCTACGACGTACCTCATCCGCCCCTGCATCGCCGCCGCTGACCAACACGTCGAAGACGAACACTTCGAGCCAACTCGCTCACTGACGCGGACGGTCTTCAGAGGCGGATGCTTCGGGAATCTCCGTCTGTTTCACAAGCCGGTGCTGCTGGGCCTCGTCGGGCGCCTCAAAGCACTCGGCTTCTCCAATCGTCTCGTAACAATAGATCTTCGGCGCGGGTATCTTGCGCGATTCCAGCCACCCATCGCGCGTCATCCGCGCTTCGGTCCAGCCGAACTCCTTTTTCATTTTGACGAGATAGGGGTTTTCGCAGGCTGACAGCAGGAACAGAGCTGTCAGGCATGCGATACCTTTCGGCAATGCACGAAAAATCCGTACCATAGTATCTGCCTGTGACCGCGATATACGGTCGCAACGGTAGCAAACGCGGCTTAACTCACGATTAACAGGTTAACGTCGCACCGTTACCGGTCGGCCAAAACATCGAATACATCGCCGCCATTGGCGACGCCTTCGATATGGTGTCGGTGCCAAAGCGCATAGAACAGTAGCACCCAGGCGGCAAAACCCTGACGCCTGCTGCCCTTTTTGAAGATATTCTCGACTGCGGCCGGATGGCACAGGTCGACAATACCGGCCTGGCGCGCGACGAGCGGGCCTAGCGCGTCGCCGCGACGCAATATCCATTCTCCAACCGGAACGGTGAAACCCTGCTTGGGTGAAAACGGCTTTGCTTCGGGCAGCGACCGGTCGAGCCAGCGGCGCAGGATCCATTTCCCGACCCGTCCCTGTATTTTGAGACTGTCCGGCAGCCGGAACGCGGCATCGGCAACGGCAGGATCGAGCATCGGCGTCCTCCCCTCAACGCCGTAACGCATCAGGCAGCGATCCAGCTTTATCAGCAGATCATGCGCCAGCCAGTCGGCGCAATCCGTCGCCTGAGCCGCCTGCAACGGGCTGCGTCCTTCAGTCCCGGCAACGGTTTCGCTCACGGCAAGGCCGCTACGCCAGTCTCGTGAATCGTCGCGCATGACGCCGAGCCCTTCCAGCGCGCCGCGCGACCGCATGGCGCGGCGGAACTTCCACCAGGGTCTTGTGGCGGACCGGTATCTTCCGTAGCCGCCGAACATCTCGTCGCCGCCTTCGCCGCAAAGGATCACCTTCCGGTCGAGTACCGCGGTCTCGGCAAGCTTGCAGGTCGGAAGTTCGGCGTAGTCGGCAACCGGGTCGTCGACCGCACGCGCCACCATGGGCGCATAATTCCAGAAATCGGCTTCGCTGAAATCGACCTCGACATGATCGGCGCCGACCGCACGGGCGATCTGGCGCGCCCTCTCGCGTTCGTCCGCCGCCCGGGTATCCGAAAAGCCAATGGTATAGGCCCGCACCGGCCGGTCGCTGAGCCGGGCCATGAGCGCCAGGACGGCGGATGAATCGACTCCGCCCGACAGGAACATCCCGTAAGGCACATCGCTGCGCTGGTGAACTTCAACGCTGTCGGACAGGGCTTCGTCGATACGGACGAGAGCCTCGCGTTCGCCGATGTCCTCCGGGCCTCCCGCCGGAAGCGCTTCCCGGCGCCGGCGCTGCGCGATGCGCCCCGATTCCACCACAAGCGTTTCACCTGGAAGAACGCGGAAAATACCGGACAGAACGGTTTCCGCACCGGTTGAAAACTGGAGCTGCAACAGCTCGGCTGCGGCCTGACGACGAACCACTGGCTCAACCAGGCCTGAGGCGATCAGCGCCTGCGGTTCCGATGCGAAGGCAAACCCGAACGGGCCTTCCGCGTAGTAGAGCTGCTTGATGCCAAACGGATCGCGCGACAATACGAGCCGGCGCGTCCCTGGATCGTGGATCGCCAGCGCGTACATGCCGCGAAGCGCATCGACGAAATCGAGCCCGTCACGGCGGTAAAGATGCAACGCGACTTCGCAGTCAGAGGACGTTTTGTAGGCGAACTCCGGATTGGCCTGCCGGAGCTCGAGATAGTTGTAGATTTCCGCGTTCGCGACCAGCGCAGCGCCGTCATCAAGCACGAAAGGCTGACCGCCCGTCTCGAGATCAATGATTGAAAGACGCCGATGCGCCAAGCCCACCGCCCCGGCGAAATGCTCGCCCTCGCCATCCGGTCCGCGATGGATAAGGGCATTCTGCATCGCCTTGACGGCCATGCGGTCGGGGGTGGTGCCCGACGAAGTCATGATGCCCGCAATACCGCACATCAGCTGGAAAGCCTCTCGAACAGCTCGACATAGCGAGGGACGATCTTCTCCTCCGTGAAACCTTCCTCGTAGCGTTGGCGTCCCGCTGCGGCCAGTCGCACCGACATGTCTTTGTCTTCGACCAGCGCACGTATAGCGGAGGCCAGCGCAGCGGGATCATCGACCGGAACCAGAAGGCCGTCTTCTCCGTCGGCGATCAACGAGCCGGGTCCCTCGGAATCTGCCGCGACCATGGGCGTACCGCTCAGCCAGGCCTCGATAACGATATTCCCGAACGGTTCGTGTCGCGACGAACAGACGAAAATATCCGCCGCTGCGAAAAGCGGCGCGGTGTCCTGTACCCAGCCGAGGAAACGAACCCGGTCGGCAACGCCCGTCGCTTCAGCCTGCGCCTTCAGATCGCTCTCCAGCGGCCCCGCGCCCCCGAGCCACAAATAGCAATCGGGCAATCGGGAAAGGGCGTCGATCGCAATGTCGAACGCCTTGTTTTCATGCAGCCGGCCGAGCGCGAGAAGGAGAGGCGCATCTTCCGGCGTATCGTACCTGTCGCGGGCGACCGGGTCCGCCCGCCGGTCGGGAACGAAATTCGGGATCGCATCGACCCGATCCGCGGGCCAGCCACTGTCGAGATAAAACCGCGCAAGATCGTCGGTCGTGACGACGAGGTGATCGCAGGCGCGGTAATATTTCGGAGCGTAGTACCCGCGGGGCGATCCTACGTGGATAAAGGTCTGTCCGGCCCGTCGCGCCGGGCAGAAGGAAGTGGCCCGGTTCATCCAGCTAAGGACGATATCGGGCGCGCTATCGGCTATTCGTTTCCGGATGGCTCGGCGCGTCGAAAAATCCAGCAGACCGCCGAAAGGAACGGTCGACACGGCTACACCGGCACCCTGGAGCATTGCCTCTCTCTCGACGGACGGTCGCAGAACGACATGCTGGTCGATACCGGCATTTTGCAAGCCGATGGCGAGACGTCCGAAGAACGTCTCTGCTCCGCCCTCCGTCGCACCGGCCATGAGCTGAAGGAGCCTCACGGGGCCGTCCCCGCGGCAGGAATCAGTTTCTCGAACTCGGCAGCCGCCTCGTCCCAGCCCCAGCTTCTCTGGCGTGCAATCGCCGCTTCGCTCTGCGAGCGCCACAGCGCATCCTCGTTGAGAAGTCTAATCGCGTAATCCACGAACGCATCGTTGTTATGGGCGACAAATCCGGTCTCGCCGTTCTCGATCCGCTCCGCCACGCAACCGATGTCGCACACGACGGCCGGTACGCCCATCGCCTGCGACTCGCCTACAGCCAGGCAGAACGTTTCGCCGGGATCGCCGCGATAAAGCAGGGCCCGCGCCCCACCGAGCGCAGCCGCAAGTTTCTCTTTCGCGACCGGCTCCTTGAGAACCACCCCCTTCCCCGACAGCGCCTGAGCCTTCTTCAGGATCGGCTGCATGGCGTCCGCACGCGCCGCCCCAAACGAACCGTAGGTCGCCATACCGGAATAGACGTGAAGTTCAGCTTTCGGACAGGCGGGGTAGATATGCTCGACCCAAAGGTCGAGCAGCCAGCCGAGACCCCGCAACGGGTTCGACGTAAAGATCGCCGCCTTCGGCAAACCTTCCGCACGCGTTGACGTTCTAAAGGTTTCCGATATGCCATAAGGAATAATGCGTCGTTCGCCTGCCGGGGCCCAGTCGGGATACGTCGCGGCGTGGTAGTCGCCCGAAAAAACAATGGCGGGACGCCGCAGCCAGAGTTTCCAGAGATAGCGGTGCTTCAGCAGGTAGCGCGCCGGGTTGTGGATCCAGAAGACGCATGACCGGGCGTTCGGGACAAGCCGGATCAGCCTGTCGCTGCGATTGGCTATGTAGAGATCGGCCCTGTCCGGCGTTCCTTCAGAGAGCGGCCTCCAGGCGACGCCTGCGTGTTCCATCGCTCGGTCGCACATATTGTGCACGCTTACGCTATGACCGCGCTGCGCAAGAGCCTCTGCAAGCGACAGGAATGCCGTTTCGGCGCCGCCAAGCGGCCCACGCTCCAGCGACAGCCCGTCAAAGGAGATACCGTCATCGGTCATTACGATTTTCGCCATCAGACGCCGCCCGTCCGTGCCTTCATCGCCGATGGCAGGAGATCCAGAACCGCGCGCTCGACGCTATCGACCTTCAGGCTTTCCATCAGATTGTCGGTTTTTCGGTGATCGAAACCGGACGCACCGACGATGTCTTCGTATGGGACTTCCGAAGAAGCTACAGCGCAATGATCGCCCCACGGCCCGTACCGCGCCGGAGGGCTGGGGCCGAACAGCCCGACCGTCGGTACGCCGGCAGCTGCCGCCATGTGCATCAGACCGGAATCGTTTCCGACGAACAGGTCGCACCGGGCAAGACAGGCGGCCGTTTCCTCCAGCGATCGATTGCCGACGAGATCAATGGTTTTCTCACGCGGCAGAAGATCAAGAAGCGGGGCCGCGATGTCGCGTTCGCCGGGACCTCCGAACACGGCAAGCCGCGCGCCGGGCATACACCCGTCGTCAGCTGTGAGGCGCCCGGCAAGTCCGGCGAATTTTTCCGCCGGCCAGATCTTGGGCAGCCAGTTCGCCGTCGCTCCAAGCCCGATGAGCGGTGCTCCCTCCGGCATCGCCTGCGACGCCTTTTCCCGCGCGGCATCCGAAACCCAGAGGGTCGGCGCGGGCGGCGGATCCAGGTCGAACAGAGCGCCCAGCTCGGCGACACGATGCGTCGTCATGGAGGCAGGTCCGGCCTTGAGAATCTTTCGCGCACGCGTGATCAGCAGCCAGGCGAGCACAGACGCTCTCAAATCCACGACAAGATCCCATCTCGTCCCGCAGACCTTGCCCCACAGGGAAAGCCAGTGCCCCGCCAGGGCGCGCTTGGCCAGCGGGATGACCCGAACGACTCCAGGCGCGGAGGCGAACAGAGGCGCCGGCAGCGGTCCGCAGGCAACAGTTACGCGGGCGCCGGAATAACGGGACAGGAGATACGACAGGATACCGGTCGAAAGAACCGCGTCGCCGATGCGTGTTGAGGTGACAAACAGAATATTCATGCCAAAAATCAGCGCGCGCCGTTCCAAGCCGATCAGGATACGAAAATCGAAGACATTTCCATATCTTGTCTCTGCGCAACCGTGATACCACCATAGAACGGGTAGCCATAGGACGGAAATCAATGAGCCGATTCGTATTCGTCGGGGACCGGGGGTAAGAAGCGATGGCGCTTTTCTGCGAACTGGAGACCCGAGCGCTTCTGTCCCTCTCCGGAGAGGACGTTATTCCCTTTCTTCAGGGGGTCGTGACAAATGATGTCGAACCGCTGATGGACGGCCGCTCTGTTTTTGCCGCTCTGCTGACCCCGCAGGGAAAATACCTTCACGACTTTATTCTTGTCCGGAGCGGAGAGCTCATTCTGCTCGACACCAGGAAAGAGCGGATCGACGATCTCAAACGACGGCTATCGATGTACCGGCTGCGCGCGAAGATCGATATCCGGGATGTGACCGAAGATATGGCGGTTTTTGCCCTGTTGGGCGACGATGCTTTTGAGGCTGCCTCGCTCGACGGAGATGCCGGGCTTGCCTGCGAGCGGAATGACGGGGTGGTGACGATCGACCCACGCCTTCGCGCACTCGGGCTTCGCGCGATTCTGCCCCGCGCGCTGGGCGCCGCCCTGCTGACCGACATCGGCTTCACACCGGCATCCAGCAAAGAATACGACGCCCATCGAATTGCACAGGGCGTCGTCGAGACCCTGCAGGCAGAAGCGATCTATCCGCTGGAAGCCGGCTTCGACGAGCTCAATGGCGTTTCCTTTACCAAGGGCTGTTATGTCGGTCAGGAAGTAACCGCCAGGATGAA
>Ga0181593_10003351_pt1 | contig 14709 bp, 16 predicted proteins | sample 071ome_19_FD_133756 | JGI IMG/M metagenome (GOLD analysis project Ga0181593, IMG submission 133756) | Coastal salt marsh microbial communities from the Groves Creek Marsh, Skidaway Island, Georgia - 071413AT metaG (megahit assembly) | ecosystem: Environmental > Aquatic > Marine > Intertidal...
GCCAGACGCCGGCGCCCCTGCGCCCGTGGCCAACCTACTCGGCAGTGGCGCGATCATGAAGGAGGTGCGGGCGGCGGCGGAGCTGCTGCTGGCGGAAGGGATTGCCGTCACGGTCTGGAGCGTTACTAGCTACGGCGAGCTGGCCCGGGACGGGCGCGCCGCGGAGCGGGCGAAGCGCCTCGACCCGCAGTCGACGCGTCGCCCCTTTGTCGCGGAAGCCTTTGAAAACGCCGAGGGGGTGTTCGTGTCCGCCAGCGACTACATGAGCGCGCTGGGCGAATTGATCAGCCGCTGGGTACCGGGCCCCTATGCCGTACTGGGCACGGACGGCTATGGCTTATCCGAATCCCGCGATGCGCTCCGCGATCACTTTGAGGTCTCCGCGGCCTGGATTGCCCACGCGGCGCTGGGGCTTTTGGAGGGGGAGGGCGCCGTCCCCGCAGGGGCAGCCGGGGCCTTTGCGAAGATCCAGGGGCTGAACCTGGCGAAGGGGGATGCGGCGACCTACTAGGCCCAGCGCTAGGGGCCGAGGGCGGCTAGTTCGCGGCTCGGGGCAACGCCCTTTAGCGTTTCCAGGGAAACGGGCTGGCGGCTCTTCGCCTCCAGACTGTCTGCGGCGCGTTGGGTGAGTACTACGATGCTGATCCGCCGGTTCACGGCGGAGTAGGGGTCTTCCTTCACAAACAATACGGAGTCCCCGAAGCCCACCACCTGCTGCACCTTGCCCAGGGCCAGGCCGCTGGTCTGAAGGGTGCGTCGCGCGGCGTTGGCGCGATCCGTGGAGAGCTCCCAATTGCTGTAGTTCTCCCGCCCCGCGTAGGGGTAGGCGTCTGTGTGCCCCGTAATGCTGATGCGGTTGGGCACGGCGTTGATCACCTCAGTGATCTTTTGGAGCATGCCCACGGTGTAGTCCTTCAGCTCCGCCGATCCCTTGCCGAACATGGGACGGTTTTCCTTATCGATAATCTGGATGCGGAGCCCTTCCGGGGTGATGTCGAGAAGGAGCTGGTCCTTATAGGGCTTAAGCGCCTGGCTCTTATCTGCCGCCTCCTTCAGCGACTCGAGTAGGGCCTCTAAACGCTTTTGATCCGCTAGCTGTGCAGCGAGCTCCAAATCCTTCCCCGATAGCTGGTCCTCGAAGCGATCGGCATTTTCTGGCGTGGGTCCGGTGGCGGAAACCGGCGCGCCCAAATCGAGGAGGGTTGGAGAGCTGCCGCCCTCTCCGAGGAGTGGGCTCGGGGAGGGAGCCATGCTTTCCCCGATGGTAGGGCTTGGGTTGTTGAAGTATTCGCTGATCGCGCCCCGCTGCTCCGGGGTAGCATTGCCCATGATCCACAGCAGCAGGAAGAAGGCCATCATGGCCGTGGCGAAGTCGGCGAAGGCGACCTTCCAGGAGCCGCCGTGGTGTCCGCCCCCCTTCTTGATGACGCGCTTAACGATAATGGGAGCGGGCGTACTCATCCCTCGTCGGGCTCCCCGCGCAGGTAGTTCTCGAGCTCAGAAAAGCTCGGGCGCAGCTCCCCGGCCATGGTTTTCCGGCCAAACTCCACGGCGATCTGCGGGTTGTAACCTTGCTGCTGCGCAAGAATGCAGGACTTGATGCATTCCAGGACCTGCCCCTGTTCCTCCGCGCGCTGGCCCACGGCCTGGGACAGGGGAGAGACCACCCCGTAGGCAAGGAGGATCCCCAGGAAGGTGCCGACCAGCGCGGCAGCGACGTGGCCCCCGATGGCGGCGGAGTCGGTGTTCGGGTCCCCAAGCATGCCCATGGTGATGACGATCCCCAGCACTGCGGCGACGATGCCGAAGCCGGGGAGGGCGTCGGCCACCTGTTGCAGCGCGTGGGCCGGGGCGTGGCCCTCCTTTTCGTGGGTGTCGAGCTCGGCGGTCATGAGGTTGTCGAGCTCGAAGGGGCTGATGCCGCCGCTCACCACCATGCGCAGGTAGTCGCAGAGAAACTCGAGGACGTGGTGATCTTTCTTGATGGTTTCGTAGCGGCCGAGGAGCTCGCTTTCCTCGGGATCTTCGATATCCCCTTCGATGGCCATGAGCCCTTCCTTTCGGGCCTTGGTAAAAAGCTCGTACATCAGCTTGAGAAGGAGCAGGTAGTAGGCCTTGGTGTAGGGGCTGCCCTTAAAGACGCCGGGAATGCCCGCCATCGCCGCCTTCACCACGGGCATGGGATTGGCCAGCACAAAGGCGCCTCCCGCGGCGCCCCCAATAATAATGAGCTCAAAGGGTTGCCAGAGGGCGCCCAGTTGCCCGTGGGAGAGCACATAGCCCCCGGCGACGGAGCCGAACACGATGACAAGGCCAAGGAGTGCTTTCATGGCAAGTTCCTGAAGTCGTTGACGGCCATTAGCCCTGAAGCAGTGGGCCCATCATCCCGATGCTGGTGTTCATCTCTTCTTCGAGGCTTTTCCGCTCCTCGGGGTTGAAGCCGAGGCGCCGATAGGCCGGCAGGCTATCTAAGGCCGGTAGATCGTTCTCTCGATTTTTCCGCGCCAGGCAATGGCAAGCGGCGGTCTGCACCACGTCGCCGTAGTCCCCCGCTCCGTCGTGCTGACGATCCCATTGGTCCCAGAAGGTCATGGCATCGAGGCAGCTACGGTCTAAATCCCAGTAGCGATGAACCAAGTGAGAAACGGGGCGCGTCAGAACGCGCAGGAGGGCCTCGAGGGTCCCGCTGGACAGTTGGGCGCCGGCGCGTTCCAGTGCGCCCAGCACGGGGACGCGGCCAATCTGATGAACCAGGCCGGCCATCAGTGCCTTTTCGCTGTCGAGCCCGGCACGGCCGGCAACGGCATGGGCGGCGGCGCTGACCGCGACGCTGAACCGCCAGCCCTCGGTGGCCGCTTGTCGAACGCCCCGCCCCTTAAATTCAAAAACTTCCCGCAGCGCGAGGGACAGGACGAGGTGCTGGGTGGTGCGAAGCCCCAGGCGCTGTACGGCGGCCAGGGCGCTGCGGACGCGAGGACCATTGGCAAAGGCCACGGAGTTCGCCACGTGCAGCAGGCGACCGGCGATGGCGCCGTCGGTCTGGGCGATATCGGCCACTTCCTGGAGGTTGACGTTGGGATCTTCGGCGCGCTCCCGGATGCGAAAGGCCACCGTAGGCATGGTGGGCAGGCGCAGCGTCCCGGCGTCGAAATCCGCGAAGAGCCGCTCCACCACCAGCGCTTCGAGGGGAGCTGGGGTAAGGCGGTCGCCCCGACGCTGGTTCTGAAGGGCCTCCGTCGGCACGACAATTAGCTGGGCGCGCTCCGCTTTTCCCCCGTCCCTTAGACGGGCCCCGCCGGGTAGGGGGCTGCGCGCCTGGGGCGTATCTCCGTCTAGCCAGTTAACGCCGCCGTCCCCCTCTAGGCGTAGAGAGCCCGTGAGCACAAAGGTCAGCGCGGTCTCCGGGTCCTCTACGGTGTGGGGGTGCGCCGTCTCCAAGGTGAAGGCGGCGCAGTGATCGGCGATATCCAGGCGCTCTTCCACGGAACAGACGCTAAGGAAATCAAGGCGCCGAAATTGGGCGGCCAGGCGGGCATGGGCGATGAGAGCGTCGGCGTCCTGAGCCGACCCTCCCGAGGCGTTCTTCTTAGGCAGCACCGCGGGACGAACCCTTTCCCGAACGGGAGCGGTTTCCATCATTGCCGTAGGTGGGGGCGGGTGCGCAAGGGCCCTGAAGGAGTACGCGAAGCGCTTCGTCCGTACTCGCCAGCCGGGCATCGATGATTTGCCGGGCTAGCTCGTTCGCTCGCGCGCACTGGCCCATGAGATCGAGCATGGCGTTAAAGCGACTGCTCAGGTGATTGTCGGTCTCGAAATGGGTAAGGGCCCAGGCGACGTACCCCTCCATGGAGGCGGGGAAGGCGGCCGCTTCAGCGGCAGCGGAGGCGCGATCCTGGGCCGCCTTCAGTTGTTGAGCGGCCTTGGACTTACGCCCCGTGGCCTCCATGAGAGCCTCGGGGTCGCGGGCTTGCAGGGCCCGGCGTTCACTCCGAAGGGCCTCAAAAAAGTGCTGACAGGCCGCCTCAAGATGGGCAAGCGAGTCGCTAAAGGCGTCGGCTTCCGCGAAGGGGACTGACGCCGAAGAAGACATCATGATCGGCTCCTTAGAGCGCCTCTTCGAGATCAAGGATGCGATCGGCAACACGGGTCGCGTCTACGGTGTACTCGCCCCGTTCCAGGGCGGAGCGCACCGCATCCACCCGAGCTTGGTTGACCTCGGGGGTTTGGCGGATGCGCTCTGCCGCATCGTTCAGTGCCTGGCCATCGGCGGTAATATCAATGGCCGCGGGACGCAGCGCGTATTCACTGCCCTTTGCGACCGTGTCCTGCCCGACGGTGAGCGCTTTAGCATCGATCGGTGCGCTCTTGGCGCCGGCTGTGGTGCCCGCGGGGCGGGGATCCATGCCATCAATTTTCATTGCGTGTGCCCTCTACTCATTGGCTTCATTCGGGGTATCGGCTGGCTTTGGAGGAACTTAAGGCCCTTTTTCGGCTTTTTTCTAAAAACTAATCTGAACCTCTCCCGGGCCCGTGACCCGGCCTTGGAGAATGCGCTGGCTGCGTCCGTTACGGACGCGCACCGTATCGTTGGCGGAGCCATTCGCGAGGGCCGTTCCGGTCATGCGTACGGCGAGGGGCCCGGTGCCCGCGGCGAGGGTGATCGTTTCCCCCGTGCGCACCCACAGGGGCGCGGCCGTGGCGCGGGGCGGGATGACGGCCCCTTGGCGAAGGGATTGGCGAAGGCGGCGGCCTAACAGCGTTTCAGCGTCGAGGGCGTAGCCTCCCTGTAGCTCATGAAGTACGCGCGTTTTGACTTCGAAGTCCGAGCGCTGAAGGGGCGTGCCGCGGGGAAGATCGCGTCGAGCGATGATCACCGGAGCGTGAAGCTTGGCCTCGCCCTGTAAGTAAAGGCTCCAGCGGGGCGCGGGGCACTGAACGCGAACGCTCAAGGGCCCGCCCGCCGGGGGCAGCAAGGCGGCCTCGGCCTGAAGGGGTTGCTCGCACTGCGAAAAACGCAGGCGTAAGTCCGGCGGATTGAAAGCAACGGTGAGCGCCGCACCGGAAGGTACGTCCATCGCCGCCACCACATGGGCCTTCGCCGCGGAGACAAGCGTCTCCGCTGGCTGCATCAGGCGGTCCCGTGCCTGAACACCCGAGGTGAACCCAAGGCAAGCCAGCAGGCCAAAGCCTGCGTAGCGCTTGAAAGGCATCCGTGCCATTACGCTGACCTCCTACCGTCCTTGGTGGAGACGCCTGTCCCAAAGCGTCGCGTCAAATCTTGGGCGCTTTCGCACCGCCGCCAGGGGTTTTGCAAAGCCCGTGCCAGAGCTTTCCGAGGCAGGCCTCTTAAGGTCGATCCTTGGGTCTCCAGGTCGGTATCGGCGGGGCTCAGAAGAACTTAAGCGCCAAATTAATGCCTCCCGCCGGGGCGACAAAAAAATGGCGCATTTGCCCTGGCAGAAGCGTGAAATTCCCCCCGGAGCCGCCGACAAAAAATTGGCGGGCCTGGCTCAGAAGATCACTTATTCCCGATTTTTCAGTGAGTTAAAGATTCTGGCATGACCAATGCAGATGTCCTCGGGCAACGCTGCGGAACGGAGCGGTTTCGCCCCAAGCGGAAGAAGGACAGCGAAAATGGCCAAGGGACTCGACAGCATCTTTAACCCGCACAGCCAGGCCCTGCGCCTGCTGGAGCAGCGTATTGGGCTGATTGGCGGCAATCTCGCCAACGCCAATACGCCTGGCTACAAGGCTCGCGATCTCGACTTTGCCGCGGCCATGGCCCAAGCCACGGGATCGGCTGAGGCGCCTAAGAGCCGCGCGCTCACCCTTCGCCAACCGGGGCAGGGCGGCATCACAGGAAATGCCGTGGGCCTTTTCCCGGGAGAAGGGCAGCGGCCAAGCCTAGGGTCCGCTGCCGAGCAAAATGCCTTCGGGGGGCTCGTGCAATACCGGACGCCCCTCCAACCCAGCCTCGATGGCAACACGGTAGATGCGCAAACGGAGAAGGCCGCCTTTGCGGAGGCCGCCGTGCGCTATGAAAGCACCCTATCGCTCCTGAGCCGGCGTATCTCCGGCTTGCGAGCCGTGCTGAAAGGAGAATAAGCATGGCCCTTGAACAGATTTTTAACGCCGCGGGCAGCGCGATGGCTGCGCAATCGGTACGCCTGAACACGGTGGCCAGTAACCTGGCCAACGTGAACACGGTATCCAGCACCGCCGATGGCGCCTATCGCCCTAAGCAAGCGGTGTTCGAAAGCGTTCTCGCCCAAACCCAGCAGGGCGTGGACGGGGTAAGGGTCGCGGACATTCGCCGCAGCGCCATCGATCCCATGCCGCGCTATGCGCCGGCCCACCCCATGGCCAACGACGAGGGCTACATCTTCGAGAGCGGCGTAAATGTGGTGGAGGAGATGGCGAATATGACCGATGCCTCTCGGACCTATCAAACCAACATTGAGCTCGTGAGCACGGCGAAGCGCCTCATGCTCGCCACGCTTCGCCTCGGTCAGTAAGGAGCCCTCCGATGACGGCAATTAGCGCAAACCAGATGGACATGCTCTCTAAGGCTACGGGGCTCACGGAAAAGCAGGCCGCTCTGGGCCAGGAGCAGTTCCTCCAGCTCATGATGACCCAGCTGCAAAACCAGGATCCCACGGCGCCGATGGAGAGCGCCGACTTCCTGGGCCAGCTGGCTCAGTTCGGTACGGTCAGCGGTATCCAAGGCCTACAGCAGCAGTTTGTCGAAGTCGCGGAAACCCTAAGCGCCGACCGCGCCCTGCGCGGGGCCGCGCTCCTTGGGAAAACCGCCCTGACGCCCGCGGAGCAGCTCTCCCTCGGCCAGGACGGGGACGTGCGCTTCTCCATCGACCTCCCTACGCCGACATCGGAAGTGCAGGTCCAGCTTGAAGATGGTCAGGGCCGCCTGGTGCGTAGCATCAAGCTTGGGGCCCAAAACGAGGGGCTCCTCGACCTTCGCTGGACCGGCCTCGACGACGATGGCCGCCGCCTGCCCCCGGGGGACTACCGGGTTCGGGCGCTGGCCAGCCAGGGGCGGGGCAGTGAAGCCGTAGCTGTGTTCCAGGCCACCACCATTAAGGGGGTTGAGCTGGCAAGCGGCTCGGGCGATCTACGCCTCGAGCTTTCCGACGAACGCACCGTTGAGCTGTCTCAAGTGCGGCGCATTGACGAGTAAATCGAAGACGTCTTCGAACCCAAAACTTTATGCACATGGAGGTGCAATATGAGCTTTAACACGGGACTAAGCGGACTGAATGCCGCCCGCGCCGACCTCGACGTGACGGCAAACAACATCGCGAACGCAAACACCACGGCTTTCAAACGTTCTACGGCGACGTTTGCAGACGTGTTCTCGAACACGCAAGGCGGCAGCGTCGACAAGGCCGGAAATGGTGTCCGCCTTGCGCAGATCTCCCAGCAGTTCGATCAGGGAATGATCGAAGACTCCAACAGCAATCTTCATCTCGCGGTGAACGGCAACGGCTTTTTCACTCTTCAGGGCGAGACCGGCACGGTATACAGCCGGGACGGCGCTTTCCTGCTCGACGAGGAGGGGTTTCTCGTCAATTCCGCAGGCCTCAAGGTTCAAGCCTTTCCGCCCGTTGATACGGGAGACAGCAACACCACGGAAGTCCTCTTCAGTAACGGGGTGCTGGCGGATGTGCAGCTTGACCGCAACATTGGACGCCCCAGCGCTACGGAGAACATCAATTTCGGACTGAATTTCCGTGCCGATATTGATCCGGTGCCCGGTGCTGGCGCAGCCATTGACCCGGCGGATCAGGCAAGCTTCGACTACACCAATACGATTACGGTCTTTGATTCCATTGGTAATCCGCATTCCGTTTCTATCTACGCCAAGCGCACGGAGAACAATCAGTACAGTGCCAAGGCTTACCTCGATGGAACGCCCCTTGAGTTTGACGTCGACGGCGATCCCGCGACCGCCGTTAATACCAACATCATCAACCTTGCGTTCTCCGCCGATGGCACCCTAGAAAGCCTCACCCCAGAAGGTGGCACTCCCGCGGGCCTCGTACAGCTGATGGCGAACGCTCGAGCGGTGGACGGTGCGGAGAATCTGGACCTCACCTTCGACTTCTCCGGCTCGTCCATGTTGGGCTCGTCCTTCTCCATCACTAGCCAAAGCCAGGATGGCTTCTCCACCGGCCGGCCCACGGGGCTGGAAATTGATTCGGAAGGGACGATCACCGCGGGCTATACCAACGGTCGGGTGGAAGTGCTCGGGAAAATTGCGCTCGCAACCTTTGGTAACCAGCAGGGTTTGCAGTCCGTGGGATCGAACGGATTCGTTGAAACCCCCGAGTCGGGAAAGGCAGCCCTGGGCGAAGCGGGAACGTCCACGCTGGGGCTTATTCAGTCCGGCGGTCTTGAGACCTCGAACGTGGATATTTCTCAGCAGCTGGTGCGCCTTATTACGGCCCAGCGGAACTTCCAGGCGTCCTCCCGGGTGATCAGCACGAACGATCAGATCACCCAGACCGCGATCAACCTGGGTCGGTAAGAGAAGGAGGCTAGGCCATGGATCGCATGGTTTTCACGGCAATGGCGGCGGCGCGGCAAACGCAGCGCCTCCAAGCCCTGGCTACGAACAATCTGGTCAATGCGGGGACCGACGGCTTTCGCGCCGATCTCCGCTCGGCCATGACCCTCGAGGTCAATGGTCCTGGCTATGCCTCCCGCGCCTTCGCGGGTCTCACTCCAGGCGGGGTGGACTTAACGCCAGGCCCCATGATGACCACGGGAAATCCTTTAGATGTGGCCATCCAGGGCCCGGGGCTCTTCGCCGTCGAAACGGCGGAGGGCGAGGAGGCCTATACCCGGGCCGGGGCCTTCGCCGTGGATCCCAACGGGATTCTTCGGACCCAGGCGGGCCAGGCCGTGCTCGGCGACGGCGGCCCTATAGCGCTGCCGCCCTATGAACAAATTCTGATCGGTGCCGATGGCACGGTAACCGTTCGCCCCAAGGGCGCAGGTGGGGCACAGCTGGCCCAGGTCGGGCGCCTTCGCCTGATTGACCCGGCGCCGGAGCAGGTGGTGAAGCGCCCCGACGGGCTGCTGGCCCTTGCTGATGGTAGCCGCGGCCAGCCGGCACCGGTGAAGGTGGTTTCCGGCGTGCTCGAAGGCAGCAATGTTAACGCCGTGGGCGCGATGGTCACGCAAATGGATTTGGCGCGCCAATTTGAGGCGCAAATGAAACTGATGAACGCCGCACGGACCCTCGATGAGGGCGGTGATCGGCTACTTCGCCAAGGGTAGGAGCAAGGATCATGAACCCTGCACTCTGGATTGCTAAGACCGGCCTGGATGCGCAGCAAACGCGCATGGGCGTGATCAGTAACAACCTCGCTAACGTCAACACCATGGGCTACAAGCGGGGCCGGGCGGCGTTCTCTGATCTGATGTATCAGAACCTTCGCCAGGTGGGCGCGAACAGTTCTCAGAACACCCAGCTGCCCTCGGGGCTGGCCATGGGGACCGGGGTTCGCACAACGGCGACGCAGAAAATCTTTACCCAGGGGAATATTGCTCAGACGGGGAACACCTTTGATATCGCCATCAGTGGCCGGGGCTTCTTTCAGATCCTTCGCCCCGATGGAAGCCAGGCCTACACCCGAGATGGCGCCTTCCAGGTGAGCCGGGAAGGTCGGGTAGTGACGTCCACGGGCTATGACCTTCAGCCCGCCATCGTCGTGCCGCCTGATGCCCAGAGCATCACCATCGGGGTGGATGGGATTGTGAGCGCGCAGCTGCCAGGGCAGGCCGAGGCGTCCACCATCGGCGCCATCCAGCTGGCGGACTTTGTGAATCCCGCGGGCCTCGAAGCCGTCGGCGATAACCAGTATTTGGAAAGCGGCGCCAGCGGTGCGCCGCAGATCGGCACCCCCGCCCTGACGGGCCTCGGGTCCCTGGTACAGGGCGCCCTGGAAACCTCCAACGTCAACACCGTGGAGGAGATGGTGAACATGATTGAGACGCAGCGGGCCTATGAAATGAATTCGAAGGCCATCGCCAGCGCCGACCAGATGTTACAGACGCTGAACCAGCGTCTCTAAGGAGAGTTTCATGAGTTCGCGCAGCAGGGACGCACGCGAAGGCTCCGCTCAGCGGAGCCGACCTATGACCCCCGTGGGCCTTCGGGCCCTAGCGGGAATCCTCGCCGCGGCGGTGCTGGCTTCCGCCTGCACGGCGATGACGCCGCCCTATCGCGGTCGGGATTTCCGACCGACTCTGCCGGCGCAGGCGCGGCCCGCGGTGGAGAATAAGGGCGGCTTGTACCAAGAGGGCCATGCCCTGCTGCTCTTCGAAGACGCCAAGGCCCGCACCGTGGGGGACACCATCACGGTGATTCTCCGGGAGCGCACGGATGCCACCAAGAGCTCCAATGCGAGTGCCGGAAAGTCCAGTGCCATCGCGGGGTCGGCCTCGGGCTATCTTGACGTGGATGCCCAGGCCATCAACGGCTCCGTAGATTTCCAGGGATCCGGGAGCGCCGACCAAAGCAATGCGCTGAATGGCGAGATCACGGTCACCATCGCGGACATTCTCGCCAACGGCAATCTGGTGGTACGCGGGGAAAAATGGATCGGTATCAATCAGGGTCGAGAGTTCATCCAGCTGGAGGGCATTGTCCGTCCTGAAGATGTGCGTCCCGATAACACCGTCCTTTCCCAGCGCGTGGCCAATGCCTACATCCACTATGGGGGCGAAGGCATGTTGGCCGACGCCAATCGGGCGGGCCTCCTCACCCGCTTCTTCCAATCTCCCCTTTGGCCCCTGTAAGGCCCCTAGGAGCACGTGATGACCTTGCCTTCCTTTATTCGCGTCGCACTGACCCTAGGGCTCCTTTGCTTGGGGGCGTCCGCCGGCGCCGAGCGCATCAAGGATCTTGCGGGCATTGATGGCATTCGAAACAACCAGCTCGTGGGTTACGGCCTGGTGGTGGGCCTCGCGGGTACCGGGGATCAGACGATCCAGGCGCCCTTCACGGTCCAGAGCCTGCAGAACATGCTCATCCAACTCGGCATCACCGTGCCCCAGGGCACGCAGCTTCAGTTGAATAACGTGGCGGCGGTGATGGTGACGGCAGATTTGCCGCCCTTTGCCCGCCGTGGTCAGGCCATCGATATCACCGTGTCGTCCATCGCCAATGCTAAGAGCCTTCGCGGCGGCACGCTGGTGATGACGCCCCTGAAGGGGGCTGACGGCAAGGTCTACGCCGTGGCCCAGGGTAACCTGGTGGTGGGGGGCTTTGACGCCGAAGGCGCCGATGGCTCCCGCATTACGACGAACATTCCTTCCGTGGGTCGGGTCCCTGGGGGAGCCACGGTGGAGCGGGATCGGGCCCTGGCCTTTACGCCCAATGGTGCCCTGACCCTCACGCTTCACCAGGCGAACTTCACCACGGCGCTGCACATGGCGGACAAGATCAACGAAACCTTTGGCCCGGACACCGCGGTGCCCGTGGATGCGGGCGCCGTCGAGGTGAAGATTCCGGAGACGGCGCCGAGCCCCGTGGCCTTCGTGTCGGCGCTGCACAGCCTGCCCGTGCAGCCCGGGGCCGCGCCGGCGCGAGTGGTCGTCTCGGCGCGCACGGGGACCGTCATCATCGGTCAGGACGTGCGTATTACCCCGGCGGCCGTATCCCACGGTTCCTTGGTGGTAAAGATTTCTGAGCAGCTTTCCGTGAGCCAGCCTAAGGGGTTCTCGGAAGGCGAGACGGTAGTGGTGCCCCAGAGCACGGTGGAAGTGGAGGAGCGCGGGGCGGGCAGCATGTTCACCCTCGATCCGGGCGTTTCCCTCGATAGCTTGGTGGAGGCGGTGAACCGCGTGGGGGCCGCTCCCAGCGATTTGGTGGCCATCCTTCAGGCGCTTAAGCAAGCCGGCGCGCTTCGCGCTGAGCTCGTGGTGATCTAAGGAGCTCCGCCATGGCAGACCACGACATTGCAATGGCTCGCGCCGTCCACGACCCCAAGGGCCTGGCGGCGCTCAAGTTGGCGGCCAAGGGCCCGGAAAAAGACGGCGCCCTGCGGGAAGCCGCGGAGCAGTTCGAGGGCCTCTTTATTCAGCAGATGCTGGCGGCCATGCGCAAAACCGTGCCGGAGGACGGGCTCTTCTCCAGCAGTGAGGAGGGGACCTTCCGGAGCCTAGCGGATCAGCAGCTGGCCCAGGACCTTGCGCGAAGCGGGGACTTTGGCATTGCCGATGCGCTGGTGCGACAGCTGGGCTCATCCGAGGGGCAGACGACCGATCCTGCGGCGCTAGGAACCCAGCTTCGCCTTCGGCAGGCCCAGGGAGCCATGAAATGAGCGGACTCTTTGGCATCGCTGCTTCGGCCCTACGGGCGAATCAGCAAGGGCTCTCTACCGTGAGTCAGAACATCGCCAACGTGAACACGGAGGGCTATGCGCGGCAGCAGTTGGAGCTGCGAACGTCCTTCGGAGGCGCAGGGGTCGATGTGGCCCAGGTGCGCCGGAACTTTGATGCCTGGTCTGAAAGCGCCCTGGGCGAAGCGCAGAGCCAGTTCGGCGCGGCCAGCGCCAGAAACGAAGCGCTTGGCCGCTTAGAAAGCAGCTTTAGCGTTGGTCAAGGTAGCCTCTCCGCTGCCTTTGGGCGCTTGCAGGATGCCTTTGCGGCCGTGGCCAGTGCGCCCACGGTGCGCGGGGTGCGGACCACGGTACTTGAGGAAGCCCGCACCGTAGCGGCGCGTTTCCAAAGCCTGGACCGTCAGCTTTCCAGCTTGGACAGCCAGCTATCTAAGGAGATCGGCGCGACGGCGGAACGGATCAATACCCTAACGGCCCAGCTGGCGGAGCTGAATCAGTCCCTTCGCAGCAGCGGTGAAAGCTCGAGCCTTCTGGACCAACAGAATCGTCTTATTTCGGATCTTTCCCTGGAAGTCAGCATTCGCTTGAATCGGCAGGAAGATGGCACGGTCGATGTGCTGTTGCCCTCAGGGCAAGCGCTGGTGCGGGGTACGGAGGCGAGGAAGCTGGAGTCGCCCCTGGGGGCCGCCGGGCCCTTCGCGCCCCAGCTGTCCCTCGAGGGCAGCCCCCGGGATCCAAGCGGTTCCCTTACTGGCGGCCGTTTGCAGGGTCTTATGGAAGCCCGAGCGGAAACCCTCGCGCCGTTGCGCCGGGATCTTGATCGCCTGGCCGTGGGCTTTGCGCAGAGCATGAACCAAGCACAGGAGGCAGGTTTCACCGCCGCGGGCGTCGCGGGAGGTGCCCTTTTCTCTGGCGTTGATGGGGCCGCCCAGGCCTCGGCTGCGCCGGGAAATAGCGGCAGCGCCACCCTAAGCGTTGCGCCGGAGGCCGGTGCTGCCCTTCTGGCGTCCGCCTATGAGCTGACCTTTGACGGCGGCGCCAACACGGTAACCCTCAAACGCCTGAGCGATGGCGCGGAGGTTTATGCGGGCGATCCTGCGAACCTTGGCGCAGACCTTATTGATGGGCTTCGCTTTTCTCTGGACGATGCGGCGCTTTTAAGCGGCGGCGACCGCTTCCGCTTTGACCCCCTGGCCGGTGCGGCGGGGCGCATTACGGTGGCCTTAAGCGATCCCGAAGGCTTAGCGAAAAATCGCGCAGCCGTAGGCGCCTCGGTGACCGACGGCGGCGGTGCGACGCCATCAGACCTGGTCCTTTCCCTGGCTTCGCCCCAGGCCCTGGCAGCGCCCCTGCCGCGCACGGGGACGAACGCGCCCGTGCTCGAAATCGTCGATGATGGATCCGGTACGTTAGTTCTCGAAGACGAGGATGGCGGCCAGTATGCCTTTACCCTCGGCAAGCCCCTCTCCCTCGAGCCCTATGGTTTGGAGCTCACCCTCTCGGGAACCGCGGCAGCCGGGGATAGGATCACCTTGAGTTTTGCCAGTGCCGGACCAGCTGACGGCGGTCAGGCTCACTTATTGGCCGCAGATCGCGCTCTTTTTTCCGACGGCGCTACGGCAGTGGATGAGTACGCGTCCCTTCTCGGCACGGCTGCCGGTGCAGCGAACCGCGCCAGCCTGGCCCAGGAGGCCGGGGCGCTGGTGCTCTCCGATGCCCAGCTGCGCCGGGAAGCGAAGGCCGGGGTCAATCTTGATGAGGAGGCCGCGGATCTTTTGCGCTACCAGCAGGCCTATCAAGCCGCAGCCCGGGTGGTTTCCGTGGCAGACACCATCTTTCAGTCCGTTCTCTCCGTGGTGAGATAAGCATGCGCATCAGCACATCGCAGTTCTTTCAGCGCAGTAGCCAAAGCATGGGCAGTAGCCAAACTCTGCTTTTGGAAGCGCAGCAACGCCTGTCCTCTGGGGAGCAGCGGCTTCGGCCCAGCGACGCTCCCGGCAATGCCCAGGCCAGCGTGCGCTTATCCGCCCGCCTTGATCGTCTCGATCGCCTCTCCAGCAATCAGGATGCGGCGGAGGCCACGCTAAGCGCGGAAGAAACGGCGCTTGCCGGCCTGAGTACTAACCTTCAGCGGGTAAAGGAGCTGGCGATCCTGCTGGGGAACGGCGCCCTCACGGAGGACGATGCGCTCGGCATTGAGGCTGAGCTTCGATCTCTCAAGGAAGAGGCGCTTTCCTTGGCGAATCGCCCATCTCCTACGGGGGAGGCGCTCTTTGGGGGCACCAGCGATGGCGCTCGGGCCTTCGGCTTGGAGACCGATGGTTCGGTCACCTACGAAGGC
>Ga0181593_10003355_pt1 | contig 14699 bp, 13 predicted proteins | sample 071ome_19_FD_133756 | JGI IMG/M metagenome (GOLD analysis project Ga0181593, IMG submission 133756) | Coastal salt marsh microbial communities from the Groves Creek Marsh, Skidaway Island, Georgia - 071413AT metaG (megahit assembly) | ecosystem: Environmental > Aquatic > Marine > Intertidal...
AACGAACGGCTGATACCCGCCGAAAGTGAGCATCGCGCCCGCCGCACAATAGACGCCGAAATCACCAAAGATGAGCCCCATGCCAATCACCGCGCGGACCAGCCGCTGGCCGGAACGCGCGAGACCGAATCCTGCAACCGCCCCCAGCAACGGCATCAGCAGGGCCGACAGCGGGCCGGACAGCTTGTGCCACCAGGCCGCGTCGAGCTCGCTGGTGCGGCGCCCGGCAGCCTTGAGCGCAGCGATCGAGCGCGACAGTTCGAATATGTTCTGGGCATCGGCGTCGACCTTGCTGATACGGACCTGAGCCGGCGTGATTCTCGGCGCGACGGTGATGCTTGCCAGTTTCGTGTTCTGCATTCCTGCAACATCGAAGCGCGCTGCCTGCTCGAGCTTCCAGCCCGGCGCGGCATAGCTCGCACGCGGAGCGCGGATCTGTTCGACGATCATGTCGCGGCTGTTGCGCCGGTAATAGGTGACCTGCCGCATGTGCATGCCGTCATCGCCCTCGGTCACCACACCTGCGGCAAGGATATGCTGCCCATCAGACAGATATACATTGTCGCGCACGCGCGATGCGCGCGGCACCGGTCCGTAATCGACCGCCTTCCATGCTTCGAGCGTGGCCGTTGCGCGGGTCACGATCCGCTCGTTGAACACAAAGCTCACCGCCGATACCGCCAGCGCGGTGATCATCAGCGGGGCAAGCACCTGATGCGCCGAGAGGCCCGCCGCCTTCATCGAAATGACTTCGGAATTCTGGTTGAGCCCCACCAGGGTGATGATCGTGGCGAGCAGCACCGAATAGGGCAGGAACCGGGCGATCAGCTGCGGCACGCGCAGCGAAACGTAATGCAGCAGCTGCGCTTCGCCATTGCCGGGATGCTCGAGAATGTCACCGCTCTCGCCCAAGAGGTCGAGGATCATCAGCACCAGCACGAGCATGACCAGCACCGCAAGGATGCGGGTGATGAATAGCCGCGACAGGTAAAGCACAAGAGTGCGCGAGGGGAAGAATTCCATCTCCATCGTTGCCCGCCTGCCCTATTCCGCCGGTGCCGGAGTGGGTTCGAAGGTCGGCAACACCTTCTGGCGCCTGAGCAGCGAACGCAGCCGCTTGCCCGCGCTGCTGGCGAATTTCTCGAGCCAGCCGATCGCCTGACCGCCGGGCACATAGGCGACGCGGTAATACATCCAGAAGATCAGCACGGCGAACACCACGAAGGGTCCCCACAATGCCAGCACCGGATCGATCCGGCCAAGCCCGGCAACATCCTCGCCGTACTGGTTGATCTTGTGATAGGCGACGATCATCACGATCGAGACGAAAAGCCCTAATGCGGAAGTCGAACGCTTGGGCGGAATCGCCAGGGCCACGGCGAGCAACGGCAGCAGCAACATCATGATGACCTCGACCATGCGGTAATTGAACGAGGCCTGGGTTCCGGCACGTTCGGCCGCACTGCTCTCATCGCTCCAACCGATACGCAGAAGTTCGGGCAGGATATATTCTCGGTTCTTGCCTCCGCGCTCGCGAAACCGTTCGATCGCGGGAAGGTCGATCGGCAGGTCGTGTCTGGAGAACGACAGCACCCGCGGCTCCTGCCCCGGCATGTCCTGCACGATCTGACCTTCGACGAGGCGCAGAATGATCGTATCCGGCTTGTCGCGCAACGCGAGAAAACGCCCTTCCTGCGCGGAAATCGAAAGTACCTGCCCCTTCTCGTTCGCAACCCTTGCGAAAATCCCGATCAGGCGGCGGCCGTCCTCCTGGCTTTCCTCAATCCGCAAGGCCATGCGATCCTTGAGCGTGGTGAACTCGCCAACCTTGATCGTGGCGCCAAGCGCGCCGCTCTTCAGTTCGTAGTTCAGTTGCTCGTAGTAGTAACGCGCGAGCGGCTGGAGATAGCCGACAATGGCGAAATTCACGATCACCAGCGCGATCGTGATGAGATAGGGCACGCGCAACAGGCGCGTGTAGCTGAGGCCCACTGCGCGCATTACGTCGAGCTCGCTGGTCGTTGCCAGCTTGCGGAAGGCCAGCAGGATACCCAGCATCAGGCCGAGCGGGATTGCAAGGCTCGCATATTCAGGGATGAGATTGGCCAGCATCTTGAACACCACGCTGACCGGCCCGCCTTCGGTGGCGACAAAGTCGAACAGCCGCAGCATCTTGTCGAGCATCAACAGCGAGGCAGCGAGCATGAAGATGCCCAGCATCGGCATCAGCACGAGCCGGAAAATGTATCGGTCAATCGCGGTGATGAAAGGCAAGTGATCTCGGTCCGGTTCGCGCTTTGATACCCGGGCTATCGTCTGCCCGGCATGCAACAACCCGGCTTTATCCGCTGCCATGCCCAAGGGGCAAGCCCCTCAAGGCCTTATGCCAACACACCGTTCGGAGCAGTTACGCTTTCTCTAGCGTGCATTGCAGCGGATGCTGGTTCTGCCGCGCAAGATCCATGACCTGGTTCACCTTGGTCTCGGCGATCTCGTAGGGGAAAATGCCGCACACGCCGACACCCTTCTGGTGGACGTGAAGCATGACGCGGGTTGCCTGTTCGAGATCCATTCCGAAAAATCGCTTCAGCACCAGGACCACGAATTCCATCGGCGTGTAATCGTCGTTGAGCATCAAGACCTTGAACTGGCTCGGCCGCTTGGGCTTGGTGCGTGTCTTCGTCGCCAGACCGACCTGGCTGTCGTCATCGCCCTGACCGGGCCGATCATTACCATCGTCGCCATCATCGGCCGCGCGCGGATCGCGCCCGAAAGGGACCGGATAGCGCACAAGCACGTCGCAAGGTTCAGAATTGAGATTCATCGTACCAGAATACCGCAAGCCGGGGTCGGTTCACAAGACCTACACCTTGCCGCCTTGCAGTTACCAAAAAGCGAAAGGGCCAGGCGACGTCATGCCGCCCGGCCCCTTGCCGGTGATGGTCGTTTGCGCGGCTCAGGCGGCGGCGCTGCGAACCTTTTCAACCGCAAGGCTGACGCGGCTCGAAATCGGCGCTATCGCATCGCTCGCGATCTTGATCATTGCTTCGGTGTTCTTGGAGCCATAGGCGACGGCATCATCGAACCCCTTGCGGAACATCTCGCTCTGCAGCTGGATCAGGTCGGTCGGCGACTTGGCAGCAGCCATTCCCTTGACGTCGGCAGAGACCGATTCGAACAGCGAGCGGCTTTCGGCAACGAAATTGGTGCCCATATCCTGCAGGCCTTCGGTAAGGACCTTGCCCGATTCGACAACGGCTTCGACATTGCCCTTGGTGAACTCGGCGTAGTCGCCCAGCATGGCCGAGCTTTTCTCGAAAGCGTCCTTGGCCTTGGCCTGGGCTTCGGTGATCATGGTCTCAAATCCATCGGTAATCTTGGTCTTCATGGTCATGGTCGTATCCTTGGCTTTCGCAATTGCAGTAGAGGTAGATTCAGGAATGTTGAGTGCGGGAACAGCCGCGTCATTGGACTTGGGCGTGGCCTTGATTGGCTTTGCCGCGGCTTTCGCCTTTCCGTTCTCACTATCGGCCATTGATCAGGTTCCTTGCTCGCTCGCTGCGAATGACATTTATGTTGCAGTGCACAATAGTCATCGCCGACGCGAAGTCAAGCAGCTTTTTGTGCAGTGCAACATAACTTGCCGCGAGCCGCCGCAGCGGCACACCTGCTTGTCGCAGCGGGACGAGTCTAGCGGGTCATGACGTAGCGGCCTGGCGCATTCTCTATCACCGTGTCAGACTTGCCTCCCGGTTTGCGCTTGCCGGTTGCCGCCACGGTCTGCGGATCGTGCCGCTCCAGCCAGTCGTACCAGTGCGGCCACCAGCTACCCGGATGTTCGCTCGCCCCTGCAAGGAACTCGTCGAGCGAATCCGCGGCTCCACTATTTGTCCAGTATTGGTATTTCTTCGCCTCGGGTGGATTGACGACGCCGGCGATATGGCCGGACCCGGCAAGCAGGAAAGTCCAGGGGCCGGACAGGTACCGTGTCAGCTTCCAGACGCTTTGGGGCGGCGCGATATGGTCTTCCTTTCCTGCCTGGATGTAACAGGGAACCGCGATGCGCCTGAGATCGATCGGTTCGTCGCAGGCGCTCAGCGCATCGGGCAACACCAGCCGGTTGTCGCGATAAAGGTCGCGCAGGTAGTCGCGATGCCACTTGGCGGGAAGATTGGTATAGTCGCCGTTCCAGTGCAGCAGGTCGAAGACCGGGTAATCCTCGCCCTTGATGTAATGGTTCTCGACATAGTTCCATAGCAGCTCGTTGCCGCGCAGCAGGTTGAACGTTGCCGAAAGATAACGGCCGTCGACATAGCCGTCGGTCGCCAGCGCGCGCAGCATCTCGATCTGGCTGTCATCGACGAAGTGCAGAAGATCGCCCGCATCCTCGAAGTCGACCTGCGCGGTGAAGAAGGTTGCGCTCGCGACCTTGTCGGCAATGCCCTTGCGCGCCATCACCGCCAGCGTCGCGGCAAGCGTCGTACCCGCGACGCAATAGCCGATCGTGTGAACGTTCGGCACCTTGAGCCGTTTGCACACACGCTTGATAGCTTCGATCTGCGCAGCGATGTAGTCGTCCCAGGTCAGGTCCGCCATCGACGCGTCGGCCGATTTCCACGAGACCATGAAAACGCTGATGCCCTGCGCCACGGCCCAGCGCACGAAGCTCTTCTTCGCATTGAGATCGAGGATGTAGAACCGGTTGATCCAGGGCGGAAAGATTACCAGCGGGGTCTTCAGCACCTTCTTCGTCGTGGGCGTGTACTGGATGAGCTGGAACAGCGGCGTCTCGTAAACGACCTTGCCGGGCGTTTCGGCCAGGTTGACGCCAAGTTCGAAAGCGCCGGAGGCCGTGTGGCTCAACTGACCGCGCGCGAGATCCTTGAGCAAGTGATCCATGCCATCGACGACGCTCTGCCCGCCTGTCTCGCGGGCACGCTCCAGCGCCACGGGATTGGTCAGAGTGAAATTCGAGGGGCTGAGGGCATCGACCAGCGCACGCGTCGCGAATTGCAGCTGGCCCTTGCGCTCGGGTTCAAGGCCCTCGGCCTGCTCCGCCATCGCGATCAGTTCGTTCGACAGCATCAGATAGCTCTGATGCAAAACCGCGAAGAACGGGTTTTGCCGCCACAGCGGATCGGCGAACCGCTTGTCGCTGAGCGGCATCTGCGGGCCATCCTCGCCTGCGGCTTTCGCTTCCTCGGCCTTCGGCCCGATGCCATATTGGCCCAGCACCGTCTGCATGAGGTCGAGCCCGTCGGCCCACAATTTCTTGTGATGGTCAGGATCGGATAGCGGCAGGGCACGCAGGATCTGTTCGGCACTCGCAACCCATTTCACCGGATCGGAGTAATGCGGCATGGGGCGCTGCTGGCCCAGTTGCGTCGCCTGATAGTCGAGCCACATCGCTTGCATCTTGCGCGCGATGCCGGCCCAGTGGACCTGCCCCTTCTCGTTCTCTCCCGATGATGCACTGCCCGCCAGCTGACCGAACAGGCTCTGGAATGCTTTTGTCTGTGCCTCGACGAATTCCCCGATGGCGGCATCGGACTTGGCGTCGGTCTTGTCGGACATGAGGTGCGAATTCTCCGGCGAAGCAATGACAATAGGGCTTTTGCCAGCGGCAGTTTATCGCCTACATGGGCCGGTGCGGCAAGTGGGCCGCGCGTTAACATAGACAAAGATTGCCAAGAGGTCATGGAAGACGAATTCTACCGCATGAAGCGACTGCCGCCCTATGTCATCGCCGAAGTCAACGCGATGCGGCACGCAGCACGGCAGGCAGGCAGGGACATCATCGACCTCGGCATGGGCAATCCCGACCTGCCGCCGCCCCAGCATGTCATCGACAAGCTGTGCGAGGTCGCACAGGATCCCGACGCGCACGGCTATTCGCAATCGGCCGGCATCCCGGGCCTGCGCAAGGCGCAGGCGGACTACTATGCGCGCCGCTTCGGGGTCGATCTCGATCCCAACAAGGAAGTGGTGGTGACGCTGGGCTCGAAAGAAGGGCTCGCCAGCCTTGCCACTGCGATCACCGCGCCCGGCGACACGATCCTTGCGCCCAACCCGTGTTACCCGATCCACACCTTCGGCTTCATCATCGCTGGAGCCTCGATCCGCTCGGTGCCGACCACGCCGGACGAACAATATTGGGAAGCGCTGGAAAAGGCGATGCACTTCACCGTGCCGCGACCGACCGTGCTGATCGTCAACTATCCTTCGAACCCGACTGCCGAGACGGTCGGCATCGAATTCTACGAACGGCTTGTCGCCTGGGCGAAGGAAAACAAGATCTGGGTCTTGTCCGACCTCGCCTATTCCGAACTCTACTATGAAGGCAATCCGACCCGCTCGATCCTTGAGGTTCCCGGAGCCAAGGATATCGCGGTCGAATTCACCTCGCTCTCCAAGACCTATTCTATGGCCGGATGGCGGATGGGCTTCGCGGTCGGCAATACCAAGCTGATCTCCGCACTCATGCGGGTGAAAAGTTACATCGACTATGGAGCTTTCACCCCAATCCAGGCGGCCGCGGTTGCAGCGCTCAATGGTCCGCAGGACATCGTCGAAAAGAATCGAGAGCTCTACCGCAAGCGTCGCGATGTCATGGTCGAGGCGTTCGGTCGCGCCGGATGGGACATCCCCAGCCCCCGGGCGAGCATGTTCGCCTGGGCGCCCTTGCCGCCTTCATTGGCGGAAATGGGCAGCCTCGAATTCTCCAAGCAGCTTCTCACCCAGGCTGAAGTCGCGGTCGCGCCGGGGGTGGGCTACGGCGAGGACGGCGAAGGATACGTGCGCATCGCCATGGTCGAAAACGAACAGCGGCTTCGCCAGGCGGCGCGCAACATCAAGCGTTACCTGTCCGGCATGGGCGTAAATAGTTCCGCCGCCTGATTGCGGACAGGTCAAGAATCTCATTACTCTCGCTTTCCTGATACAGCTTGGTGATTCCCTTCGCGCGCGAGTCGCGCTGGCGTGGGTCCGCCATTGACAGGGTAAAGGGGAGTGGGCTTCGTGCGCGAGTTTCGCTGGCTTACCGCGAACACGATCCCGCCGCATCTCGACTTGCGAGATTGCGGCTGGCTCCTTCTGGACGACGCGCACGACACCGACGAATGTGTGGGCGTGGCCCATGTCAGGGGCATGACACCGCGCCTGTGGCTTGATTTCCTCGGCCGCCACGGTCGCCTCGCTCGTCGCCTGATGCTGCTGATTGGCATCGACGACGCCGTGGACCGTGCCCGCATGTTGCGGCTCGGCTTCGGCGAAGTGACCGGCGAAGACATCGCCCTGCCCGAACTCGACGCCCGTGCGCGCCGCCTGTCAGCCCTCGAGGACACTTTGCCGCGCTACCGCCGGATCGGACGGCTCAACCTGGACCTGCTGGCGCGCGAAGCCTATGTCGACGAGCGCCCGCTGGGCCTGCATCCGCGCGAGTTCGGCCTCTTGTGGCGGCTGGCGGATACACCGGGCCACCCGGTCAGCAAGGAATCGCTGGTCAAGGACGTGCGGCGAATGGGCTTCGTTCCCGAGACCAACAGCCTGGCGGTCCACGTCTCGCGGCTGCGCGGAAAGCTCAACACGGCCGGGCTGGAGGGGATTGTGGAGACGGCGCCCAGCGGCGGCTACTGCCTGCGCCCCGAAGATTCCCTGCTGCCGACAGCCGCATCGTTCTGAACAATGCCCGCCCCACTGACCGCAGACGACCGCTTCGAGATCGCAAACCTGCTGGCCCGCTATGCCTACGCGATGGACGGGACCGATCCTCAAGCCTTCCTCGATTGCTTCATTCCCGATGCCGAAATGGATATCGGCTATCGGACGGTCTCGGGAGAGGCCGAGATGCGCGAATTTGCGGATTACTTCGCGGCAAAGCCGGGCCGCCCGTGGTATCACCACATCACGACAATCTCGATCGAGGGCGACAGTGAGCGGGCGCGATCGCGGTGCTACATGATCATGACCGATCTCGACGACGAAGGCCGCACGCAGCACGCGGGTTGCTGCAATTATCACGACGAATTCGTGAAGCTGGATGGCCGCTGGTTGATGGCCAGGCACACCGTCGTGGTGTGATCCCGACTCAGGCCGAATGGGTAGCGCGCAGGTTTTCCAGTGCCCTTGTCGCGATTGGCGACAGCCCCTCGCCGCCGTGCTCCAGCAGTTGCGCCTTCATCCGCGCGTCCCAGAATTTCTCGATGTGATCGAGAGTAGCGGCAACCGCTTGCTCCTCGCCAAGCACGGCGAAATTGCGGGCGATCTGGTTGGCCATGTAGACGAGCTTGCCCGCGTCCATGGTTATTCCGCCGGCTCGGCTGGTTCGATCCGCCGGGCGCGGCCAGCCATCTCGGCATAGTCTTCCTGCCAGTCGGTCGGCCCGTTGCTGGGCGTTACCTGTACCGCCGTCACCTTGTATTCCGGGCAATTGGTCGCCCAGTCGGAATACTCGGTGGTCACGACATTGGCCTGCGTCTCGGGATGGTGGAACGTGGTGTAGACCACACCGGGCGCGACCCGGTCGGTGACCTCGGCGCGCAGCGTCGTCTCGCCCTTGCGACTGGCGAGCCGCACCCAGTCGCCCGATTTGAGGCCGCGGTTCTCGGCATCGACGGGATGGATTTCCAGCACGTCTTCCTCATGCCACACGACGTTCGCCGTGCGCCGGGTCTGCGCCCCGACATTGTATTGAGACAAGATGCGCCCGGTAGTCAGCAGCAGCGGGAAGCGCGGGCCGGTCTTCTCGTCGGTCGGCACGTAGTCCGTGACAACGAACAGGCCCTTGCCGCGCACGAAGCCCGCCTCGTGCATGACCGGCGCACCATCGGGATGCGCGTCGTTAACAGGCCATTGCAGCGAGCCTTCAGCGTCCAGCCGATCGAATGAGACGCCCGCAAAGGTCGGCGTGAGCCGCGCGATCTCGTCCATCACCTGCGACGGGTGGGTGTAGTCCCATTGCAGTCCCATTGCATTGGCGAGCGCCTGCGTGACCTGCCAGTCCTCAAGACCGTTCGCCGGTTCCATCACCTTGCGCACAAGCTGAATGCGCCGCTCGGCATTGGTGAAAGTGCCGTTCTTTTCGAGGAAGGTCGAGCCCGGTAGGAAGACATGGGCGTAGTTTGCAGTTTCGTTGAGGAACAGGTCGTGCACGATCACACATTCCATCGCCGCCAGCCCGGCAGCAACGTGCTGCGTATCAGGGTCGGACTGGAGGATGTCCTCGCCCTGAATGTAGATCGCGCGGAAGCTGCCATCGAGCGCGGCATCGAGCATGTTCGGTATGCGCAGCCCCGGCTCCTCGTCGAGCGTGACCTGCCAGTCCGCCTCGAACAGCGCGCGCGTATCGCCATCCGAGAGATGACGATAACCGGACAATTCGTGCGGGAACGAGCCCATGTCGCAGGCACCCTGGACATTGTTCTGGCCCCGCAGCGGGTTTACGCCGACACCGGGACGACCGATGTTGCCGGTCGCCATGGCAAGGTTGGCGATCGCCATGACAGTCGATGAACCCTGCGAATGCTCGGTAACGCCGAGCCCGTAATAAATTGCCCCGTTTCCGCCTGTCGCGAACAACCGCGCGGCCGCGCGCAGATCGGCGGCGGGAACACCGGTGACGTCTTCGAGGAATTCCGGGCTGTGGCGCTCTTCGGCAACGAAGCGTGCCCAGTCCTCGAAAGCTACCATATCGCAGCGTTCGCGCACGAATTGCTCGTCGACCAACCCTTCGGTGACGATCACGTGCGCCATGGCGGTCAGCACTGCGACATTGGTTCCGGGCCGCAGCGGCAGATGATGTGCTGCTTCGATATGTGGCGAACGCACCAGATCGATGCGGCGCGGATCGATCACGATCAGCTTGGCGCCCTGCCGCAGGCGACGCTTCATGCGGCTGGCGAAGACCGGATGCGCGTCGGTCGGGTTCGCGCCGATCACGAGGATCACGTCGCTGTGCATTACCGAGTCGAAATCCTGCGTGCCCGCAGACGTGCCAAAGGTGGTCTTGAGGCCGTAACCGGTCGGCGAATGGCAGACCCGCGCGCAGGTATCGACATTGTTGGAGCCGAACCCGGCGCGCACCAGCTTCTGCACGAGGAAGGTTTCCTCGTTGGTGCAGCGGCTCGATGTGATGCCTCCCAGCGCCCGTGCTCCGTGTTGCGCCTTGATCGCGTCGAGCTTGCCTGCCGTGAACGCCAGCGCCTCGTCCCATGAAACCTCGCGCCACGGCTGATCGATGGTCTCGCGAATCATCGGCGAGGTGATGCGATCGGCGTGGTTGGCATAGCCCCAGGCGAAGCGGCCCTTCACGCAGGAGTGACCGCGATTGGCCTTGCCGTCCTTCCACGGCACCATACGCACCAGTTGCTCGCCGCGCATCTCGGCGCGGAAGGTGCAGCCCACCCCGCAATAGGCGCAGGTGGTAACGACAGAGCGTTCGGGCTTGCCGATTTCCTTGACCGACTTTTCCTGAAGCGTCGCGGTCGGACAGGCCTGCACGCACGCGCCGCAAGAGACGCATTCGCTGGAGAGGAAGTCGTCTGTGGTCTGCCCGGCGCTGACCATGGAGGCGAAACCGCGCCCGTCGATGGTCAGGGCGAGAGTGCCCTGCACTTCGTCGCAAGCGCGCACGCAGCGAGAGCAGACAATGCATTTGCTGGGGTCGAAATCGAAATAGGGGTTTGACGTATCGGTCGCGAGGCCGAGGTGGTTCTCGCCCGCATAGCCATAGCGGACGTCGCGCAGACCGACGGCGGCGGCCTGATCCTGAAGTTCGCAATCATTATTGGCCGAACAGGTCAGGCAATCGAGCGGATGATCGGAAATATAGAGTTCCATCACACCACGCCGCAGCTTTTCGAGCCGGGGCGTCTGTGTGGAAACCTGCATGCCCTGTTCGCACGGCGTGGTGCAGCTCGCGGGCGTGCCCTTGCGGCCTTCGATCTCGACGAGGCACATGCGGCATGAACCGAAGGCTTTCACATTGTCTGTCGCGCACAGCTTGGGGATCGAACCGCCGATCTCGCTCGCCGCACGCATCACCGACGTTCCGGCAGGCACGGTGACCTCGCGCCCATCGATGGTGAGGGTCACGCTTTCCTCGGCGAGCACTTCGGGTGTGCCGAAATCCTTTTGCCGTTCATAGGTCACGGCGTTTCTCCACTTCGGCCAAATCCGCCGGTGTGTTGATATTAGCAGGTTTGGCGGCGAGTTTCACGCCGCGCGCACCGATCGCCTCCGCAAAGGCGAGCATCGAGTGACGGCCATCGCCATGAAGGATATTCTCGATCGCCTCGACCGCGCTGGCCGGCCACAGCCCGACGACCGGCTGGCTATCCAGATAGGCCGGAGCGGGCGCTAGCAGTTCCGGCAGGTTCTCGGGCAGCCCCAGGCTATCTACGCCCATGGTCAGGACCGCCTCGTAACTCTCGTCTCGCGCAAGATGCAGTGCCGCAGCAATGCCGCCGAGCGGACCCGCGCCCGGTGCGGGCCAGTCCGGCACAGTGGGCGCCGGAGCGGTCTCACGACCCGCGACAACGGCATGCTCGCACCAGCCCGACAGTGTATCGACTGCTCGCGCTAGCAGCGTGTGGCCGCCGAGTTCGGCGAGAGCCTTGTCGCTACCGAAGCGGCTCGATTGCCCGCCTGCGAGGACGCAACCCAAGATCATGCGCGTTCGCGCCAGCCGGACGGATAGGCCGCGCCGGCGAATTCGAGAATCGACTGCGGCAGTGCGATTTGCTCGACCACACTACCATCCTTGGTGAGCGTGATGTCGAGCGCAGCACTCATCGTTTTCATCACGGGATGCTCCGCGCCGAACACAGTCTGCGATGGCGTCACCTGATCGTAAAAGTCGGAGAGTGGCGCGCTGGCCAGCAATTCCAGACGATAAGGTTGCTGCTCAAGAGAGAGCGAGATCTCACCATTGGCCGCATCGATCGTGCTTTCGGCATGATGGTTTCCCGGTGTCGGCAGCAGCAACAGGCGATGATCGCCGAGGAGAAGCTGGCCGGACCACATGTCTCCGCCGCGCCCCGAACTCTTTCCGCCTTCGACCAGCATCAGCTTCGCCCTGTCGCCCGTCGCAACGAGATAGGTGAAGCCGGGCGCAGCCGAACTGCTCCAGCCCCGCTCGATGTAGACTACACCGGTGCCGCCGTGCCGGTCATGCGCATCGCTGAACTGGTATTCGACGAGCGTGCCCAAGGTGAAAATGAACCAGTGGCTCGCCGCACCCGGAGGCGAATCCGTCTCGGGGGTGAAAGGGCCGTTGGCCGGGTTGCATTGGTTCCAGTAATGCGTGTGCTCCGATCCGATCGTGGCACTCAGCGCCGCGTCGGGCAGGGTCAGCTCGATCCAGTCATGGCTGATGACCGCCGCGCCGGGCACTTCGAAACGGAATGCACAAGGACTGTCGCCCGCACCCGCATCGAGCGTCACATCGTCGGCGTAATAGTCGTATTCGCGAAAACCGCCGCCCAGCGGAAAGAACGCGATATGCAGATAGGCGCTCTGCGGCTCGCTCTGGCCCCGTTTCAGAGAGGACAAGAAGGCGATCTTGAAAAAGCCAACCTCGGGATCGTTGATGTAGGCATACCAGTAGTCGGCCCATGGCGCGCCGGCAGGTGGCTGGGGCTTGTAAGCGGCCAGTGCCTCGGCATTGAAGGTGCTTGCGAGCGACGCGTTCATTCAAAGTCCTCCGGCCAGTGCCGAAGTGCCGACAGCACCGGATAGGGCGTAAAACCGCCGAGCGCGCACAGCGAGGCGTCGCGCATGGTCTCGCACAGGTCTTCGAGCAAGGCTACGTCATCGTCGCGGCTGCGACCTTGCTTCGACGCATTGTGCATTTGCGGCAGCGCCTCGACTGCGTCCGCTCTCCTGCCGCCATCACGAATGCGGTCAATCAATTCCACGCCGCGGGTCGATCCGATCCGGCAAGGCGTGCATTTGCCGCAGCTTTCCGCCGCGCAGAATTCCATAGCGAAACGCGCCATTGCGCCCATGTCGGCGCTGTCGTCGAATACGACTACGCCGCCGTGGCCGATAAGGCCGTCCGCCGCCGCATAGGCCTCATAGTCGAACGGCAAGTCGAACTGGTCGGGATGGATGTAGGCCCCGAGCGGTCCGCCAACCTGAACCGCCTTCACCGGGCGACCGGTGAATGTCCCGCCACCAATTTCGTTGACCAGTTCGCCCAGCGTGATCCCGAACGCCGTCTCATAGAGTCCGCCGTGCTTGATATTCCCGGCGATTTGGATCGGCATGGTGCCCTTCGAGCGCTCAATGCCCAGGCTACTGTAGAGCGAAGCGCCTCCCACGGTCAGGATGTGCGGAATTGCTGCGAGTGTCAGCACATTATTGACCACGGTCGGGCAGCCGAACAGGCCTTCGATGGCTGGCAGTGGCGGCTTGGCCCTGACTTCACCGCGCTTGCCTTCGAGCGAATTGAGCAGCGAGGTTTCCTCACCGCAGACATAGGCCCCGGCCCCTACCCGCACCTCGATGGCGAATGGCGCGATGCGGTCCGCACACAAAGCTAAAGCCGAGTTGAGCTTTGCTATGGCGTGCGGATATTCACTGCGCACATAGATGTAGCCTCGCTGCGCACCGACAGCATGTGCGGCAATCGCCATGCCCTCGATCAGCGCGAAGGGATCGCCTTCCATCAGCATGCGATCGGCAAAAGTGCCGCTGTCGCCCTCATCGGCATTGCAAACGATATATTTGCGCGCGCCTGCCGCCTGCAGGACGGTGCGCCACTTGATCCCGGCCGGGAAACCTGCGCCACCGCGTCCGCGCAGGCCGGAGGCGATGACATCCTCCACCACGGCCTCGGGCGTCATCGAACGCGCTCGCTTCAGCCCCGCCCATCCGCCCGAGGCGGCATAGTCCTCCAGGCTGAGCGGTCGCGTCTTGCCTGCCCGCGCAAAAGTCAGCCGGTGCTGGCCAGCAATGAACGGGTGGTCCTCGATCTTGCCGATAGCCTTTTCGCTGCTGCTATCCAGCACCGAGGTGACATCGCCGGGTTCGATAAGGCCCCAGCCCTGCCCATCGATCTCGACCAGCGGTTCCAGCCAGTGCATGCCCCACGACGATACCCGTTCGACTTCGCAACCTGCCGCCTCAAAGGCGCGCGCCACTTCGTCGGCCCCACAGGCCAGTGCGAGCGCGTCGTCGGAGATGCGGACGACAGTCATGCGCTTTCGATCAGGTTGGTCAGGCGGTCTTCATCGAGCCGCGCATGGACCGTATCGCCGATCCGCGCCGCCGGCCCCGCCGAACACAGCCCAAGACAATAGACCGTCTTCAGCCGCACCCGTTCTCCAGCGGCAGTCTGCGCCGCCGCGACAAGCGCTTCGACGCCACTCGCCTGGCAGGCCTCGGCCCGGCACAACTCGACGCAGGGGCGAGGATCGGCCTCGGCGCTGAAATCGTGGTAGAAGCTGACGACGCCATGCACTTCGGCGCGGGTCAGGTTGAGCGCCTTGGCAATCGCCGCTTCAGCCTCGGGCGAAATGCATCCGAACTCGCCCTGCACATCATGCAGGACAGGCAGCAGCGGCCCTTCGCGGTCTGTGTGCTCCGCAACAATCTCGGCAACACGCTCCGCCACGCTCACGCCTTCATCCTCTCCGCATGCCATGCAACATGTTCGGCCATGAAGCTGGAGATGAAATAGTAGGAGTGGTCGTAACCTT
>Ga0181593_10003356_pt1 | contig 14697 bp, 10 predicted proteins | sample 071ome_19_FD_133756 | JGI IMG/M metagenome (GOLD analysis project Ga0181593, IMG submission 133756) | Coastal salt marsh microbial communities from the Groves Creek Marsh, Skidaway Island, Georgia - 071413AT metaG (megahit assembly) | ecosystem: Environmental > Aquatic > Marine > Intertidal...
CTCGGTGCTGCTCGTCGGCCTCGGCTGCGAGGTCAACCAGGTCGACACCCTGCTCGACGCGCAGGGGTTGCAGCAGTCGCAGCAGCTCAAGGCGTTCACGATCCAGGACAGCGGCGGCACGCGCAAGACCATCGCGCGCGGCGTCGCGGCGCTGCGCGAGATGCTCCCGGACGCGAACCGGGTCGCGCGCGAACCGGTGCCGGCGAGTGAACTGATCGTGGGCCTCGAGTGCGGCGGTTCCGACGGCTACTCGGGCATCTCCGCCAACCCGGCACTCGGCGCCGCGGTCGACGAGCTGGTGCGCCACGGCGGCACCGGCATCCTCTCCGAAACGCCGGAGATCTACGGTGCCGAACACCTGCTCACCCGCCGCGCGGTGTCGCGCGAGGTGGGCGAGAAACTGATCGCGCGCATCCGCTGGTGGGAGGACTACACCGCGCGGCTCAACGGCGAGATGAACAACAACCCGACGCCCGGCAACAAGCAGGGTGGCCTGACGACGATCCTGGAGAAGTCGCTCGGCGCCGTGGCCAAGGGCGGCACCACCGGGCTGATGGACGTCTACGAGTACGCCGAGCGGGTCACCGCCAAGGGCTTCGTGTTCATGGACACCCCGGGCTACGACCCGGTCTCGATCACCGGCCAGGTCGCCGGCGGCGCCAACCTGGTCTGCTTCACCACCGGGCGCGGCTCGGCCTACGGCTGCAAGCCGGCACCGAGCCTCAAGCTCGCGACCAACAGCGCGCTCTACGCCAGCCAGGAGGAGGACATGGACATCAACTGCGGCACCGTGGTCGACGGCAGCGAGAGCATCGAGCAGAACGGCCGCAAGGTGTTCGACATGATGCTGCGCGTCGCGTCGGGCGAGCAGACCAAGAGCGAGCAGTTCGGCTACGGCGAGGACGAGTTCGCGCCGTGGGTGCTCGGGCCGACGATGTAGCCGGTGCCGCCGCGGGGACGACGCCCATCCGCACGTCTCAGGGGGCGCGCAGGAATGCCCCCGTCTGCAGGAAGGCGACGGCCTGACCCGCCACGCGCTCGTCGTAGCGCATCCCGTAATGACCGGTGTCGATGACCACGAAGTCGCTCATGCCCTCGAGCCGTGTCGAGTCCACCGCGACCACGCCGTCGTCGGGACCCGGCAGCCGGTCATCGTTCCAGTCGCCGTCGACGCGCCCGGCGATGACGCCCACCGGGTAGTCCGGCGGCCCCAGCGAGCGCGGCAGGCTCCCCTCGCCGGTGCCCAGCGCCAGCGCGGTGTCGCCCAGCAGCTGCAGCCACCAGGCGTCGCGGTAGCGGTCGATCAGCACGCTGCCCTGGTTGGGCGTGCCGAGCAGCACCACGCGGCCGAGGCTGCGCACCTCGTGCTCCTGCAGGTAGGCGCGGATCACCAGCCCACCGAGCGAATGGCCGACGAAGTGCACCGTCTGGGGACTGCGCGCGCAGCACGCGTCGATCTGCATGGCAGCCTCCGCCAGGATCTCGTCGGGTGTGGCCCGCACCGAGCGGTAGCCGACGCGCACCACCGCGTAGCCCGCCTCCTCGAAACGCTCTTCGAGATAGCGCAGCGCCTTGTGACTGCGCCCCAGTCCATGCAGGACCACGACGATCTCGCGATCGTCCCGCTCGGCGGCCCGCGCCACAGCGACCGGGTCGATCGTCGCGCAGCCCGTCTGCAGCAGCAGGCCGGAGAGCAGCACGAGTCCGGGCCCGAGGACTCTCGGCAGTGGGCTCACTGACGCTGGGCTTCGATGGTCTTGCGCAGGGCGTCCTGGAACGCGGCGAGCAGCATGGCCGACGACAGGCCGATCATGATCACACCGTTGATCGCCTCGAGCGGCCCGAGCAGCTTGCGCTCCTCCGACATCACGAAATCGCCGTAACCGAGCGTCGCGAAATTGACCATCGAGTGGTAGAACGCCTCGGCGAACCCGGCGAATTCACCGAGCCACAGGAACAGCAGCGCCCAGATCGCCACCTGGGCCAGGTTGCCGACCACCAGGATCAGCATCACGCTCGAGACCACCATCAGGCTCGACCAGAACGACGGGCTGCGTATGTCGTGATCATGCTGGACGTAGTAGCGCAGGGCCCTGACCACCAGCCACGACTGCAGCAGCAGGCAGAGCACCATCGTCGGCAGGCCGAGCAACAGGTTTCCGAGCATCACGTCACCTCCAGCACCGGCATGCCGGTGCGCATTCGTACCATGCGACGTCCGCGCCACGCCTCGAGCAGGTAGATCGCCAACCACGCGTACAGCGTCACCGCGACGAACAGGCTCATGCGCACCACGAACGCGGTCATCACGTCCTTGCCGTTGGCGCTGTCCTGCACCGCGGGACCGAGCAGGATCAGCATGGTCACCACCGTATTGATCCAGAACGAGGCCGGGTAGCGGCTGGGCCGCACCTGGTAGAGCCGCGCGGCGACGAACACCATCAGCAGCAGCATCAGCCAGAAATAGCTCCACAGGTTCGGCAAGACCTTGAGCAGCGACCAGAACAGCACCGCGAGCAGACCGGCGAGCAACGTCGAACCGAGCAGCTCCCGGCCGGCGTTGCGTGCATCGAGCATCGACCCCTGCTGCACCAGGCCCACCGACTTCATGATCACCGGCAGGTAGGCGGCCGGATTGGTCAGCACCAGCAGGTAGGCCGGGAAGACGATCAGCGTGCCGCGCAGCGCGATCCAGCTCGACTGCGCGGCGTTCTGCCCCGCCTCCTCGGCGTCCTGCTCGGCAGGTGGATCGGCGGCGAACCACGGGTAGACCAGCCACTGGCAGACGATCGCCACGACAATCGACAGCAGCAGGTCATGGATCACCAGCATCGCGAGTTGCTCGCTCAACGTCCCGGCGGCCGAGATCAGCGTGATGCCGACGGTCAGGAACGCGCCGACCAGCCCCTTGCCGAGGTTGACGGTGACGTAGAAGCTGAGGAACAGCCCCAGCGCGACGACCATCAGCGCCGTCATCGGGTAGGCCAGCAGCAGCGGGATCAGCAGGAGGCCCACGCCCGTGGTGATCAGGACCACCAGGCTCAGTCCGACCAGCGCCTTGAGGGGCATCGCCGGTCCCGGTTTCGCGCTCAGCATCAGCGCGAAGATCGGCGGCAGGAACGGCAGCGCCATCGGCAGCATGTAGCCCAGCAGCAGCGCGAGCGCGACGGTCAGGCTCAGCCTGAAGACCCATCGCGCTTGGGGATGCATGCCGTGCCTCTCCGCCTAGTAGACGTAGGAGAGCCAGCTCAGCAGCCGGATGTACCAGCGACCAAGGGTGTCGAGCAGCGGATGCTCACCGGTGTAGGCGATCACCGAGGCCTGGCCGCCCACCCGCAGGTGGCCGCGCAGGCGCTCGTTCTGCGCGACGTCCAAGCCGACCACCACCGGGAAGCGCTGCGCCTGGCGCAGCCAGTCGCGGTTGTTCTGGATGGTCGGCAGCGTGCCCGGCGCCGGGGGCTGGCCGGCGCTGACACCGAGACCGATGCTGCGCACCGTGCCATCGAATACCGCGCCCGGAAGCGCGTCGAAGATGATCTCGACCGGGTTGCCCGGCTCGAGGTGGCCGAGGTTGTTCTCGGTGAACTCGGCGTTGATCCACACCTCGTGGATCGCGATCAGCGTCACCACCGCGCTGCCGGCACCGGCGAAGCGCCCGACGTCGGCGCGCAGGTCGGTCACGACACCGCGCGAGGGCGCGCGCACCACGGTCTTGTCGAGGTCGTGTTGGGCCTTCTCGAGCGCGGTCAGCGCGGTCTTGAGGATGGTGTTGTCGTCCTCGTCACCGCCCATCTGCTCGATCGCCCGCTCGATGTCGGCCTCGGCGGCGTCGACCTGGGCGATCGACGCCGCGTAGCTGGCCTGCGCGACCTCGAGCCGGCGCACCGAGATCGCACCGGGGTCCTCCTGGTAGAGGCGCTCGAGGCGCTCGGCATCCTTGCGCGCCTTCTCGCGGTTGGCGATCGCGGCGCGTCGCTGGGCACGTGCCGCCTCGACCGCGGCGCCGCCCGCGCCGACCTGGCGCTGCGCGCTCTCGTAGTCGGACTCGGCACGCTTGAGCGCGATCTCGTAGCTGGTCGGATCGATCACGAACAGCACCTGGCCCGCGCCCACCTCCTGGTCGTTGCGCACCCGCACCTCGCTGACCACGCCGGCCACCTCCGGCGCGACACCGACCACGAAGCCCTGCAGACGTGCCTGGCGGGTGTACGGGGTAAAGCGATCGGCGAACAGGTACCAGGCAAAACTCAGCAGGATGATGACGACGATCAGCAGTGCACCGCGGTTGACCGTGCGTGACGCCGTCTCCTGCGGCGTTGACTCGGCGGACGCTGCTGGCTGTTCGGCCGGCTGCTCGACCGGTTCCTCGGCCGGTTGCTCGGGGATCGTTTCCTTGTCACTCATCGGTCGGTGCCTTGCTTGCGGGTGGCGTCGAGGTCGGGCTGTTGCCTGGCAGGGGTGCGGTGAGCAGTTCGCCCCAGTCGCTACGTTGCGCCATGGAATCGCGCACCGGCCCGGGGACCCACTCGGCCACGTTGCTGTCGGTCCAGCCGCCACCGAGCGCCTTGTAGAGCGCGATGACGGACGAGACGTGGTTGCCCTGGTTGACCAGGCTGCGTTCGTCCTGCCCGGCGACGGCGCGCTGCGCGTCGAGTACGCGCTGGAAGCCGGCGTAGCCCTCGCGGTAGCGTGAATTGGCCAGTTCCAGCGAGCGCCGCGAGGCCTCGACGGCCTGGTCGAGGATCACCTGCTGCTCGCCGGTCTTGACCAGGCCGACCAGCGCATCGTCGATCTCGCGCGCGGCCTGCAGCACGCTCTGGCGGTAGGCCTCGATCAGCTGTTGCAGGCGCGCGTCCTGCACGCGGACGTTGTTCTCGATGCGGCCGTAGTCGAACACGTTCCACTTCAGCGACGGTCCTACGCCCAGCGCCGTGACGTTGGGGCTGCCATCGAGGCTGGTGCCCGACCAGCCGATCGAGCCGAGCAGCGAGATCGCCGGGTAGTAGTCGGCCTCGGCAATGCCGATCTGCGCCGACTGGGCCGCCACCTGCCAGGCCGCCGCGCGCACGTCGGGACGTCGCAGCAGCAGGTTCGCCGGGATCGTCTCGACCTCGGCACCGCCGATCGCAGGCAGTGCCGCGTAGTCGCCGGCGAGCTCGGGGAGATCGCCAGGTGGACGGCCGAGCAGCACGCCGAGGGCGTTGCGCACCTGCACCAGCGTCTGCTCGAGCTGCGGGATGGTCGACAGCGTGGTCAGGTACTGGGTGCGCGCCTGCTGCACATCGAGCTCGGAGTTCGACCCGCTCTTGAACAGACGCTCGGTGATCTCGAGACTGCGCTGCTGGATGGTGGCGTTCTGTCGTGCGATGGCGATACGCAGCTGGGTGGTGCGGTAGGCGTAGTAGAGGTCGGCCACCTGGGCGGCGAGCAGCACCTGCACGTCCTGCTGGTTGGCGATCGAGGCGAAGAACGCCGCGTCGGCCGACTCGACACCGCGCCGGAACCGGCCCCAGAAATCGAGCTCCCAGCCGAGCGCGAAACCTGCCTCGTAGCTGGCCAGGCTGTCGGTACGTTGCGCCACCGCGCCACCGCGCTGCTGCTGGTTGACGTAGGCGACGGCACCGGTGACCTGCTGGACCTGCGGGTAGAGCGTGCTACCGGCGATGCCGAGCAGCGCCCGGCTCTCGAGAATGCGCAGCCCGGCGAGACGCAGTGTGGGACTGTCCTCGCGCGCCGCGTCGATCAGCCGGTTGAGCGCCGGGTCCTCGAACAGCTCCCACCAGAAGGCGTGGTCTACAGCCTTGCCAACGCGTGTCGGCAACGGCGAGGTCGGCTGCCAGGCGGCGAGCCACGCCACGTCGGGCTCGCGGTAGTCGGGGCCGAGCGTGGTGCACGCGGACAGGACAAGGGTGACGCAGATCAGCGCGAGGCGGTGGAGCCTTGGTGCGAAAAGCCGCATGGCGAAGTTCAGTCAGCCTCGGCTTTCGACACTTCCCCTTCGGGCGCTTCGGGCGCGGGCAGTTCGACCTCGTCGACCCAGGCCATGAAGATCTGGTAGCCGACCGCGAGCACCACGGCGCCGATGAACAGGCCGATGATGCCGGCCGCGACCATGCCGCCGATGGCACCGAGCAGGATCACCGGCATCGGCGCATCGACACCCCGTCCGAGCAGGATCGGCTTGAGCACGTTGTCGACGAGCGTGGCCAGCACCAGGTAGATGGTGACCAGGATCAGGCCGAGCGAGGTGTCGCCCGCCCACCAGATGTAGCCGAGCACCGGCAGGGTCAGTACCGGCATCGGCACCTGGGCGATGCCGAGCACCAGCGCGATGATCGCCAGCACGCCAGCCCCGGGCACACCGGCCCAGAGGAAACCCAGCCCGAGCAGGATCGACTGGATCAGCGCGACACCGAGCACGCCGGTGGCCACCGAGCGCGTGGTCGCCGTGGCCAGCGTGTGGATCTTCGGCCCCTTGGTCTCGCCGGTGAGCCGGCGAAGGATGCGCAGCATCGCGTCGCTGCCCGATTGCCCATAGGCCATCATGATGCCCGCGACGAGCAGCGAGACCAGGAACAGCGCCACGGCCCCCGCGGTGCTCGCGGCCTGCTTCAGGATGAAGGTGGAGAAGTTGCCGAGCTGGGGCTGGAGCCCCTCGAGGAACGCCGGCATGTCGGTCGCGGCCTGGTTCCAGCCCGCGTAGACCTTTTCACCGACCAGCGGCCACTCGGCCACCGACGGCGCGGGTGGCTTGATCGATACCCTGCCCTCGCTGAAGGCGCCGTGGAGGTCGTGGATCTGACCGGCGAACGAGCTGCCCAGCATCACCGTCGGCACGCCGATCAGCAGCAGTCCGGCCAACACCAGCAGCGTCGCGGCGCGTCCCTGGCGCTCGCCAACGTGTTTCACGAGCCTCTGCTGCAGCGGATAGAGGGTGACCGCAAGGATCAAGGCCCAGAGCAGGAGGCTCACGAAGGGTGCGATGACCTGGCTGATCCAGACCACCAGCACGGCAAGCACACCGACCCGGATCAGGACATCCATCAGCTCCTTGGAGCTGAGCCGCGGGCCTTCATCTTGGGCAGCTGACATGGGTCTCTCCTTGGCGCCTTGCGTCACCGAAGTAGACCACCTGATGGCCGTGAAGCCTAGCGACCGATGTCAATTGAACGAGGCTTGAGCACGCGCCCTGGCAGGTGCTGTCGGCGCCCTCGCGTGCGACACCGATCCACTGGACAACGCGATCAGGATGGGATCCAGGCCGTGAAGTAGACCACCGAGACGTAGCGCAAACCCTTGCCGGTGCCCACCAGCAGCAGGAACAACCACAGCCGGCACTTCATGACCCCGGCGACCAACGTCAGGGCATCTCCACCTACCGGCAACCAGGCGAAAAGCAGCGACCAGAACCCGTAGCGACCGTACCAGCGCTGCGCCTTGTCGATCTGCTGGCGGTCGAAGTAGAACCACTTCCGATCCTTGAAATGCAGCAGAAAGCGGCCCAGGCCCCAGTTGACGACCGCGCCGAGGGTGTTGCCGAGCGTGGCGACGACCACGAGCAGGAACGGGTCGCCGCCCTCGCGCAGAAGAGCGAAGAGGACCACCTCCGAGGAAAACGGCAGGATCGTCGCGGCTAGAAACGCCGAGCCAAACAGAAGCAGCGCCGACTCGACCATCACGATGCGCCGTTCGGATTCAAAACTGAACCGTCATGCAGTTTGGGGAAATCGGCAGCTTGTCAGTTGTTTGTTATGTCGCCCGACACGCTAATTTGTCGTTTCAGGGACGCCTGCCTGCCTCAGGTGGTCGAGAAAACGGGACATGATCTCGGGATTTTTGATGGTGTCCGTGTTCATGATCGACTCGATCGAGATATTGGTGAACTGCATCGAGAGCTGTTCCGTCTCCCACTCCGCATCATCCTGCCGTCCCAGGGCACTGTAAGTCGCCGTCAGAAAAATTCTTGCTGGTCTGGCATTTTCGTTGCGCTGCAGTGTTTTTTCGAGGGCGTCCGCCGCTTCCTCATACCGCTCCAGGTTGTACAGGGCACGCCCTCGATTGTAGAGATAATCCCATGTGTAATACGGATTGAGCGCAATGCCCCTGTTGATCAACAGAAGTGCTCTTTCGCCGTTTCCAAGAACATTCTCTATAAGTCCGAGCAACCCGTAACCATCCGCATAACTCGGGGCAACAGAGAGTGCTTTCTCGACCGCTGCCTTCGCCTCGTCCGTCTCGCGCCTGAATAGATGAACGAACCCTTTGGCCCAATGAGTCTGGGGGAAATCAGGACTATGCTTGACAGCCATGGTGGCCATTTCGAGCGCCCTGTCTCTGTTGTAAGCAGGGTTATCCGCCCATCCCCGATTGACATCACGGGCCAATGCGATGGCCAGCGCGCCGTACCCGCGTCCGTATTTCGGGTCCGCCTCGATGGCACGTCGATAGAAATCCTTGGCACGCTGGTTGTTTTCTTTTGTCTGGATACCAGCCTCCCTGAGACCCCGCAGAAGAAGATCGTAGGCCTCGACATTCCCTGAGGTGGCTTCTTCAAGGCTCCTCTGTTCAGGCTCGGTCAGTTTCAATGCCAGGGCATTGACAATGTTCTGCGTCACCTCGTCCTGAACCGCGAAGACGTCCTCGAGCTTTTTGTCATAACGCTGCGCCCAAACGTGGTAGCCATCACTCGTATCGATGAGCTGCGCGGTAATACGCAGCTGATTCCCAGCACGTCGAACACTGCCCTCGAGCATGTGCGTCACCTGGAGCTCCTTACCGAGCTCCTCTGGATCGACCACCTTCCCCTTGAACTGGAACGAGGCGTTGCGCGCCAGCACCTTGAGACCGGAGAAGTGCGACAGGTCGGTGATGATGTCCTCGGTGATGCCATCGACGAAGTACTCCTGCTCCTCGTTTTCGCTCATGTTGTCGAACGGCAGCACGATGATCGAAGGGTTCTCGACGCTCCGGTCCACCACGGGCTCGGTCTTCACTCCGACCGATTCGGTCGGAGTGGGCTCCCGGGTCAGGAACCAGCCTCCGATTGCCACCGCGATGCCCAGCACCAGGCCCCCGACCATGAGTGGCACCTGGCTGTGACGCGACTGGGCGGCCCCGGCTGTAGGCACCTCAGGCTTGGGGGAAACCACGCCCGAAGGTGAGCCGACTCTGTAGACCCGGACCGGGGTCGGAATGTTCTTGAGTTCCTGCGGTCCGAGATCTTCGAAATCGAGTTCCAGCTTGTTCACGACCTGGTCGTGGATGCTGGCCGAGACCATGAGACCGCCCACATCGGCCATCGACTCGAGGCGCGTGGCGATGTTGACCCCGTCACCGAAGATGTCGTCATCCTGGATGATCACGTCACCGAGGTTGATGCCGATGCGGACCGCAAGCTGCTTGCCAAGCATTTCCGGGATCGCAGGATCGTCCATCGCCTGCTGTATGGTCACACCAGCTGACACCGCCTCAACCGCACTCACGAATTCGGCAAGCGCTCCGTCACCCATGGTCTTGACGATGCGCCCGCCATGCCGATCGACTGCGGGAATGACGACCCGGGAGAACAGTTCATTCAGTGATGCAAGCGTTCCGGCCTCGTCTTCGCTCATCAGACGGCTGTAGCCGACGACGTCGAGTGCCAGGATTGCGGCGAGCTTACGGGACACGCGTCATCCCCTACTTGTCCGGGTGAATACCAGGCTCGGCACACTATACCCGACACCGGGATCAAACCGAGCCGACACGTTTACCGGAAATACATGATTGTTATCAGACAGCTAACTGAATGCTGCGGAGCACAAACGAGTCGAACTCGACGATCTGGGCAATCCAGGTCAGTAACAGATTTTTGACGATTGTCTATTCTAAATCCTCAATGGCTTGGGCGCCCATGTGATGTATTGACAGACCATGCTGTATCTCTCGTGAACATGCGGCTGATCTTCCTTCTGCTCACGGTGGCAGTCACTGGCTCTATTGCCACGCCACGAACGGCATGGTCAGCTGAAGAGCGCACGCTGGTACTCGGTGTCTTTCCTCGCAACAGCATAGAAACGACCATCCGCGCCTTCACACCCTTGGCCAACGTATTGGCCGAGAGGATCGGACACGAAGTACGAGTCGAGACCGCGCGGAATTTCGAAGCTTACTGGCAAGCCCTGGCGGACGGTCGCTATGACATCGTCCACTACAACCAGTACCACTACGTACGCAGTGCGACCATGTTCGGCTACGAGGTGGTGGGACGAAACGTCGAGTCCGGCAATGACAGCATGGCCGGCACCATCGTCGTGCGCAGCGACAGTGGCATCGATGACATCGACGATCTCGTAGGCAAACGGATCGCATTCGGTGGCGGCCCGACAGCGATGATGAGCTACGTCGTGCCCAAATTCCTTCTAATCGATGCCGGCCTGGATGATTCACGCTACCAGCAGCAGTTCACCAACAACCCACCCAACGCCGTCTTTTCCGTTTTCTACGGTCACGCGGATGCCGCAGGCGTTGGCGATGGCTTCGCGAACCTGCCCGCGGTCAAGTCGAAAATCGACATCGGACAGCTCAAGGTCCTGGCAAGGAGTGAGCCGCTTGCCCATCTCCCCTGGGCGGTCAAAGGTGACCTTGGGGGCAACCTCAAACAGATGATCGGTGAGGCCCTGCTCTCGCTCGCAGACCAGTCCAATGGCCGAGTCGCTCTCGATACAGCACAACTCACCCGGATCACGTCAGCCAGGGATGAGGACTACGATCCACATCGCCTGCTGATCGCCTCTGTGCTCGGTGAAGACTATTGCATCCGGAACTGCAGTGACCGTGCTCCGCGTGCAGGAAATTCGCCACGCAGGCCATCACTGGTCATGGGTGTCTTCCCAAGGCGCGGTCAAAAGATCACCGAGAGCATGTTTGCTCCGCTGGCCGCCCACCTCTCTCAAGAGCTGGAGGTCTCGGTCGAACTCGACGTGCCGCGCGACTTCAAGGAATTCTGGAAAGGTGTCGGCGACCGGAAATATGACCTCGTTCACTACAACCAGTACCAGTACGTCAAAAGCCACAAGCTGTATGGCTATGACGCGATCCTCATGAACGAGGAGCAGGGCATCTCGATATTCCGCGCTGGAATCTGGGTCCGCAAGGACAGCGGGTTCGAATCCCTGGAGGACCTGCGTGGCAGGAAGATCATATTCGGAGGCGGCAAGCAGGCGATGATGGCGTATACCGGTCCGACCCATGTGCTCAAACAGGCTGGCCTGACGACCGAAGACTACGAGGAGGGCTTTGCGATCACCCCACTCGCCGGATGCAAGGCAATGTATCTCGGCCAGGCCGATGCATGCGGTTCTGGCGAGATCATGTTCAAACTTCCGGCGCTCACGAAGCAGGTCAATCCGGACGACGTCACGATGCTTGCCAAAAGTGAGCCGCTGGCTTTCCTGGTGTGGGCGGTAAAGCAGGACATGCCTGAAACCCGGAGGGTGGCGCTGCAACAAGTGCTGTCGAACCTCGAACACAGCGAGCGCGGAAAACTGATCCTGGAGAGCGTCAAGATGACGGATTTCGTCATCGCGAATGACAGCGACTATTCCAAGCATCGCGAGATCATCAACGATGTACTCGGCGAACAGTACTGACATGTCCCACACCGATTGCGACATGCCGGCACGATGAGCACGCCCTTCTCCCGTCTTGGCATCGGCGCCAAGTTCTCGTTGATGACGACCCTGTTACTGCTGGTCATCCTAAGTTTCGTCACCTTTCTCAATGCAAGAACGCAATACGCCACGCTGATCGGCAGCCTCGAGACAAAAGGCGAAGCCCTGGGCAAGTTCGTCGCCCTGATCAGTCCATCCTCGATCCTTTCTTACGACTTCGAGGGCATGGAAGATCTCGTCCGGGAGGTGAATCGAGATCGCGACATCGTCTATGCAGCGCTCGTCTCGAGCAACGGCATCAACCTGACGAACTACCTCGCGGCCGAAAAACCCATGGTCGCCCGCGCATTGGCCGGACGAAAATCGCTCGGCCTTCTCGAAGCGATCGAACTCCTCGACAGTGAACCCCAGCTCCTGGCGATGCGCTTCGATGTCCTGTTCGAGAACGAACGTATCGGTGAATTCAGACTGGGCGTCGATCGCAGCAGGATCCAGGAGGCGTTCTACAGTGGCCTGTTCCGCTACACGGTGAGCAACCTGATCGTGGTGCTGGTTCTCTCAGGGGTCATATTCGTGGGTTTTCGCTGGATCGTCATGCGCCGGATAGATCACCTCAACGATGGTCTCGGTCGCATTGCCCACGGCGATCTCGACACCTCGTTGACCGTTGAAGCACACGACGAGATCGGCAAACTGCTGCTCGCCTTCAACGACATGAGCAGACAGTTGCGCGAGTCGAGCGGAGAAAAGGATCGTTACGCCAGCCAGCTCCAGTCACAGGCCAGTGAGCTGCGTCGACTCAGTGACGAGGCGATCCAGGCAAACCGACACAAATCGGAGTTCCTGGCGAACATGTCGCATGAACTCAGGACGCCGCTCAACGCGATCATCGGGTTCTCAGAGGTGCTCAAGGAGCAGATGTTCGGGGAGCTCAACGACAAGCAGTCGGAGTACGCCGAGGACATTCACAGTTCCGGAAAGCACCTGCTTTCGCTGATCAACGACATCCTCGACTTGTCCAAGATCGAGGCCGGCAAGATCGATCTCAATATCACGCGCTTCAGCCTGCCGCTCTCAATAGAGAACGCCCTTGTCCTGATCAAGGAACGGGCCGCACGGCATACCATCGAGGTTGAGCACCACATCGACAACCACCTCGACACGATCGTCGCTGACGAGCGCAAATTCCGCCAGATCCTGATCAACCTGCTGGGCAACGCGATCAAGTTCACCCCCGATGGCGGCAAGGTTTCGATCGTGGCACAGAAGTCGGGAGATCACGTCACGATCTCGGTCGCTGACACTGGCAAAGGCATCCCCCGCGAGAGTCTCGACTCGATCTTCGAGGCCTTCCACCAGGTCACTGATTCAAGTTCTGAATCAAGGGAGGGCACCGGGCTTGGACTGTCTCTGACCAAGTCTTTTGTAGAGATGCATGACGGACGCATCTCGGTCGAAAGCGAACCTGGATGCGGTTCGAAGTTCACTTTCACGTTGCCGCTGGATCGATCCAATGATGACTGATCCACTTCAGGGCAAGCCTGACGAGGTCAGCGACAGCAAACCGGGTTTGCGACTCCGGTCGCCGCTCACGGGGGCATTCGCGGCAATCATCCTCTTGCTGCTCTCGGTCTCCATCCTCGGCATCCGCCAAATGCAATCGCTCAATGACGAGCTCGAGACCGTCGTCTCCGACAAACTCGCCAAGACCCTGCTGATCAACAAAATGCTCGCCAGCGCCCGCGAACGTTCTTTGCTGATGGTCTCGATGGCCCTCGAGTCCGACGCCATAGAGCGTGAGGAGATCTTCGACCGTTTCAACAACATGGCCGGGAGTTTCATCAAGGCGCGGGACAGTTACCTCGCCATGACGCACTCGCCTGATGAACAGCACCTTATCGACGACATGAACGCCCAGATTGCGCTAGTCGTACCCCTGCAACGCGAAGTCACCGAACTGCTGCGTTTGGGCCAGGACGGCCAAGCCAGCGACATTCTTCTCGAGAAAGCGATCCCAATACAGAACAAGAATCTCGAGATTTATGAGCAAATGCTACAGACACATCAACAGTCCGCCAGAGAATCACTCGATCTGTCACGGATCAGGTACGAGCAATCGGCAGATTTCATCGCCCTCCTGACCGCCGTGACGATCGGCATCAGTATCGCCATTGCTTTGCTGGTGACACGCAAGATTCACCGTGCGGAAACTGGGCTGCTCGAACTCGCCGAGAGTCTCGACGTCCGTGTCATGCAGCGTACCGAAGAGCTGACCAGGGCACTTGATCAGAATCGCTCCTACGCAGAACAACTCAATCGCAAGACCGTAGAACTGAGAAACGCCCGTGACGAAGCCCTGCTCGCCACGCAGCACAAATCCGAATTCCTGGCGAACATGTCCCACGAACTGCGCACACCACTGAACGCCATCATCGGATTCTCGGAGGTGCTTGCGGAACGGATGTTCGGCCAACTCAACGACAAACAGGACGAGTACGTACAGGACATTCACGCCTCCGGCAAGCATCTGCTGGCCCTGATCAACGAAATTCTCGACCTGTCCAAGATCGAGGCCGGACAGATGGACCTGAATCTCGCCAAAATCGACCTCGAAAGGCTCATTGACGAGTCCCTGGTGCTGGTTCGTGAGCGTGCCGCGCGCCACGGCATCGACCTGCATACGCATGTAGCCCCTGCCATGAGGCCACTGACGGTGGACGAACGTAAGGTCAAGCAGGTGCTCTTGAACCTGCTCACCAATGCGGTCAAGTTCACCCAGGACGGTGGACGTGTAGACGTCGAGGTCAAAGACGACGCTGCCGCGGTGACTGTTTCGGTCATCGACAATGGCATCGGCATCAGCGAAGCCGACCAGGAACGAATCTTCGAGGCTTTCCGGCAGGTGGACACGCACGGTAACCGCACCCAGGAGGGCACTGGGCTCGGCTTGTCACTGAGCAAGTCATTCGTCGAGATGCATGGAGGCGTGCTGATACTCGAGAGCCGTCCTGGTGCCGGCTCCCGTTTCACCCTCACCCTTCCGAGA
>Ga0181593_10003363_pt1 | contig 14687 bp, 12 predicted proteins | sample 071ome_19_FD_133756 | JGI IMG/M metagenome (GOLD analysis project Ga0181593, IMG submission 133756) | Coastal salt marsh microbial communities from the Groves Creek Marsh, Skidaway Island, Georgia - 071413AT metaG (megahit assembly) | ecosystem: Environmental > Aquatic > Marine > Intertidal...
AAAACCTTTTCGAGAATTTTTCTGGCACTCTTTATTCGTGAGTGCTAACACACGGCTCGCGATTTCAACAGCCAGTAGACCGGGAGCGATCCATGGCCTTTCGTCCGTTGCACGACCGTGTTGTCGTCCAAGCACTTGAAGCCGATACAAAAACCGCGGGGGGAATCATCATTCCCGACACCGCCAAGGAAAAACCCATGCAGGGCAAGGTTGTCTCCGTTGGCGCCGGCGCCCGCGACAGCGACGGCAAGATCGTCCCGCTGACCCTGAAGAAGGGCGACGTGGTGCTGTACGGAAAATGGTCCGGCACCGAGGTGAAGATCGACGGCAATGACATGCTGATCATGCGTGAGTCGGACGTCATGGGCGTTCTCGACTAACAGAATCATGGGCTCCGTTGGTGGCGCCGCGAGGCGCCGCGTCTTTGGAGCCTTACCGGAAATAAAGAAGGAGAGTTGGCATGGCGGCCAAGGACGTAAAATTTGATACCGATGCCCGCGACCGGATCCTTAGGGGTGTCGACACCCTGGCGGACGCGGTGAAGGTCACGCTGGGCCCGAAGGGGCGCAACGTGGTGCTCGACAAGGCATTCGGCGCGCCGCGGATCACCAAGGACGGTGTCTCGGTGGCCAAGGAGATCGAGCTTTCCGACAAGTGCGAGAACATGGGCGCCCAGATGGTGCGCGAGGTGGCCTCCAAGACCTCGGACGAGGCCGGTGACGGCACCACCACCGCGACGGTTCTGGCTCAGGCGATCGTGCGCGGTGGCATGAAGGCGGTCGCCGCCGGCATGAACCCGATGGATCTGAAGCGCGGCATCGATCAGGCGGCGAGTGCCGTCTCCGAGGATGTGGCAAAGCAATCCAAGAAGATCCGCACTTCCGAGGAAATCGCCCAGGTCGGCACGATCTCGGCTAATGGCGAGGCGGAAATCGGCCAGTTGATCGCCGAAGCCATGGGTAAGGTCGGCAACGAGGGTGTGATCACCGTCGAGGAGGCCAAATCGCTCGGCACCGAGCTCGACGTCGTCGAGGGCATGCAGTTCGACCGCGGCTATCTCTCGCCTTACTTCATCACCAACGCCGAGAAGATGATCTGCGAGGTCGAGAACCCGTATATTCTCATTCACGAGTCCAAGCTTTCCAGCCTTCAGCCGATGCTGCCGATCCTGGAAGCCACGGCTCGCTCCAGCCGTCCGCTGCTGATCATCGCCGAGGACGTGGAAGGCGAGGCGCTGGCCGCCCTGGTGGTCAACAAGCTGCGCGGCGGCCTCAAGGTTTCCGCCGTCAAGGCGCCGGGCTTCGGCGATCGCCGCAAGGCGATGCTCGAGGATATCGCTGTTTTGACCGGCGGCACGGTGATCTCCGAGGATCTCGGCATCCAGTTGGACACCGTTACCCTCGACATGCTCGGCACGGCCAAGAACGTTTCGATCACCAAGGACGAGACCACGATCGTCGATGGCGCCGGCAAGAAGAAGGACATCCAGGCCCGTTGCAACCAGATTCGCGCGCAGATCGAGGACACCACCTCGGACTATGACCGCGAAAAGCTGCAGGAACGTCTGGCCAAGTTGGCCGGCGGTGTCGCGGTGCTGCGGGTCGGCGGTTCCACCGAGGTCGAGGTCAAGGAGCGCAAGGATCGTGTCGATGACGCGATGCACGCGACCCGGGCCGCGGTCGAGGAAGGCATCGTCGCCGGTGGCGGCTCGGCGCTGCTCTATGCCAGCAAATCGCTGGATAAGCTGAAGCCCGAGAATGACGATCAGCGGGTCGGCATCGATATCGTGCGCCGGGCGCTCCAGGCTCCGGTGCGGCAGATCGCCGAGAACGCCGGCTCCGACGGTTCCGTCGTCGTGGGCAAGCTGCTGGAAGGCAAGAACACCAAGATCGGCTTCAACGCCCAGGACGGCGCCTATGTCGATATGGTCAAGGCCGGCATCATGGACCCGACCAAGGTGGTGCGCACCGCGTTGCGCGACGCCGCCTCGATCGCGGGTCTGCTGATCACCACCGAAGCCATGGTCGCCGACGCGCCCTCCGACAATGCCGGTGGCGGCATGCCGGACATGGGTGGCATGGGCGGAATGGGTGGCATGGGCGGAATGGGTGGCATGGGTGACATGGGCTTCTAAAAGCCTTTCTCCTTTGCTTCCCGGGCCATCGGTCCGGTATCAAGACGGGGCCGCGGGGTGATCCGCGGCCCCGTTCGGTTTGTCCCTGTCCCATATCGAGGCGCCCGATGCCCGAAATGCCATCCCCCGAGGCCGTCGCCCAAATCATGCGCGAGACCGCCGAGAGCGTGATCATGCCCCGCTATCAGGCATTGGGCGATGACGAGGTCCGCGAAAAAACCGGCCCGAAGGACTTGGTGACCATCGCCGATATCGAGGCGGAGCATCGCATGACGCCGCTGCTGGAGGCACTGTTGCCGGGCTCGGTGGTGATTGGCGAGGAAGCGGCGTCGGAAAATCCGGCGATCTTTGACCTGCTCGACGGCGACGCGCCGGTCTGGATCATCGACCCGGTCGACGGCACCAGCAACTTCGCCAAGGGCGGCCGGCATTTCTGCGTCATGGTCGGACTGGTGCGGGGCGGTGAAACGCTGATGGGTGTCATTCTGGATCCGCTTGGAGAGCGTTGGGTCGGCGCGGAGAAGGGGGCGGGGGCTTGGTCCCATGAATTTTCAGGCGGCGCGACGCGCCGGCTTGAGGCCTTGGCGCCCGCGGCCCCGATCGAGATGCGGGGCGCGCTCAATTTCCGCTTCCTTGATAGTCCCCTCAAGGAGGATATGCGGGCCCGCGCCAATGACGGCGTCTCGGACCATTTTCGCATGGGCTGCGCCGGGCACGAATATCTCAGGATGGCCGACGGCAAGGCACATTTCGCCATGTACATTAAGAAGATGCCTTGGGACCACGTTCCGGGCTGCCTGATTCACGCCGAGGCCGGCGGCTATCAGGCCTGTTTCGACGGCACGCCCTATCGTCCGAATGAACTCGACCGCGGCATCCTCGCCGCTCCCGACCCGGAAAGCTGGCGCGCGCTGCACGCGGTCCTGTTCGGCGAGTAGGGTTTCTCTTGCATGCCCGTCCCCGTCGCCCCAGCGAAAGCTGGGGCTTGAAGCTGCTTGCCATAAGCCCCGGCTTCTCCCCGGCGCGACGGAGAAAACGGGGGCCGAGCGATTGTGCGGTGGATCTCGGGAGGCCGGGTCTTCTCGTGGTCCTCGCGCAAGCGGGGACCTCTCGACGATTAGACTGGTCCCGGCTATCTTCTCCCCTGAGCGGCTCCTTAAGTTCACGAAGGCGACGGCCGTGGCGGAATCGGTCTAGCGCCTGTCGTAGCCGTGCGCTTCGAGTTGTTCACCGCATTGTTGCTCGGCGAACGCGATTTGTGAGGCTGTCAGGGTCTGCCGCCAGTCACCGGCTATTCCCTTGCGAAAATAGCTGTTCGGGTCGGCCTCGCCCGGCGCGCGACCTCCCGATAGCCGCTTGAAATCGGTTTCCCGGCGCAAATGCTCGATGGTCTCCCGACTGGCATCCACGCCAAGGAAGGAAAGCAGCGCGCCGACCGCCATGGGAAAATCGGCAACCAAGTCCTCGTAGCGAATATCGTGGACTTGCCGGGGAAACCGACGTCGCGCGCTATCAACCATCCGAAGATGCCTGAGCCAAAGGAGGTAAACGTCCGCGGCAAACGCGTCGTCGAGCTCGGTTTCCGTGCCATCGACCCGTCGGGCATGTGCCTTGGCGGAAATCGCCACGTCCCTTGGATCGCGAATGACGTTGATAATATGGGCATTGGGTAGATATTCCAGGAACCCGCGGTTGCTGAGGACCAAGTCCTTGATGCCGGTGCACGCGGTGCCGGGAGGGGCCTTGTCCATCGCGATTTTGACCATCGAGAAAAACAACTTGGTGGCATCATCCTTGTTCAGCGCGTCGATGCCTTGCTGGTCACGCTCACGGTCGCGTTGCATGACAAGGTCGTTGTAGTCCTCGGTCAGATCGTTTACGCGCCCCCAGAATTTCGTGAATTGATCCTCGGCTCGGCAATGCATCTCGGGGTGAGCGTGGCAAATCCGTTGCACCCAAGTGGTGCCGCTTTTCGCCAGGCTGGTGATCAGAAAGTATTTCATTGACGCGCGGTCTCTCTGGTTTGGCCCGATGATGTTGCGGCTTTGGACCCAGGCTCGTGCGCTGTAAGGTCAAGGTGTCGATGTAACCGGGGAAGCCATCATGGCGGACGATCTGCGGGAAGCCGCGCTCTATTATCACCGAGTTCCAAAACCGGGCAAGCTGGCCATTGAGGCGACCAAGCCGCTGATGACCCAGCGCGATCTGTCGCTCGCCTATTCACCGGGCGTGGCTTTCGCTTGCAACGCCATCGCCGACGACCCATCTCAAGCCTCGAATCTGACGGCGCGCGGCAATCTGGTGGGGGTCGTGACCAACGGTTCCGCTGTTCTTGGTCTCGGCAATATCGGTCCGTTGGCCTCCAAGCCGGTGATGGAGGGCAAGGCGGTTCTGTTCAAGAAATTCGCGGATATCGATGTCTTCGATATCGAGCTCGCGGAGTCGGAGCCGGCCAAGATCATCGATATCGTCGCGGCGCTGGAGCCGACATTTGGTGGGATCAACCTCGAGGATATCAAGGCGCCGGAATGCTTCATCATCGAACGTGCCTTGCGCGAGCGGATGAACATCCCGGTTTTCCATGACGACCAGCACGGCACCGCGATCACCGTGGCGGCGGCGGTGGTCAACGGCCTTGAACTGGTGGGCAAGAAGCTGGGTGATATCAAGCTGGTTGCCTCGGGAGCCGGGGCGGCGGCTTTGGCCTGTCTCGATCTGTTGGTCAGCATGGGACTGCCGCGAGGCCAGATCATCGTGACCGATATCATCGGCGTGGTTCACGAAGGCCGGAACGAACTCATGGACCCCTATAAGGAGCGTTATGCCGTCGATACGGACGCGCGCACCCTGGGCGAAGTGATCGGCGGAGCGGACGTATTCCTCGGTCTGTCGGCGCCCGGTGTCCTGAAGCCGGATATGGTCGAGCGCATGGCCGAGGCGCCCCTGGTTCTGGCGCTCGCCAACCCTACGCCGGAGATCATGCCGGAGGAGGTCAAGGCGGTTCGCGCCGACGCGATCGTGGCGACCGGGCGCACGGACTATCCGAACCAAGTCAACAACGTGCTCTGTTTTCCCTATATCTTCCGGGGCGCGCTGGATGTCGGGGCCACGACCATCAACGAAGCGATGAAGATCGCCGCCGTTGAGGCCATCGCCCATCTCGCGCGCCAGGAAAGCTCCGACGTGGTTGCCCAGGCCTATGGTGACGAGGCTCTGGTCTTTGGACCGGAGTATCTCATCCCCAAGCCCTTCGATCCGCGCCTGATCCTGGAGATCGCGCCGGCGGTGGCGAAGGCGGCGATCGCGACCGGAGCCGCGACGCGCGAGATCGAGGATTTCGACGTTTATCGCCAACGTCTGGCGCAATTCGCGGATCGATCCGTGCCGGTCATGCGGCCGGTGTCCCTGCGCGCGCGTAACGATCCGAAACGCGTGGTCTATGCCGAGGGAGAGGAGGTGAGGGTTCTGCGCGCCATCCAAACCGTGGTGGACGAAAATCTGGCTCGACCGATCCTTGTCGGACGACCGGATATTATCGAGCGACGAATTCACGATCTGGGTCTCCGCCTGAAACCGGGTGTTGACGTGGAGATCGTCAACCCGGCCAGCGATCCCCGCTATGACGACTATTGGCGGACCTACCATCGGTTGATGGAGCGGCGTGGCGTCTCGCCGGCGCGTGCCCGCGAGGTCATGCGTACCCGCACGACCTCGATCGCGGCGATGATGGTGCGCAAGCGTGACGCGGACGCGGGCATCTGCGGCACCCATGGCCGTTATACCGACCATCTCGACAAAATCATGGATATCATCGGCAAGCGACCCGGGGTGGGGGTTGTCGCGGCGGTCAACTTGCTGATCATGCCCCAGGGATTGTTTTTCCTCGTCGACACCTTCGTAAATCCGAACCCGAGCGTCGAGCAGATCGCGGAAATGGTTGTTTTGGCGGCGCACGAGGTTCGGAGCTTCGGCATGGAGCCCAAGGTCGCGCTGTTGTCGTCGTCGAATTTCGGTACCCGCGACATTGAGGACGCGGGCAAGATGGCGGATGCGGTGGCCCTGCTGCGCGAACGCCATCCGGAGATGGAGGTTGAGGGGGAGATGCACGCCGACGTGGCGATCAGCGAGGTCGTGCGAAATCGGGTGTTTCCGAACTCACGGCTTTCCGGAACTGCGAATCTTTTGGTCATGCCGAACCTTGATGCGGCCAATATCAGCTACAATCTGTTGAAGTCGACGGGGCGGGGACTTTCTCTCGGACCGATCCTTGTCGGAACGGCGAGGCCGATGCATATTTTGACGGCCTCGGAAACCGCGCGCGGGATCATCAACATGACCGCGGTCGCCGCCGTTGATGCCCAGGAACACGAGAAAGCACGTCAAAAGGCGGGATGAGTCGTGCCGGAAACTCCAAGCGATCCAGACGATGGGGGAAATCGAGGCAAAGTAAAGAGGTCGCGCAAGACTCGCGATAACGAGACGGAAAACCATCTCAAGCAAAGAATTAGGGATCTCGAGGCCGAGGTGGAGGAGTTCAAGGCGGCCGAGGACATCAAGCTCTATGGCCTTACGCCCGAAATTGAGCAAGCGGTCGCTCGGGCGATTGAGGAGGAGAACGGACGGCGGCTCTATCGACTGATCCGGCCACTGCATCCCGCCGATTTCGCCGATCTGATCGAACGCTATTCCGGCGAGAACCGCCGGTTGCTGGTGACGGTTGTCGGGCGGTTCTTCGACCCGGAGATCCTGATCGAGCTGGATGAAGCGGTTCGCGAGGAGATCATTCCCTATCTCGGGGATGAAATTCTCGCCAACGCCGTGGCGTCCCTGCCAACCGATGACGCCGTCGAGGTTTTGGGCGAGCTAGATCAGGATGACCAGGCGAGGGTGCTTCAGGCCATCCCAGAGCGAGATCGGATACTCGTCGAGGAAGGCTTGGCCTACGCGGAAGAATCCGCCGGCCGTCTCATGCAACGCGAGATTGTCGCGGTCCCGCGCCATTGGACGGTCGGTCAGACCATCGACTACCTGCGCACGGTCAAGGATCTGCCGGACGATTTCTACGACATCTTCGTCACCGACGCCGAGCGTCGACCGCTGGGCAAGATGGCGCTGAGCCATCTTCTGCGCTCGAAACGTCCGGTCCTGGTCGCCGACATCATGGAAGAGCGCTTCCACAACGTCCTAGTGCACATGGACCAGGAAGATGTCGCAATGCTGTTCCGCCAATACGCCCTGGTTTCCGCCCCGGTGGTGGATGAACAGGGGATACTTGTCGGCATGATCACCGTCGATGACGTGGTCGATGTCATCGACGAGGAGGCGGAGGAGGATCTGATGCGCCTCGGCGGTGTCGCCGAGGATGATCTCCATGGTGGGCTGATGGAGACCACGCGCTCGCGTTTCTCCTGGCTCGCGGTGAATTTGCTGACGGCGATCGCCGCATCGGCGGTGATCGGGGCCTTCGGGGCAACGATCGAGAAGATGGTTGCGCTGGCGGTACTGATGCCGATCGTGGCCTCCATGGGAGGCAATGCCGGAACCCAGAGCCTGACCGTCGCGGTGCGGGCGCTTGCGATGCGCGAGCTGACCGCGACCAACGCCATGAAATTCGTGCTGAAGGAAACCACCGTCGGCTCGTTGAACGGGATCGCCTTCGCCGTGCTTGCAGGTCTGGTAAGTTGGGCCTGGTTCGGGGATCTCCAGATCGCGTTGTTGCTTGCGACCGCAATGGTGATCAATCTCGTGGTCGCTGGATTCTGCGGCACCATGATCCCGATTGGGCTCGAACGCCTGAAGCTTGATCCGGCGATCGCGTCGACGGTTTTCCTGACAACCGTGACCGATGTCGTGGGTTTTTTCGCCTTTCTCGGGTTGGCGGCGTATTTCCTGGCATAAGCAAGCCGTTGTCGGCGCGAGGCGCACCGGGACAATTGACGTCTGGGCATATGGATCTCGGACGGGTTAAACTAGTTGCCGTTCAGTCAACGCCTCACCCGCCGGGAGGATCCTACCATGCCCGATCCCTTGCTCTCCAATTCGCAGATCGTCAGCGCGTATCGCGAAAAAACCCCCGGTTCGGAAGCCCTCGCGGGCGAGGCCGGTGATGTTTTGCCGAGCGGGATCACGCACGATTCCCGCTACCTGAAACCCTACGCTCTTTACATCGATCGCGCGTCGGGGCCGCATAAGTGGGACGTCGACGGCAACCGCTATGTCGACTATTTCGGCGGTCACGGAGCGCTGTTGCTAGGGCACGGTCACCCCGAGGTGATGGCGGCGGTCGCCGAGGCGGCGGCGGCGGGCACCCATTTCGGCGCCAATCATCCGCGCGAGGTCGAATGGGCCAGGCAGGTGATCAAGATGGTCCCCTCGGCCGAGAAGGTTCGCTTTACCTCTTCCGGAACCGAGGCGACCCTGATGGCGCTTCGTCTAGCGCGAGCCTATAAGGGGCGGGCGAAATTCGTGCGTTTCAAGACCCATTTCCACGGCTGGCACGATCACATGGCCGGCGGCTACGCCAATCATTTCGACGGTACACCCACGACGGGCGTAATCCAGGGTATTTCCAACAATGTGGTGCTGTGCTCGCCTCAGGACATCTCCGAGGTTCGCCAGGTATTGGAGACGGATGACGATATCGCCGCGGTCATTTGCGAGCCGACGGGCGCGTCCTTCGGTATGGTGCCAATGTCGGCCGAGTTCACCGCCGAGTTGAGGGAGTTGACGTCCAAGCACGGCGCGCTTTTGATCTTCGACGAGGTGGTGACCGGTTTCCGTTGCTCTCCCGGCGGCGCGCAACAGGCATATGGCGTCACGCCCGACCTCACGACCTTGGCGAAGATACTCGCCGGCGGCCTGCCGGGCGGCGCCGTGGGCGGCAGGCTGGATATCCTGGAATACCTTGATTTCGAACGCTCCGCCGAGCTTAAGCGCGAGAAGGTTCAGCATCCCGGCACCTATAACGCCAACCCCGTCTCGGCGGCGGCGGGTATCGCCGCGCTCAAGATCATCGAAAACTCGGACGCCTGCGACAAGGCGAATGCGTCGGGCGCCTGGTTGCGCGGTCGCTTCAACGAGATCCTGGAGGCCGAGAACGTTCCTTGGGCGGCCTATGGCAGTTTTTCCGGCGTGCATCTGTTCATGAACCCAGAGGGCGCGTCGATCCGGCCGTCGGAGTTCAAGGCCGAGGAAGTCGACTATCAGACTCTGAAGAACAAGCGTTCGGATCTGGTGATGAAGCTGCGGCTGGCCACGGCGGTGAACGGTGTCGATTTCAACAATTCCCCGGGTGGCCAAGCCTCGGCCATGCATACTCAGGAAGATTTGGACCTGACGGCGGACGCGTTCCGCGAAGCGCTTCGCATGCTGAAGCGCGACGGAGAGCTATAGGCCGGTCGCGACCAACCACTTTTCAGGGTGGATCAAGCTTCGATGACCGAAAGATCCTTCGAGGAGATTTTTCGCGCCCATTCGAGGCGCCCATCGATGAAATGGGGGCATTATTTCGAGATCTACGATACATATTTTTCAAAGTATCGGGGGCGGCCACTAAACGTGCTGGAAATCGGGATCCGCAAGGGCGGCTCTCTACAGATCTGGCGCGAGTACTTCGGAGACCGGGCGCGCGTGGTCGGCGCCGATATAGATCCCGACTGCCGTGCCCTTGAGGGTGATGGGTTCGAGATCTTTATCGGGGACCAGGGCGATCCGGATTTCCTGCGCGAAATCAACGAGCGAGCCGGGCCCTTCGATATCATCATCGATGACGGCAGCCACCGGATGGAGGACCTCAGAACGTCCTTCGCGACCCTGTTCCCAGGACTCAACTCCGACGGTCTCTACATGGTCGAGGACGCGCATACCTGTTATCTGGCGGAATATGGAGGGGGTTATCGCAAGGCGGGCTCCTTCATGGAAAACGCCAAGGCGATCGTCGATCAGATGCACGCCTTCTACTCGGAGGATCGCGCCGCCTTCGCGCCGAACGGCCTGACGGTGACCGTCAACGCGGTTCATTTCCATGACAGCATCATCGTCATCGAGAAGCGCAATCGCTTCGATCCGATAACCGGCGCCGTCGCGAAACGCGAGGGGCGACGCTCCGGGACGGGTTAGTCGCGACAACCGAAAGCCTTACTCGCTCCCCCGCTGGCCCGCGAAAACCGGGCGTGGCTCGGGGCGCGTCCCATTCTCCCAGGGCATGGTTTTCTCTATCACCGCGACACTGTCGTGGAAATACATCCCCTTGACCGTCAGGGTAAAGGAACTCACGGGGAAGGTTTCCGGATCCTCGGAGTGAAACGCGTGCATGTGGTCGATCACGCCCTTCAAATTCTCCAGGAAACTCTCGGGGATCCGGTGTCCGCCGCCGTATTTTCGCCAGTAACAGGTATGCAAGTCCTCGGCCATGTAAAGACCGCCGGGTTTGACCGCGCCGAACAGCGTAAGGAAGGAGGATCGAAGGTCACCCATCCGATGGCTACCGTCATCCAAAATCACGTCGAAGGGCCCGGTTTTCTCCGCCACGTCCAGCATGAAGTCGGGATCGCCCTGGTCGCCTATGAAGATTTCAGTTCCCTCTCCGCCATAGGCTTTGCACGCCGGGTTGATATCGACACCGACCAGCTTTGCTTGGGGCCCTAGAAAGTCCCGCCAAAGCTCGAGAGAACCGCCGTGCCCGACGCCGATTTCCATCATCGTCACGGGGCGGTTTCTGAAGGGCCCGAGATAGCGGTCATAGAGCTCGAAATAGTGTTCCCACTTGGTAACATCGCGGCCTGCATGGGCCTCGAACAGCTCGCGGTAGGTTTGTCGTGTCATCTGGCGTTTTACCTAACCGATGGAAGACTGAAGCGCCGCCGCGTGCACGCGCGGTCTTCCCTTGGCGCTCAATCGCCAGAGCAGACGCGCGTTATCGGCTTCCTCGGATTGGGCGGGGTCGATTTCGCCCTTGGCGCGATGAAGTGTTGAAAGAGTATCGAAAATCAGGACGTCGCCGACTTCGTACCGGTGCTCGTAGACAAATTTCGGGTCCGTCGCGTGGGTTTTCAGTCGATGCAGAATTGCCGCGCTCTCGGCTTCCGACTTGCCCTCCAGTTTGAAGGGCGTTTGCGCCACCGCGTATAGCGCTCGGTGTCCGGTGATCGGATGTGTGAGAACCAGTGGCTTCGCCACGTCCTTGGCCGCGCGTTTCGCCTCTTGTGTCATGGGTACGGCGGCAAGTTCGTCCTCGCCGACCGCGCCGCCGCCATAAAGATGGCGCGCCACGAGGCCATCGACTTCCTCCCTCGCGGCTGGCTCGAGCGCTTCATAGGCCGCGACCATATCGGCGACAAGCGTTTCTCCGCCGTTCTTCGGCGCCCGTCGGGCATGTAGCATCGTCACCGTCGTCGGGTCCTCGATATAGCCGCCATCGGTATGCCAGGCGACGGCGCCGTTGCGCACCTTGGGATCGCGATCCTTGGCCTCGGTATTGCCGATCGTCATCATTTCCGGGTAGCCGGGCGTGCGAAGCCGGTCCACGACATGCCGTATGAGCACGCCCCATTCCCCCGCGAAGCGATAATAGGCGTCCCGTGTCAGGTTTTGGTTCTTGATCACGATACAGCGGTATTCGTAGAGCGCGTTGGTCAACTCCAGCATCAACGCGTCGTCGGGCGGGCGCGCCAAGTCGATGCCCGTAACGATGGCTCCGCACGCCCCGCCGGTTGGTCGAATGTTCGGCATGTCCGGGAATGCTCCAGTCGATGCGGCGTTGGAGGTTTAGGCGGCGATATGCTCATACACCCGGGGGAGGCCACGCACGCTGATTCGCCAGAGCAGACGCTTGGTGTCTTCGGCGCTCGGATTCGCGGCCTCGATCGGGGTCGCGGCATGCATGGTCGACAGGGTGTCGAAAATCGCGATATCGCCGATTTCGTAGGTGTGGGCATAGACGAAGCGATCCTGGATCGCGTGCATCTTCAAGCTCCACAACAGCTCAACCGCCTCGGCGTCGTCCATCCCCTTGATCGCGAAGGAGGATTGTCCGGTCGCGTAGAGCGCCTTGCGACCGGTGACCGGGTGGCGCATCACCAGGGGGTGATAGCAGGTCGGCACCCGGCTGACCTGGTCATCCGTGGCCAGCGGATTGGCACGAAATTCGTCGTCCAGGAGCTTGCCCGCGCCGTAGAGATGGGCCACCTCGAGATCGTCGATCCGCTCCTTGGTGGCGTCGTCAAGCGCGTCATAGGCGGCCACCATGTCGGCCAGCCGTGTCTGGCCGCCCACTCTGGGGGTCAGGATCGAGTACAACATGGTCGCGCTGGCTGGTTCGGCCTCGTAGGACTGGTCCGTGTGCCAAAGCGCGGCGCCGTTGCGGATCTCGACCTTCTTGTCCTTTTCCTCGGTATTGCCGACGGCCAACAGCTCCGGATAGCCGGGCATGCGCATATGGTCCAGGACATGGGGGATCGGCTTGCCCCACCAATAGCCGAAGTTGAGATAGGTATCCTGGTCCAAGGTCTGGTTTTTGATCACCAGCACCCGGTGCTCATAGAGGGCATCGGCCAGGGTTTTCATCAAATCCGCGTCCAGCGGCTTGTTGAGATCCACGCCCCAGGCATTGGCGCCGTGCGGCGCGCCGTTAATCGGTGAGATATCGACCATGATCCGTCTCCTCTTGAAGCATGGTATTCTCCCGCTTTTGGACCGACGTCTCAAGGTTTTCGAAGACACGCGCGGAACATGAGCATGATCACGCTGGCCTTGATGGTTGCCATGGGCGGCGGCAGGGCGCAGAAAGCGTGTCCGTCCGCCACCTTATCCGCCAAACCGGGCCGCCCGAATGTCCGACCCCTCGACCCATGCCGGCGCCATCCTTAGGGACCGGAATTTTCTGCTGTTCATTCTCGCCCGCACCGGCAACGGGATGGGGGTTCATATCCTGACCGTCGCGGTAGCTTGGCACGTCTACGAGCTGACCAAGGACCCGCTGGATCTCGGCTATATCGGGCTGGCCCAGTTCGCGCCGCATTTCGTGCTGTTTCTGGTGGCCGGGATGGCGGCGGACCGTTTGGACCGCCGTGCGATCCTGGCGGCTTGCAATGTGATCCATCTCGTCGTGGTCGCGCTGTTGACCATCGTTCTATGGGGGGACATCGGCGGCGTTCCGATGGTGCTGGCGATCCTCGTGGTGCACGGCATCGCGCGCGCGTTCTTTCATACCGCCAGCCAGGCGATCCTGCCGAATCTGGTCAGTACCGCGCTGTTTCCCAAGGCCGTCGCCTATTCCTCCTCCGCCAACAAGGTGGCGCAGCTCGGCGGCCCGGCATTGGGCGGTCTTTTGGTCGCTTACGCGGGCGACTGGGCCTACTACACGGCCGCGATCATGTTCGCGCTCGCCGGGATTGGTTCGGTCATGATCAGGGGCGCCCTGCATGTGCGTTCCGCCGAGCCGATGGGATTGGCGACCCTGCTCGGCGGTTTCAACTATGTTTGGAGCAACAAGGTGGTGCTCGGCGCGGTCTCGATTGATCTATTCGCCGTACTTCTCGGTGGCGTCATGGGATTGTTGCCGATCTACGCCGCCGATATCCTGAAGGTCGGCGCCGAGGGGCTGGGTCTTATGCGGGCGATGCCGGGTGTCGGTTCCTTGATGATGGGCTTGGCGCTTACCCGGATCGCCGCGCCGAGCCGAATGGGCCCGGCGTTGTTCGTGTCGCTGGGTGTGTTCGGCGCCTCGATCGTGATATTCAGTCTGTCGGAGATCTTCTGGCTGTCGTTGGTCGCGCTCTGGATCTACGGTGCTTCCGACATGGTGAGCGTGTATATCCGTCTCACCTTGGTACAGATCGCCACACCCGACGCCATGCGCGGGAGGGTAAGCGCGGTAAACTCCGTTTCAATCAATGCTTCCAATGAGTTGGGTGACTTTAGGGCGGGATTGACTGCGGCGTTTATCGGCACGGTTCCCGCGGTTCTCGTTGGCGGTATCGCGACGCTTGCCGTGACCGCGCTGTGGGCGAAACTTTTCCCCGCGATGCGCCGCATTGATCGTCTGGACGACCTCTCCAAGGGATAGCGACGCGACCCAGGGCCGGCGATGATGGTCCTTCAAGTGAGTGGTTTGCGCTAATCGCTGAAAATATGATAGTGTTTCCGTAATTTAGAGAGATTTTTTGAGAGTTTGGTTCGAGCGAAGAGGGGAACACCATGGGCGGTCGCATTCGCGAGGACTATCGGAACATCACCGGGCCGGAGAAATCGGCAATCCTGTTGATGTCGCTGGGCGAGGATCAGGCCGCCAAACTGTTCTCCCATCTCGATGACGAGGAGATCAAGGAAATCTCCCAGGTCATGGCCGGCCTCGGCAATGTCAGCTCGAACGTGGTCGAACGCCTTTTCGTCGAATTCGCCGAACAGGTTTCCTCCACCGGCTCGCTCGTCGGCTCCATGGACAGCACCCAGCGGATGCTGACCAAGATCCTCGGCGAGGACCGGGTTACCGACATCATGGAGGAGATCCGGGGTCCCGCCGGCCGGACCATGTGGGACAAGCTCGCCAATGTGA
>Ga0181593_10003364_pt1 | contig 14682 bp, 8 predicted proteins | sample 071ome_19_FD_133756 | JGI IMG/M metagenome (GOLD analysis project Ga0181593, IMG submission 133756) | Coastal salt marsh microbial communities from the Groves Creek Marsh, Skidaway Island, Georgia - 071413AT metaG (megahit assembly) | ecosystem: Environmental > Aquatic > Marine > Intertidal zone...
CACCCGCTCAAGGAGCCCACAGCGACCCGCCGCCTCAAGGAGCGAGGCTCTGAGCTCAAGGTAGCTGAGCTGCCCACCTCCTTCATAACGTCCTAACGTGCAGGAGGCGAGGTACAAGGTCCGGTTACGCTCACCTCTCTTCGCGCAGCTGACTCGGTAGGTTTGTGTGCTGAGCGCTCGAGTAGCCTCGGCGCTCCTGACGACGCTTGGGGCGCTCGCGATGAGCTGAGCTTCTATGCTCTGAAGCTGGGGTGAGGGAGGTTTGTCTTGCTTCGCGCGAGGTCGTTGATCGAGCTCGCGCGCTTGGGGTGGAGCAGGGGTCGACCGAGCGTCGCTTACGCTGCTTGACCGACTTAACGCGGCGGCTTGCGCGCTCGCCTCGAGCTTTAAGGTCTGTAAGAAACTCAGCCGAACATCGCCACGCCGGCCCTCAACATAATAGGTGCGCTGTGGGAGAGGGTCGCGACAGCCATGGAAGCGGGGCTGCGCTGTAAAGTGGGGTTGAACGGTGCGGAAGGTGGACGGGTCCCACTTGAGAGGCCAGGTCTTCGACCACGCCTTGAGGCCCTGCGCGTCTAGAGGCTCCTCGAGCATAAAAGCGAGGTGAGCCTTCACCTTGCGCCCCCTTAAGAATGCGCTGCTCGACCACTGCCCTACAAAAGACACCCCCTCGAACTCTTTGGGTAGCCCCACGTGCGTAATCCAACGGAGCGCGGCCTGATGCTCTACGACCTCAGCGAGGTGAACCTCATGAGGTAGCGTGAGGCCCTCATCTAGATCCAACCACACCCAGCGTCGTGGGACCTCCTTAAAGGTGGTCTTTCTTCGTGTAAACCAGCCGAGCGCCTCTAGCTTTTCAAAGCGCTCATCTAGCTGGGTGACACAGGCCTTAAGCTCCTCTTGTCGGCCTTCATGCTCACCCGCGAGCAGCGCGCGGTGCTTGTCTTTCAGCCTCCTCAGCGCGCTCAAGTGAGGCGAGGCACAGGACCACGCCTCACGCCTCGCGTCAATCGCGTGGGTGAGGCTCGTGTGGTCGTGATGGACAGGGTGCTCGCCACGCACAGGACAGCCACGGATCAGGACACACTCACGCTGACCTTGGAGATAAGTGAGCCACTCCGCTAAGTGCGCCGCGGTTGGACAGTAGAGCAGGTGAATCGACCAGACGTAGGAGGGCCTCGCGGCCCGCGACTCATTTAAGCTGATCACCTTTCCCTGAGACACCCCTGGGGGCGCTTGCAGGAGCGTCATCACCCTCGGGTCATCCGCACACACCCCGAGCTCAGCTGGGATGTGTGTCGCGCGCGCAGGCTGTTGGAGCAAAGAGAGCAACGAAGCACCTCAGGTAGCCAGGGAGCCCCCCCTACCTCAGCAAAGATCTAAAGCGATTGGTTTTAAAGTCTTAGTCGTAACGCGAGGCGTCGAGCGCGTCCCATGACCTAGGTCATCGATGAGCTCTTGGTCACCATTACTGTCACCTCTTTACTGAAGGATAGACCCACAAAACACAAGGCTAACCTGAGGGTCACATCCGCCCAACACCTGCAAGCCCTTGAGACGTATATCGGTTCACATGAGGGTCAATTTTAGATAGGCTCATGGTCGCAACACTCCCCCATCTCAAGAGGTGCCCATGAGCGAGATCAACGTGACAGCCCCCTCACCGGAGGTCTCCAATGTAGACTGCCCGCCACTTGGCGCCACCTTCACGCTAGGTGCAGAGATCACCCCAACCCAACGCGCCTATCTCAAGCGCTATGGCTACCTACACTTCAAGGGGGTGCTCAATGAAGAAGAGGTTCAGCTGGTCCGTCGGGTTCAAGATGAGCTTCAGGAGAGGTGGATCGCAGAGGGCGTCAAGGAGCTAAAGGGTGTCCCGCTGTTCTTTGGACCAGGGTTAGATGGCTCACCTGCGATCTATCGAATCCCGTACTCGAGCGAACACTCACCTGAGCTTCGCTCACTCCTTGATGACGAGCGCTTCACGCCGTTAAAGGCTCTCGTTGGCTCTGGGGCGCGCGTTGGGCACAGCGAGCAAGATGGCGTGGTGCTCAACCGGTACGTCAACACTCCAGATAGCGTCCGACCAGGCCTCGGGTGGCACACCGATGGGCTTAGAGATATTTTCTACTTACGGATGCCCAAAGAGATGCTCAACTTTGGGCTTCATTTTGATCACATCGGCCCTGAAGATGGAGGGCTCAGGCTCCTGCCAGGGACACACACCCAGGGGCTCCTGTCGATGATCTTTAAGAAGCCTTACTTCATTTGGCACAGGCCTGACCCAAATGAGCTGTGTGTGACGACGGAGCCCGGAGACATGACCGTACATGATGGGCGTCTCTGGCACAGGGTCGCCCAGAGCACGCGCCTCAACGCTGAGCGCAGGAGCCTCTTCGTCCCCTACTCAACAGGGGCGCCCATTATCCGTGACGAGCAGAGTCGAACCGTGCTCTATCATCGGATCGGCAGGCTCCTGAGGCGCCTCAAAGGAGGCGCCTGAACCTCCACGACCCCGCTCAAGCGGGGCGCATCACCCTGACGCCTACCCCATAGCGTGTCTCTGGGTCCTGACCAGGACGCGCAGCGAGGCGGCAGGCGCTCGCGAAGTCATACCAAGCGCCTCCCCTCACGACCTTGGCGCTCATAAGCGGTGAGTACTGAGATGGATCATAGCTCAGGTCACCCGCGCGCTCCTTATAAGCGTCCGCTCGCCACTCGTCATGACACCACTCCCACACCTGCCCGCAGAGGTCTTTTAACCCCCACCCGTTGGGGTCTTTCAACCCAACCGGCCTCGTCTCACCTGAGGCGTTCTGACCAAACCAGGCGACGGTCTCGAGGTCGCTCCCCCCCGCATACAGGTGCTGAGCGCCCTCCTTACCACAGCGAGCGGCATACTCCCACTCGACCTCGGTAGGGAGGCGATAGCCTTCAGCTTCTTTGTCCCATAAGACGCGCGCTCGCAGGCCAACCCCCTCGATAAGATAAGCTCGAGAGCGCCCCTCGAAGTCGCTCAGGGCGTTACAGTAGCTGATCGCCTCGAGCCATGAGACCCCCTCAACCGGCCGCTCCCCCCCAGCGAACTGGCTCGGGTTGGTCATCATGAGCTTACTCCATTGGCGTTGGGTGATTGGGGTCTCGCCAAGCCAATAGCCACGCGTGAGCTTCACTTTATGCTGAGGTCGCTCTTCAGCGCGCCCGTCACCCTCTTGCGAGCCAACGAGCCCAACCCCAGGTGGACAATACCTAAAATTGAGGAGCTCCTCGCTCAGCTCTAGGCTGAGCTGCTCCCCAGCTTGAGAGGGAGGCGCTGAGGCGCGCTTATGGGTCTCGACTCGATAAGGGCGCGCCTCTTCGGCTCGAGCGCGGGCGCGAGCGGCCTTCTCCTGTTGGAGCTCAGCCAGATATCCATCGAGCTCCGCGAGCCTAGCCTCCTCAGCCTCCTGTTCCTCTCGCTTTTGAAGCGCAAAGGCGCGCTCTCGATCTAGGCGCTCAGCCTCCTCAGCGGCGAGGCGCGCCTCTTCCTCTTCAGCGCGTCGCTGGAGGAGCTTAGACGCCTCCTCTTCTAATAAGCCAGCCTTGGCGCGCTCATACAGCTCCTCAAGGCGCTCCTTCTCTTGCTGTCGCTCGAGCTCGAGCTCTCGCTTGAGGCTAGCGTGCGCGAGCTCCTCTTCTCGAGCCCGAGTGAGCGCCTCCTCAAGCTCTGCTCGCTCCGCTTCAAGGCCTGCCATCACCTCACTGACCCGCGCGCGCTCAGCGTCAGCGACCTTCAGCGCCTCCTTCGCCTCCTCCCAACGCTCATTGATCGAGTGATCTTGACGCGCTAAATCTTCGCGCCACACCTCAAGTCGGTCACGCTCCTCTTCAATGCTGACCTCACGCTCCTTAAGCGTCCTGTCAAACTCTCTCAGCGCCTGATCCTGCCACTCGAGCTCGTCACGCTGTCGTTTGAGCCCCTCCTCTTGGCTACTCAGCCTGTTCTCTGCCAAGATAAGGGCCTCTTTAAGCTCCTTGATCTCCGTCTGGAGCGCACCAAACTGAGCAGAGTCAAGCTCAGCGAGGTCTCCTTCTACGGACAGCGCAGAGGGGCTCATGCTGAGCTCCTTCATCACCACATACTGACGCTCCGCTTGCCTGAGCGCCCTGGTCCGACCCACGGCCTCCTTCAGCTCTTGGAGCTGACCCCATGGCATGAGCTCTGGTAGCTCACCCTCCCCCATCGCCCCCTCACGCATGGCCTCATGCCAACCGAGCTCATCTGAGAGGATCCGCTCAACAATATCAGCGAGGTAGAGCCGTTCAACCATCTGGCTCTCATCTTCACCACCGCGATACAGATAACGTCGAGCGCTGAGCCTCAGGTCACGGGAGAGCTGGCGAGCGCTGCTCCTCTGCTCAGGGTCAGGGTGCATGGCGTTCGCGAGCGCGATCCGTAATGGTCGGGGGCCATCCACCCAGCCCTGAGCGTCAGGGTTTAAAGACACTAAGAGGCTCGCCGCGAGCGCGTAGACATCGGCGGCGTCAGTGATCTGACCCTCCTCCATCCACTCTGGCGCGAGGAGGACCGGGCGGGCCTGTAAGGCTTGATACGCGCCTTGACGCTTGCGCTGGAGGTCCTCTCCCTCAATCTCATCTACCCACTGAAAGCTGATTAGGCGTGGCCCCTCAGGGCCAAGGATGATATGTGATGGCTGAATTTTACGGTGGATCACCCCTTGAGCGTGGAGGGTCGCGAGCCCCTCAGCGAGACGCGCGAACAGGTCCCTGCTCTGCCCCTCTGAGAGCGGAGCGCGCTTTGTCATCTCAGCGACGCTCTGACCTTCAACCCACTCCAAGGCGGCATACCAACAGCCGAGCTTAGGGTCATCTCCCCATGAGAAAGGGCGCTGAGCGACCCCTTGGCTCAGGGTCTGAAGTGACTTGAGGCGTAGCTCCGCGTCAAAGGTCCATGACATTGGGCTGTCGCTGAGCACATCGGGCCAGGCGAGCTTGACTACGCCCGCCTCCCCTGAGGGTGAGCGAGCGAGCCAGGTTTGAACGCCATGGATCTTATTGAGGAGTCCGTCGAGCACCCACCCCTCCTCACCAACTCGCTCGCCAGGCCTGAAGTCACGAGGCGCCTGCCAGGTGGGTGACGTCCCCTCTTGGGTCGCCTCTTTGGGATCAGTCGGCTGAGCGCTGAGCGGGTCATGTGTAGGGTTGAGGAGTTGGTCGAGCTCAGCGCGCGCTTGGTCTTGAGGGAGCGCGCTGAGATCAAGGGTACGCCCAACCCCCTCCCCGATGACAGACTCAGGGCTCTGCTCCTGTCTCGCCTTCAAGAACACCTCTGGGAGCGGGAGATCATCAACGACCTTCAGCTCCGCCCGGAGCTGCGGTGGAGGGCTCAACTCGCACGGCCTCTCCGCCCAGCTCGCCACCTTTAACGGGAGCGTAGGTCGCTCACCAGACTCACCTGCTCGCTCCTCGAGCTGCTGTAGTGTTTGAGCGAGCTCTACCTCCAGCGCCGCGAGGGCCGCCGCCGCGTCCGCGTCAAGGAGCTCGGGGTTGACTCGCGCAGGTTGGCTCGCCATGAGCTCAGCCTTAGACTGCCTCCGGCGTTGCCCCTTAACCTCCGGGTCCAAGAGCGCTGGAGAGGGGTGCGCTCGTGGCGCGAGCGCCGCCTGTGGCCCCGCCTCTCCTTCGACCATCAGGGGGTTGTGTGTGCTCGCGCCGACCCGCTGTGACGGGCCACGCACGAGCTTCACCTTCCGCTCTCGATTAGGTCCCCACGCTCCACGAGGAGGGAAGAGGGGAGCTTGAGGGGCGTCATAGGGCTCCTCAGGAGGCGCGACAGTCGCGGGTGGTACAGAGGGGACAGACGCAGGCTCAAAGCCAAGCCCCTCTCCTCCCTCAGGCTCATCCCCTTCCGCTTGGGGGGTCTGCTCAGAGGGTCGTAAGGGGGTCAGGTCTTCAAGCTCCAGCTCTGGCTCCTGCGGGGCGATCAGACCTGGGGGACGAGAGCTGTGCTCACTCATGAGGGGCTCACCACGGGCTTAGGTTGTCTGAGGGAGGGCGCTCGCTTAATAAAAGAGCGCCCACGTGGGGCGCTCTCTCATGATACCTGGAGTGGGACTCGAACCCACAAGCCCGAAGGCGGGAGATTTTAAGTCTCCTGTGTATACCTATTCCACCATCCAGGCGCCGTGAACAGCATAGCGCTCACGTGTGCAGAGATTACTGTGGAACAGGTCTACTGTCAAGCGCTCTGAGCGCTCATCTCACCTAGGTGAGAAGGCGTACAGGAACCCGCTTAAGCTGCTCGTGTACAGCCACCCGCTCTCGCTGAGCGTGAGAGGCGCAAGGAGACCGCTCCCCGCGCTAAATTGATCCCGAAGCGCGCCCGTCTGAGCGTCTAAAACATAGAGCCCCCCCCTCGAGAGGCTCACCGCGAGCCCATAAGGGAAGCGCTTCGCTCGGGAGGGCGCGCCGTCTGTCCCGAAGCTCACTCGCCATGAGAACCGCTTCGATTGAGGGTTAAAGCGCCCGACCTCCCCATGCTGAAGACCCAAGATCAGGTCACCATCGAGCGCGCTCATCGTGATCACACCTGCGATCGGGTGGAACCAGCTCACGTCGCCTGTCTTCGGTGAGAGCGCATAGAGGCCTGAGGCGGTCGAGGCTACATACAGCACCCCGTTGACGATGACAGGGTCGGCGTCCACATCTTGGAATTTTGAGCGCTGTGGGGCGAGGTCCCGCTCCCAGAGCAGGCTTCCCGTGCGCGCGTCATACGCAGCTAAGACCCCATCACTGAAGCCCATATATATCACCCCTCGATGATAGAGGGGCTTCGCCTCGCCGTTGAGGCTGAAGTCCTTCGGGCTCCCTCTGCGACGCTGCCAGAGCACTTGCCCGTCACGCAGGTTGAGCGCGTACAGCGAGTTCGTGCTGTCAGTCGTGTAGATGACCCCCTCACGGACCACGAGCGGGGCGGTGGTGAGCCCAGAGAGCTGTGCGCTCCAGAGCTCCGCTCGAGCTTGAAGGTCGTACGCGATCAGCTTAGCGTCGCTGGTGGGGATTAAGAGCGTGTCCCCCTCTATGTGTGGCGACCCAGCCCCAGGCGCAGAGAGCGCCTCCTCCCACAGGAGCTCACCGCTGAGCGTGTGTCGGACCTGTAGATGAGCGTCATAGCCTACGACCGTCAACAGCGGGCGAGTCGCGTGCACCGCGCTCCCACCAATAAAGGACTGCCCCTTTAGGAACGGACCCCGCTCACCAAGGTCAACGCGCCACACTGGCCTAAACGCTTTATGTTGTAGGGAGTTAAAGCTCTGCACGCGCAACGGGCTGTCCTCTGAAGCGGAGCGCGCGCCTTGTGGCCAAGACACGCACGCGCTCAACACTGTGGCGAGCGAAGCGACACCTAGCGCGCGTCTACCGAGGGCCCCGAGCGACCTCAAAGGTCACTTAGCCCTGAGAGAGGCGACCTTGAGCTCACGAGCGACGCTCTTGTTCGCTGTGTCTTTCAGCGCCTCAGCGTAGTCCTTCTCGAGAGACCCTAAAAGCGCCTTCGCCTCCGTCTTTTTGCCCGCTTCGATGAGGACCTTCGCCTGCTCTACTCCCGCGAAGAGGGCAAACACGACCCGCTCCCCCTTTGCGGAGGCCTTGACGAGCTCTGTGTCGAGCGCGCCAAGCGCGGCCCACGCCTTCACGGCCTGATCCCACTCTCTCGCTTGCTCGAAGGAGGCTGCGGCGCTCTGGAACGCGGTCGCGCGGGCCATAGGGTCTGCGTCCCTCTGTGCGCCTGCTGTCATGAAGAGCTCACCTGCGACCTTAAAGTCCTCCGCGCTCGTAGCGCTGTCAAACCGAGCGCTCGCCTCTCCAAGCTGAGCGAGGGTGCGCGCGCCGTCGTGCGACAGGCTCCCCTTAAGGTCGCTGTATGCCTTGGAGACTGACTTGAGTGACTCTGTAGAGGGCGCAGGGCCCACCTCTGGCGTCGTGAGCGCGTCAGGGTTCTCAGAGAACCAACGGACGTTCTGCTTGGCAAAGGCGCGCTGAGCAGCGGTCGCCTGATCATAAGACCGCGCTGTAGCGCTCAGCTGGGCGCGCTCCTCTGCGAGCCCTGCGTGCGCGAGGTCCTGCATCTTCCCGCTGACCCCCCAGACCCCAGCGGTGATCACAGCGAGCGCCGCGAGCACCTTCCAGTGATCTACAACGCTCACAAAGATCCGCTCAGCGACCTCTGTAAAGCCATCTTGATAGCTCATAGAGATGTTTGGCTCGACCGCGAAGGACGGCGGAGGGAGCTCATCAGCGCCCTCACCAGCGCCCTCATCAACGATCACCTCTGGGCTCTCTTCACCTTCAAGGGCGAGCTCTTCAGGGGTAGGCTCAGGCTTTGTGACGCGCTTTTTGATCCGCTTTACCATAATATTAGACCTCGTCGTGCTGTGTTAGGGTCGGCCTCTTTAAGGCGTGCTGTGTAGCATGAGGGCTTGAGGGTGTCAACGCCCTCCCCGCTAGGCCTCACCTCGCAGGGCACTTAAGCTCGAGAGACAGGCTCCGAGCGCCAGGTGCCGTGCTTATTACAGAAGGCGTACCCCGTCACCTGTGTCACCCCCTGAGGGATCGCGATGAAGGTCTCCGCGACCTTCCCCTCATTCTTAGCGTCCTGATAGCCAAAGTGCTCGAGATAGAACACCTCACCGTTCTGGTCTTTGAAGTAGATCGCCTCTACCCAGTGGTCAATGTCCATCGGGTGGTCAACCGTAGCGACGACGGCGGAGTTGTTCTGATAAATGCTCACCTTCGGCGTGTGGGCGTCCTCTTTCCCTTCATAGTCCCCTGGGTCCGCCTTGGTGAACACCCCGTCTCGCTCATAGCGGACCGCCTCAGCTTGCCAATAGGTGAAGATGCTTCGATCCACCTCATACGTCGCGTCGCCATAGCAACCTGTGAGCGCTACAGCGCTGGCTACTCCAAGGCCTTGGATCACCTGTCGGCGCGTGAGGACCCCTCCCTGCTCAACCCACTCGCTCGCTTGACTTGGATGTGAAAGCTTGTCTCTACGTACCCCTCTCATAACAGCCCCTCTCAATGACGTTTAGTGGTTTAGGTGTGAGGTTCCTCTCACACCCAACAGCAGTTCGGAGGCTGATCATAATCGAAACCAGCTTGAAGCTCAAAATATAAACGATCGCACAACGATATAAGCGCTAGCGTTATCACGCGATCACCCCATTGCGACGCGGTGCGCTCACCGCCTCTCCTCTCCACTGAGCCCAGCTCAAACAGGCGCTAAGGTCATTATTTCACTTGAGTATCCTGTGAGGCTCCCTTAGTAGGTAGCTCCTCAAATGAAATGACTGTATACAGATAGGAACGCGCCGTGATGGTAGACACCATTCAGACCGCAAAGGTACGAATAAGCGATCGACTCTCCCTCCTCATGCTTGTCAGCGCGTCCCTGTTCTACGGGTGTGACGCGACCGAGAGCACACTAGAAAGCGAGGGGGGAGCTCACCTCGCGGGGATGCACGCTGGCGCTGAAGCGGGCGAGGGAGGGGTGACCAGCGCAGGAGCGCAGACGGGAGGTGAGGCTGGTGGTAGCGCCGAGGCGGGCGCTGAGGTGATGACGGAGCTCCTCGACCCAGAGGGGGTCCCTGCGGGCCCTGTTGACCCGCTCACGCTACAGGAGTCACGGACCGTCGCCTTCACCGCGTTCACCACGAGCCCAGCGTGCGCGCTCTGCCACAGCAACTCACCTCAGGCGACCGCGATGCGCGACTCAGAGGGAGAGGAGATCGCCCCCTTTAACCTCTGGCAGGGCTCTATGATGGCGAACTCAAGCCGTGACCCATTCTGGTGGGCGCAGGTCAGCGCCGAGGTGAAGCAAAACCCTGAGGCGCAGGCCTCGGTGGAGGGTGAGTGTGTACGTTGCCACGCGCCTATGCTCTCAGAGTCAGCCCGCGCTCGCGCGAACCGTGAGGGGACGATGAGTGACTTAAAGAACAGCACCGAGCCCGCTGCGCTCGGCTTAGACGGGGTCGCGTGCACGACATGTCACCAGATCTTGCCCGACAACCTCGGCACAACCGCGAGCTTCTCAGGGGGCTTTGAGATCGGTCAAGAGCGCCAGATCTTTGGGCCACATCGTAACCCCGCCACAGCGCCGATGCGCAACCATGTCAACTACACCCCGACCTATGGTGACCACGTGCGTGAGGCAGCGATGTGCGCGACCTGCCACACGCTGTTACATCCTCTCTCTGAGGAGGACGGAGGAGGCTACTTCGCTGAGCAGACCCCTTACCTTGAGTGGAAGAACTCAGTCTATAATAATGAGCTTGAGAGCGCGTCTCCTGACGCGGTCAGCTGTCAGGGCTGTCACGTCCCCGTCTTCGATGATCAGGGAGTAGAGCTCAGGACGCGCATCGCGCGCTCACCGCCAGGTGGAGACTTCCGTATTAACCCCCGCTCACCCTTTGGTCAGCACCTCTTTATCGGCGCCAACACCGTCATCCCTCAGATCCTCAAAGCTGAGCGCGCGACGCTCAAGCCTCAGGCGAGCGACGAGGCGCTTGACCGCACCACTCAGCTCGGTGAGGACCGGCTCGCCTCAGCGGTAGAGCTCACGGTAAGCGCGCCCATGATAGGGGAGCGCGAGGGACAGGTGACCTTAAATTTCGATGTCACGGTCAGCTCCTTTGCCGGCCACAAGGTCCCTACCGGCTTCCCCGCGAGGCGCGCGTGGCTCCTCATCGAGCTCACGAGCCCCGAGGGAGAGCCCCTGCTCGTCTCAGGCTCATATGACTCAGAGGGGCGTATCTTATCCTCACGAGGTGGGGTCCTAGACTCAGAGAAAACCTTTGGACCTGTAGAGCCTCACCACGCGCTCATCACCAGCCTTGACCAGGTTCAGGTCTATGAGGCGGTCATGCGCGGAGCGGATGGGCAACCCACCACCTACCTCACCCAAGCGAAGGGCTGGCTGAAAGACAACCGCCTCCTGCCGATCGGCTATAACCCAAACCACCCAGAGGCCGGATACACAAACCCTGTAGGTGTAGAGGGTGATGACACCTTCACCGCGGGTGGAGATGTCACGCGCTATGAGCTCCCGCTCCCTAGTGACCTAGAGGTGTCAGGCGCGACCCTCACCGTACGCCTCGTGTACCAGACCTTAGGCGCACGTTTTATGCGCGGTCTTTTCCAGAGCGACACCCCAGAGGTCGCAGCCTTTAAGACCATGTATCAGCGCGCTGATACACGACCCAACCTCATGGCGACAGCGAGCGTCGCGGTTGAGGCTCCTTAACTAAGAGCTCGATGGCGCCTGAGTTAGGCGACTCTAGGCGACTCAGCCGCTCAAGAGGGGCTCGACGCTACGGGTGAGCGCTCACAAGGCAGGCGTCTAGCTCACCCTGAGTGAGGCTCCTCTATTTCGCAGGTGCTGGCGCGGGCGCTGGAGCTGGAGCGGGCGCTGGAGCGGGCTCAGCTGGAGTAGCAGGCTTCGCCTCTCCACCGCTGATCGCGAGCTCAATAGACTCCGCTTGGCCCCCTTTCAAGGTGACGCTCCCCGCCTCACCTACGGTAAAGGGTAGCTCAGCGACGAGGTCGTTCTGTGCGGCGTCCTTGTCCCACACCTTGATGATCACCGCTTGGCCTTTTGAGACCTTCACGCTTTGATCTGTGAAGGACGCGACGGTTGAGTCTTTCTGTACAGGCGTCGTCAAGGCGACCTTGCTGTCGATGACCACCTCCACGAAGATGTCAGGAAACTCAGCGCCCTCCTTCAGCGGGATCTTCATATCCCAGGCCTTACCGTCACTTTGCGAGCTTAACAGACGTCACGGTGAGGGTGTGAGCGGGCGCCTCCGCGAGGGCTGGTGACGCGAGGAGGAGCGCGAGGAGCGCGGTGAGCAATGACTTCGGACCTCTTTCAGGTGGTTATAGGTTAAGAAAAGCTCATCTGAGCGGTCGCATCCTCTCAGAGTCACCCCTTAGACACAAGAGAGGGCTGAGCCTCTCTCTTCGCCACAGAACAGCGTTTGGCCTCGCTTTAATCCACCGACCTACGAATCGTGGGCAAAAGAGCTGAGATCTCTTTAATCAGTCGCTCAGACGCGACCTTGTTTTGAGTGCGCCATCGCTGATTTAGGAAGAACACCGCGTCCACGACGTTCGTCTTGACATGCTCTTGGAGGAACTGTGGATAGACGTTCTTGTGTACAAAGTCCGAGCGGTAGAGGGGGCGCATCCCGTCAGGTTGCTTGATCGGGCTTAAGAGGACGGGGTCATCGATCTCAACCAGCTTCAGCGTCCCGCCAAACTCATCATGCGCGCGGGTCACGACCCCCTGCGCGAGGGCGTTTACGCTCAGCAGACACTGCGCCCTTGTCCCATCCGCGACCTTCAGGAGCGCCTCAGTCCCCAGCGCCTCAATGTCCCTTAAGCTATGATAGGCCTTAGGGTTGATCAGCTTCATCACGCTCCATGTGATGTAGGTGCCCGACCCATAGGGTCCAATCAAGATCCGGGTCTGCTCTGGCAGGTCACTCAGCCTGTTCGCGTTTAAGCTCCTGTGGCAGATGAGGTGGATGTGCTCAGAGTATAAGGCTGAGATCCGCTCTAGCTCTCCCTCACGGTTAGGGTGCTCCTTGAGGTAGATGACAAAGGCGTCCTCTTGCGCGATCAGGGCGTCACATTGAGGGGGGCTCGCGTGGGCTCGGCCTAAGTTCTCCCATGAGCCTTTGGTCTCGATCAGCTGAACCTCTAGCTCAGAGGCGACGGACTTAGCGATGATCCGCCCAACATTATAGTAATGGTTCTGAGCGCTCCCTGTGCAGATCCTCAGCACTGGGCGCGCTCGGCTAGGCTGCGCTTGAGCAGACCCTCCGCCCACGGCACATGTCATGATAAGAGAGAGCGCACACAACACCGCTCGCCCTGCGTCACTCAGAGACGCCTGTTTTAGTATCGAGCCCTGCTGGGCCTGTCGCAGGTCAGTTCGTATCATTAGAGCCCCCTTTATGGAACGCGGTCACCGCGATGAGCATAGTCTATGTTTCAGTCTAGGTGAACCTCCAAGTCGCGCCTTTGCTGTGATAGGGTGTCGCCTCGCTCCCCTCATGACACCCTCGCTCGGTCAGGCAAGCCTCATATGCGACTCTCCCAACTGCTCCCTCAACAGCTCTCCCTCTACGCGCTCTGTGTTATGACCTGGGCGGGGGTCGCGACCCTCTCAGAGTGGGCGACGATCGGTGGGCCGTCCTCCCTCACCACTGAGCTGAGCCGAGCGGGGCTTCACGCCCTAACGGGGCTGTCGCTCACCCTCTCGCTCTCAGCGCTACGCTTCACCTCGCACCTCGCGAGCTCACTGAGCGATCGCGTCCCGCTTGGCTATACTCCTTGGCTTACGCTGGCAGGGTGGGGGCTGTGGCTAGGAGAGGAGCTCAGCCGTGGGGATTGGCTCCAAGCGCAACCTTGGGTGAGCTGGGTCACGCCCTGTGTAGGCCTCGGCTTCGCGCTTGGTGGGGTCGCGCTTGGGGCGCTCACCCGACACGCTCACACCTTATCCTCACAGGCGGTCTTAGCCCTCGGCGCGCTGGCCTTGAGCGCTCTTGACCTTGGGGTGCTCCGTGGGCTCTACCCACAGATTCACCTCACCCTGTACCTGTTGAGTAGCGCCTGCGCGCTCCTTATGCTTCAAGGGCTCTTCGCTCGGCGCGCTACCCTGACCCTTCAGTCTCCTCGAGTCATGAGCGTCACGATCCCTACGCTCTGTGTCCTGATCGGGAGCTATGTTCATCTCCAGCTAGAGGGGGCGCCCCACCTCCGTTCAAGTCTGGGACAAGCGAGCCCTCGTGCGACCCTCACGCCCGCGTGGAGGACGCCGAGCGTTGGCGTCGGTGACCTCGCTGACGCCTTGAGTCAGCTCTCTACGTTTAACCATGACGCGCTCCGCGTTGAGCGAGACAACGCTCAGCGACTAAGCGAGCTTACTCAGCTCGATGAGCGACGAGAGAAGCACGTCGTCCTCATTGTCGTTGACACCCTCCGCTATGATGGCCTCTATCAGCCACTGCTCACCTCCGAGCAGCAGCGGGAGCGCGCTCCACTCGCGACCGCAGGTGACCTCCCCTTCCTCACGCGCTGGCGCGAGACAGAGGCGCATGTCTTCTTGAACGCCTACACGCAGGCAGGGAGAACGAAGCTCTCGACCCCCGCGCTGTTCACGTCGGGGGAGGTCAGCCTCAAGGGGCGCTCGGGGGGGCCTCACCTCGCCGAGCGACTGAAGAGCGTGGGCTATCAAGCGCTCGCGCTCACACCTGAGTACTTCCTTTGGCCTGTCAAGGATGGCGCGAGCCACCTCTTAGACCCGTTTGAGCGGAGCTGGCATTACACCGAAGACAAACAACATCACGCGCTCAAGCTCTGGCGCACCTTGCTCGCTCAACGCGATGAGGCGAGGCCTCTCTTCGCGTGGGTGCACCTCTATATGATGCACGCCCCCTATTTTGCTGGTGAGAAACGGCTCAGTCGTCGAGACGGGAGCGCAGAGGAGCGCTATCGACGAGCGCTCAAGACCCTCGATCTCCACCTCAAAGAGCTCACAGGTGAGCTCAGACGACAGGGGATGCTTAAGGACACGATCATCGCCCTCACCTCTGACCATGGAGAGGGCTTAGGTGACCACGG
>Ga0181593_10003366_pt1 | contig 14680 bp, 24 predicted proteins | sample 071ome_19_FD_133756 | JGI IMG/M metagenome (GOLD analysis project Ga0181593, IMG submission 133756) | Coastal salt marsh microbial communities from the Groves Creek Marsh, Skidaway Island, Georgia - 071413AT metaG (megahit assembly) | ecosystem: Environmental > Aquatic > Marine > Intertidal...
GGCGTCAACTTCGACGCCATCACGCCGCAGAGCGGCCAGAACAAGCAGGTTCCCGACGGCAACGGCGGCATGACGCTGGCCAACGACGCTGGCGTCAACTGGTTCGAGTTCCAGGAGGCACTGGGTCGTCGCGGACAGATGGGCATCGTGGACATCGAGGGACCCACCGGTGGCATCGTCTACCACTCCGAGGGATTCCTGAGTGCCTCCCCGATCCGCCTGCTCGGCACGGCCACGGCTGCCGTGGTTGTATTCTACCTCGGACGTCGTCTCTTCCGTCAGCTCGCCCCAGGATCCGTCGCTGGAGTCACCACCGTGGCTGGCGCTGAAGGATTCTCGGTGGAGGGCGGACAGCATGGCTGGCAGATCTGAGTTGATCCTAACCACCGTCGACGGTTCCATGATGATCGCTACCCCCGTGGGTCGCGACCTTTATCATGTCGTCCTCGATGGCAAACCGATGCCCTCCCCACTATCCCGTCAGGGCATCCGTCGGCTCGTATCCGCCCGGCGCCGCCGCCCGATCATCGGATTATCGGCCGAGGATCACGGGGTCATCCCCAGCGTCACCGAGGTCAGCATCCCGACGCGCTTCGGCTTCCGTTCGGGATCCTGTGGCAGCGTCATAGGTCATCCGCGGGAACCCGACCGCGTCATCAAGGTCGTCCTGCTACCGGACCGTCCGCTATCGTCCATCCGTGCCCAAGAGAATCGAGACAACCTCGATCCCTGGAGGCCATACATCGGCTCGTCCATCCTGGCAGCCAACCTCGCCCAGGCCGAGGTCTTCCGTGAACTATCCGAATCGGGTTCTCCGAGGAGTCTGCCCGAGGTATTCGACTACCGCGAGGGGCGTATCCATAACGATGACATCGAAGCCATATCGGTGATAAATCCCGACATGTCCCGCGTCCTGCGACCCGGTATGCGCGTGGCATCGTGGATCATGGAGAGGATACCCGACGACCCCAAACCCGACGTGGTCGCTCGCGACACCGCCCGACGGCAGATCCTCGATTACCTGTTCTCCGAGCACGGTATGATAGCCAGGGATCTATCCTCCGATGACAACTGGGGTAGACGCAACGATGGTTCAGCCGTCCTGCTGGATCCGCTGGTGGTTCCCGTGGAATGGCTGGGGGAGATCCCACCCACGCTACACGGCATCCGCAACCTGCTGGCTCGTGCCCGCAGGAACGACATCGACAACTACGTCGCCACCCTCGCACCCTTCGGAGCCAATCTCCTCGATGCCGAGGAAGCCGTCGTCATCGCCCTGCTGTCCACCCAGATAGCCTATCGCACCCCCGACCCCGCTTTCGATTCGATCCTGACCGAATACCTCGGTGGTCGCAACCTACCATACCCGCGTCGTTCCTACCTCGGATACGAGCACGGCATGCGTCCGTTCCACGATTAGGACAGCCAGAGGTGATCCAGCAGATCCCGCAGGTTGTCATCGCCATCCCGCACGGTCAGTTCCAGATCGACCAGTTCCGCGGGTATCCCGTCGATGCCCGATTCCGAGACGTCATCGCGAGCCGCCCAGTGCCGTTCCCAGGTATCGGGGTAGGCTCTCCGCAGGCGTTCGATCTGCATTTGCTCGTCATCGAACCCCAGCCTGATCAGGATGAATCCCGCCTCGACCAGAGCCTCGGCTTCGTTGGGGAATCTGACATCGTCTATGACGACACGTTCGTGCGCCTCGGTCTGCGTCAGCGTATCACGGATCCACAGACGGGGGTCTATCTCGCGACCCACCGCACCGATGGTCTGCAGTAGACGTCGTTGCTTGGTGCCCAACACATCGGCAGGCAGGAGTCCGTCCTCCACCATCGTCTCGATGACCCGTTGACCCATCAGCTTGACCGCCCGTGCCAGCGACACACGCTCGAATCCGTGGTTGCCCACCAGTTCGTCGGCCAGACGGCTCTTGCCCGAGGCCATGCGTCCGCATATCGCCACTCGCATGCTACGCATCAAGAGCACCACCTACATCAAGTATCGGAAGCGACAATCGTGTCCCATGCGCTTGGTGAGTTCGGTCGTCGACCTACCCCTGCGCGGCCAGGATGCCTACGCCATATCCGATAGCATGCTGGTGGTGGCCGACGGCGTCGGTTCCTGGGATGATCGCGGCGTCGATGCGGGCATCTGGTCGCACATGCTGGTCAGCGAGATCATACTATCCGATCCCGACATACCCGACACCGAGACCCTGCTCGAGATCCTCCGACACTCCGTCGCCAGGACGCGTGCACCCGGCACCAGCACCCTCACCCTGTTGGCCATGGATCCATCCACGGGAACCGCCATCGCCTACAACCTCGGGGATTCGGTATGGTGGCACATCAGGGACGGACGGGTCATCAACCGCTCACGATTGACCGTCCACGGACACGACGTTCCATACCAGATCGGCAGGAATCCCGACATGAGTCTCGCCAACGATTCCATCGAGGACGGCATCACGACGCGTCTGCGTCTGCGAACCGACGATTACCTGGTGCTGGCCAGCGACGGCATAACCAAATTACTGGACGATACCGACCTCGTGGATATGCTCTCGGACGAGGAACCCGCCCTGGCGGCCCTACTGCTCTCGGAAGTCATCGAGGACATCGGCATCGAGGACGATACCACCGTCATCATATCGAGGATCTACGAGTGATCGGGCAGGGCCATGAAGGCTTCGATGTCGGCATCGTCGGAGGGACGGCGAATCATGCCCGCGTCGTAGAGCCTGTCGAGAGCCTGTTCGGGAGTCAGACCTCCCGCCTCCACCACCTCGGTCAGGGACAGATACGGGTAGCAGGTGTCGCGGAAGTCGCAGTAGTTGCACTCGAAATCGCCCACGGTCTCGAGCTCGTTCTTCTCCCACGTCTTGACGTGAGCCACGAGGTTGCCCGAACCCGTGTATGCGGTTCCGGTGTCCTTCATCTCCTGGATCTTCTCGGCAGACCATCGCAGGGCGAAGTCGCGGTCGGGGATCATGTCGTGATCGCCGTTGGCTCGCCAGTGCTCGACCGCCCTGGACACCTCGGCGTAGGACTGCAGGATCCCGTCAACATTGAATCCCTGTCGTGGCGACACGGTCAGGTTGGCATCGTCGTGCTTGCCGAGCAGGTAGGCCTGATCCGGTTCGATCTCGTTTCCGAACTTGTCGTAGATGCGGATGTTGCCGCTGGCGTCGAGACGCACGCGGAACGTCGAGAAGATCATGGGCTTGAGGCCCGCGTAGCAGATCTGACCCTCCTCGATCTTGACACCGAACTCGGCCTCCACCACGCCCTTCATGTGCAGGTAGCAGGCCACCTGCATGACGTAGGCGATCTTGGGAGCTCCCCGTGGATACAGACGCATCTCGGCGTTGGGATAGCGAACGAGATCGGGAGCCGTGGCCTCGATGGACATACCGCGAGCGGTCTTGAACTCCATGATGGTGGCCAGATCGGAACTGATGTCAAGGATCTCGCCACCGTCGGTCGACGCATGGGGGTTGGCCTGGGTGAAATTGCGGAGAAGTCCGTCCATCTCACCCGAGATTGTCACCACGGTGCCGTCGGGAGCCGTGGTCTCGCCACGGAATCGGTAGCCCTGCGTGATCAGCACGCCGGCCTCCTCCCACATGTCGCAGAAGTAATCCTCCATGGCGTTGCCCGTGGCGAAGATCAGTTGGGTGTTGTCGTTCTTCTCGCCGGAGTCGGCGCCCGTCAGTCGGTAGTAGATGGCTCGTCGGCACTTGCCCACGCGTTGCTTGTTCCCGAACTCGTTGATGATCTCGCAGGAGGCTTCGGTCGGTCGGAAGTTGCCGGAGGACACGTATCCGTCCCTGCGGTGACGGTAGGTGTAAAGGGCGGCTCTCATCGGGTCTGCAATCTGGTCGTTGATGTCTACATCTGTCATAGTAATCACTCTCATGCAACGCTGGGTCGTCCCCCCTATATCAAGGGTTCGTCGGTCAGTGATCGCAATCGGGACCGTGGACGTGTCCGGAATGCTCTGGTTGCTCGGCCAGGAATCCCATGTTCAATCCCACCTCGGGACGATCCGCACCGTCCTCGCCCATCAGGATCGAGTTCAGAGCTTCGTCGAATACCTCGACGTGCGCCTGGATCTGGTCGGGAGGCATCAACCGGTATCCGTCGAAGACCGCGTATGTTCCCTTGCCCTCGACCTCGATCACCTTGAACTGGTGGTCGTCGAAGGTCTCGGCGAACAGCTCCCTGACGCTGCGATGCACCAGGTTCCTGGGGTCCCTGAATATGTTCTCGGTGCAGGTCATCCTCATGGTGTAGCCACCCACGGATACCCCCGCCTTTTCGGTTCGTTCCAGTGCCGTCGCCACGTCTATGCTGTGATCCTCCGTCATGCGTATGCCTCCATATCGAAGTTCTGCCAATCCTTGACGATGTCCAGCATGGCCTTGAGACTCGGTATCAGTTCCTCGGTCGGAACCTCCTGCGCCCGTTCTATGACCTCCTGTTCGCCACCGGGGATCTTGTATCGGGTCACCTGCAGGTAGCACTTGTTGTCGATCAGGGACGCCAGCACCGCCCTCGCCTTGTCGGCGTTGGCCTGCGAGTCCAGTGGGATCGAAACCTTCTCGTCGCCCGTGGCCACGAGCGCGGCGTAGTGCTCGCCCACCATGGCCAGGTATCCCTCCGGATCCTCGGTGATCATCCTGCCGACGGTAGCCGCATCGGTTATGCCGAGCTGCACCAGCGTCTCGGAGAAGCAACCCACCGTGGCCACCGACAGCCTCAACGGCTTGTCGACCTCGGGAGCCATGATGTTGAACATGACGAAGTATAGGTCATCGCGGTCCTGCGGACCCGCCATGAGAACGTTGGAGCGCACCATGACGCGAGCCCGTTCGTCGAGACCCAGCTTGACGGATCCGATCGATCTCATGCGATCACCTCCGAACGATACAGGAAGCCCCGTTCCGTAATATCGAAGGTCTCGTTGGTGTCCTCGCAGACGCGGTATCGGAACCTCAGCATCCAACGGTGGGACGATTCGGCAGCCTCCTGCCGTGTCATCGGGTGATCGTCGTTCTGTATCAGACCCTCGATTAGATCCCAGCGGAGACCCTCCGCCCAGGAACTGAGAGCCACGGGATCCGACATGCCACTACCACCCGTCCCGACCTACTTAATCGTCCCCCAGGGGGGTTTCCCTGTGGTGGCTGTGGTCGTGGCCGACGAAGTAAGCGGCCAGCAGGAATATCGCCGTGTGGAAAAGCGTCAATCCGAAGGTCATCCAGGCCTCCTCGCGGTAGGCCGAGAACACCTCCAGCAGGTGCAGGAGACCGTCGAAGGTCAGGAAGAATATCACCGCGCGAGCCACCCAATCCCGTATCGCACTCACATCGATCGCCCCGCTCGTTTGAAGTCCTCACGCTCGGCCAGGCCCAGCGTGATCGACGAATCGCTGGTAGCGTCCATGACGGAGACCTTGACCAGTTTCTTGTTGTCCATCCAATCCTCGATGACCAGATACTTGGACTCGCCCAAGGGGATCTTGATCTGCATGACCGTGGATAACACGGTAGACCTACCTGAACCTTCACTCGATCATCATATCCCAGGGTTGCACCCGGTAATCGCCCAGATCCCTGTCGTGATGCGCGATCTGCAGCATCGGCATGACGTGGTGTTCCTTGGCCCAGACCCACATCTTCAGGAACGAGGTCAGCGCGGTTCCGAGTCCCGTCGGGTATAGCACCACCGTCTGCAGATCGGTGCCGATGACCGATTCGTGCAGCCATTCCCGCACCCGCCTCTCCATCTCGGTGTAAGCGTGCACGTCGGACACGGGAGCATCCAAAACGTATCCGTCGACGGGCATCGGGTGTCGGCCGCGGATCAGACCCACTCGCAGATCGGTTCTCGGCATGCCCCTCGCACCGCCCGCCGGTATTTCAACTTCATGGACTATACGGCGTGTTGCCCCGGAACAGATCCTTGTGGGTTCCGAACGCCAGCAGGGTGGCGGTATCGGTCTCCGGATCCCAGGCGTAGACGATCTGGTAGCGTTTGCCCATGATGTAGGCGGAACGCATCGTCGTGATGCCCAGCTCCCTGGCCAGACGGTTGACGAGGGTGTCGTTGGGATACACCGTTTTGGGATCGCCCCGTTCGGGCGCCTGCACGATCGACGCCTCGGCGGCCTCGAGGTTCCTGCGTAGGTTCTTGTCCTTCTTGGTCTTCTTACGAACCATCTTTTCGTAGTTGGCGGTTCGCACCAGACGGGTCCTGTTCGAACCGGATGTGGGCGTGCCCAACATGAGTGCGCCCACGACCAAACACGCGATCGTGGCGAGATCCTCTCGGGTCAGCATGGGAACGCTTCCGCGTTCCGACTACCTGTATCTATTCCCATTCCCTGATCTCGGTCGGACCATCGTATCCCCGTCGTATGTGAAGGGCACACGCAGGGAAACCGAATGGGAAACCGCAACGGCTCGCCGAGATGATCCTGATCGACACCACGTTCCCGAAGGCTAAAACCGCACGGATGCGACGCAGACTCGAAACCCACTTCGACATGGGTATCAGGAGAGCCACATCATCGGCCACCTCGAAGCACTTGGCCATGAACTCCTCGATGATGCTATACGGTGGGTTGGTGATTATCCAATCCACACGACCCTGGTAATCGAAGAAGTCGCGACCCTCGGTGATCTCGCACCAATCGGTCTCGCAATCGCCGGGATACTGATCCAGGAACGCACCGTCGCCCTTGCAGGGATCAAGAATGGTGGCTCCCGCGGGTATGTCGTAGCCGTCAATCATCTCCTTGGCCACCCTTCGTGGCGTCAGGACGACATCGTTTGGCTTCAGCTCGGGATTGGCATCGGTATTGCCGTATCCGAAGCCCTCATGCAACGCCAGGGGGAGACCCCCATCAGACGTAGCGATCGAAGAGTGCCTGCGCCAGATTGACCATCAGGGTGGCCACATCGGCATCGGATTTCCCGGTCAGGTCGTGCATGTGCGGAAGCAGACGACCAGCGTTGTTCATGCACATGCCCATGGTGATCTGCTCCTCGCGAGTCAGGGCGCGTCCCGTGGAATCGGTTCGGGAGGTGACTCCCAGGTGGATGGTGTGTCCGCCAGGCGTGGTCAGGGTGACCTTGGCCTTGGTCGAATCGTTGACGGTGCCGAACTCGATGGAGGCATCCTTGGAGGCCACGAACTGACCCTGCGTCCGTGCGCCAGGGCTGAGATCGAAGAAACCGAGCGGTCCCGAGGGACCGTCGATGTAGATGCGGCTCATCTGCTTGCCGTCCTTGCTCTTGTTCCATTCCTTGGCCTTGTAGCCGTCCTGCGTGTTGATATTCAGACTCATCTCGTTCGCCTCATCAATACGGAGGTTCGGCACCTATTTGAAGACATCGGCAGGTTGAGGTATCAGAGCCGCCGAGATGTGGGCATGACCCAACCGTTCGTCATCAACCGATCCGTCGCCATCGGTGTCGGCCCCTTCCTCGCGGTCGTGGAATGGGACAGCAACGATCCCAATCCGCTGTCCTGGGGATACGATGCCACCAACGGGAACCTGGCCGCCCTGCTGCAAGAGGTCCTGGTGGATTCGGGGATGCTGAAGGATGACCATGTCCACCCCGGGCACCCGCTCGCCTCCACATTACCCGACGTCATGCACGCCAGGATCTCGTTGCGGGACGACTTCACCGTCAACGCAATAATCACGATCGATGGAACCACGCACCTCGACTACGATGAAGCCTACATCAACATGAACGACACGGACACGGGATTCTACGAGGACGAACCCGGACTGGATGGGATCCAGCGATACGTCGAGACGATCGCGGCGCTACGCCTGAACCCGGAATACCGGATGGGTGCTAACGACAGGGTCTCGATGCACTTCGCTTGGGTCTCGAACGCCTACGAACCCGAGAAAATGCTGCCCAGTGATGAGAGTGTATCCCACCACATGACCATCAACCTGATACACCCCAAGGCAGTGGTCTGATGAGATCCACCAAACCGTTCGTCATCAACCGCGACGTCCTGTGGTCCTCCGATCAGCGGATGATCCTGGTGGACGTGTCCGAATACGACGGCATGCTGGAGGAGATCGGGATCAAACCCCTGAACCGGATCACCGCCGGCGACGCCATACGGGAATGGGAACGGGACCAGGATTACATGATCAACAGTGAATACAACATCTCGTTCCGCATCGAATACCTGACACCCAAAACGGGTGGCGGTCCGGACATCTTCATCCCCGTGGTCATGGAACTCGAGTTCAAACCGGATGCGGACATCACCTCGGACAATCTGGATGCCCTGGAGGATGCCATCGGCATCGTCCTAAACGACCTGGACCAGCCCACGACCGAGGTCATCAATCTGAGCATCTACGGTCCCACCGTCCGCAAGATGTGGTATCGGATCAGCAGTCAGACGGTCGATTTCACTCCAGTCTGACCTCGCGCCACTCCACGCGCTTGGCCTTGACCAGATCCCGGATGCGACGCTGCTTGGTGCTCAGGGACGAACCCGCCGACTTGATCTCCGCGAAGACGATGACGCCCTCGCTCATGTTGGTCTCGTTGTCCCTGTGCCAGTCGAACACCAGGTAGTCGATGGGATTGCCCATGAAGGTCCAGTCCTCGGGTCGCCAGTGCTCCTCGATCTGCGGGTGATCCACGAACGGTGCCCACTTCTCCAGCAGTTGCCCCTTGGAAACGTTGGCGGAGTTGGCTCTGCCCTTCTGGGTTTTGGCCTCGGTCCTCACGCCCTCCAGTTCGGTCTGCAGGGTAGCCACCTGACGGGACAACTCCCGCTCCGAACCCTCCAGCAGTGCTATCCTGCCCGCGTTGGCCTCCCTATCGGCGGCGTGCGAGGATCTCAGCTCCTCGATTCTTTCGAGAGCCGCCTCCTCGGCCACCTCCGCCGCCGCCAGACGCCCCTCCACACCCGAAGATTCCAATTGCAGAATCGAAACGCGATCGCGATATTCGGACATCTGATCCCATATCGTCCGAAACCTCCGCCATGCCAGGACGCCGATCGACAGACCGAGAATAAGCACCAAAAACAGCAGCGTCCAAGCCACCTGTGCGGTCGTCATCAACGAGCGATCGGGCGAACACCCGTTTAAGGCTTCGGCGAATCCCACACCGGGGGTTGCACCCAACGGTTGATGAGGCAACCCGATCCGTAGACGTCGGGGGTCGTTCCGTCGATGACCGCAGCCTTGAGTGCTCGCAGGGCGGCCTTGGCTTTGGCTCGGGTGCCGTAAGCGAAGACGGCATCGTCGGCCTCGTGCATGGCCAGCAGGGTTTTGTATCCATTAGAACGCGTCGGGCCTTTGAGGTTGTTGAGGACCAGCATCCACTTCTGGTAGTAGACGGACTTGCGACCCTTGGTCAGATCACGCCTGCCGAGTTTCCAGGGCTTCTCCACCGCCATCAGTCACGCCTCCTCGTCAGCAACCACAGTCCGCCGATCAGGGCGGCACCGATCCACAAGACCTCGGATGTCAGCAGGTTGGAGAGCTTATCGCCCAGCGGGCCGTATCCGATGACCGCACCGGGCGCGGCGTAGATGACCGTCGATCCTTCGGCGGCGTATATCGAAGGAGCGGAACCCGTTCCGGTTTCCCCCTTCCCGGAGTCCACTCCCGCCACCTTGAAACCCACGTTGGGAGCCACCTGATGACTCTTCGAGAACGTCATGGTCGGTTTGTGATTCACTGTTTCCCACCGCCCGGAACCTTGAACAGCGCCACGGCCAGACCCGCCAGAGCCAGCAGGATGACACCGCCGACCAGATCGGTCGAACCCAGCAGACCACGGACCGCTTCGGACTTCAGCGTCTTGATGGGATCATCGTCCTTCTTGTCCTCGGCGGACTTGGAATCGGGGATCTTGTTGACCACCGTGACGTTGACGGGTTTGGTGTCGGATCCCGTGTGCGACGGCTGGGCACGATGGTGCTCGTTGGTCCACGATTGGTTGTAGACCCGCGTGGACTTGTGGTTCATGCTGAACCCTCGGCATCACGACTACCTAAACGAATCCCGGTTGATCAGAAACCCCACATCGGGGTCGCGCAACTTCCTGGCTCGCACCGAAGTCACCTTCAAGTCATCCAAGAACACGATACTGGTGACGTTCGGCATCGCCACCTGCAGGAAGACGCTGTCGCCCCTCCTCGTCGGAGCCAAGCGTTCGAGGAGACCCTCTAAGACCAAGTTCAACCTGAGGATCCGATCCCGCTTGCGAGCGTAGCCGATAATAACCGAATCGGAGCGTTCGAACTTCGGATTTGCTATCGAGACGAGAGGGCTACCGTCCGGGTAGAGGTCCGAAACGAACACGTAAACCGATAGGAACTCCCCTCCATCGGATCCTTTGTATGTTTCCAGACGCGATACGGTCTCCCCGTAGACATCGAGCCTGATGACGAGTTCATCCCCCGCCCGCCAAGCCCTTCCGACCACGACCTCGCTTCCAAGGTCATTATTGGCGTAGACCTTTATCTGTCTCTCCCTGGCATCCACGGTATCCAGGAACTGCATCGTCGATTATTGAGACTCACGACTACTTGAAAGGGCCAGGTGAGGGTCGGATCGCGACGGGAAGGAGGAACGCCGCTGGGCCCATCGTCAGACGATGGTCGAGGTTTTAAGATCCGATTCGGTCGTCACGGGGTTCAACCCGCTCGTTTCCGTTGCCCACCCTCGGGGCTCTTGGTGCCGGTTGGGGGTGTTGTCAACTGACCCGCAGCGAGGGGTAGTCGCTGTGGGAGTCCAGGTTCGCATCATCATTCCAGACACTCTCCTGCTCCGATGCACCGTTCGGGGACAGACCTACGTTATGCGATGACCTATTTGAATCAAGGGGTCAAAGGTTCTCGGGTTGCTTAGGGTCTTCCGGGTCGATCTCCAACGCCTCGCAGATCTCACGGTATCGGTTGCGGATGGTCACCTCGGTGACGCCCGCGGCCTGCGACACCTCGCGTTGCGTCCGCTGGGATTCGCTCATCCGGGACGACAGGTAGACGGCTGCCGCTGCGATACCCGTCGGACCGCGTCCAGCCATCATCGAGGTGTGGTCGATCCGACGCAGGATCGTGGTGGCCACGCCCTGCACGTTGGCGGGTAGACCCAGTTCGTTGCAGAACCTCGGGATGTATCCCTCGGGTGACGCCGGAGCCACCTGCATCTGCAGCTCCATCTTGATGGCGCGGAATGTCCGTCCGATCTCCTTGCGACCGGTCCGTGAGGCTGCGCCCACCTCGTCCAGGGTGCGCGGATTGCCCCGCATGCGGCAGGCTGCGTATAGCGAAGCCGCCACCACGCCCTCGATGGATCGTCCTCGCACCAGCTTGGCCTCCACCGCCTTGCGGTAGATGAAGGCGGCCTCCTCGCGGATCGGCTGTGGCAGGTTCATGACCGAGGCCAGTCGGTTGAGTTCCGACAGAGCCGTCACAAGGTTGCGCTCGGTGGAGTTGCGGATCCTGGTCCGCTTGTGCTGGGTGCGGATGCGTCGGAGACGTCTTGCGAAGTCGCCGGAGATGCGCCCACCGTTGGCGTCGCGGTTGCGCCAGTCGATGTCCGTGGTCAGTCCCTTATCGTGGAGCATGTAGGTCGGAGCCATGCCGGTCCTCTCCTGCTCGGATCCGGATCCGTCGGAGAACACCCGCCATTCCTTGCCCGTGTCTATCGCCTGACCGTTGATCAGTCCGCAACCCGGACACTCCATCTCGCCGATCAGATTCTCACGGAACTCCAGTCCGCATTCTTCGCATTCGTTGTTCGCTTCGATCTCGTAGTAGTCTTTGCTGTCGCTCATGGTTCACCCACCAGTCGGTTTTACCCCGACATACTATTTAAGTGTTGAGACGTGTTGATATAGGTGGAATCATCCGAGGTGCTCGGCACGAGCCACCAGGTAGTCCACGCAGGCACCGCAGAGGGGTATCTGCCGACGCTCGGGAGCCCTGGAACGGTTGTCGATCAGAACGATGTCGTGGATCCTGGATCGCTTGCGACCGCAGTTGGCGCACTCAGGCAACGTCCATCACACCCGAGAGGTATAGTGGCAGGGTCTCCATCGGCCTCATGAGATCGTCGTCCTCGAGGTAGATGTTGTCGCAGATGGTCCGCACCTCGATGCCCTTGTCCCGCAGATCCGTGGCCAGGTTCCAACCGCGCAACCGCACGTCCTCGTCGACCCGATCCCTGCTGGTGGTTCCCCACAGGATCACGGCACCGTGAGCCAGATACGATTTGAGTTGCTTGGGCGTCACCATGCGACGCAGGGGCAGACCGTATTTTCCGTGCACCGTCTCCCATTGTTCGTCGGTGACCCCCTTGGCCTCGATCACGCCCTTGCTCTGCAGGTTCCCGATCAGCACCTCTATGTCGCCGTTATCGGCGTTGGACAGGAAGTCCCAGAAGTGCTCGGCGACGACCGCCGTCGGCAGTTGCTCGCGCAACCACTTGGAACCGGCCACCTCCACCTTGACGCCGATGACGTTGGACGAGACCTTGTTGTGTCCGTATGAGCCCGAACCCGTCGAGCTCCTCTTGGCGTAGTGTTCCACGATGGCCTTGGCGTGATCCCAGCAGCGATCCAGTTCCTCCTCGGTCAGCAGAACCTCGATCACTGCGACCACTTCCCCAGCGGGCATTCCTGCGTCGCCATCCTGGCCTTGAGACCCAACTTGCACCCGCAGAGACCGCAGGTGGGCGATTTCAGGAACCCCGCCTGCAGCTCGGGACACGACCGACAGATCCTCATCCGTCTTGCGTAGAGATCCTCTACCTCCTTCTGACTCATGGTGATACCCAGACGGGAACACCCACTTAAGTCTCACCAGGGCTCTCGTTTAGGTATCGGGAACGTCCAATCAACCCCATGCGTGGTCTATCTGGAGCCCTCGATCACCACGAGAACGCCCGCCACATGCTGGCGGCCGACAACGCGGTCACGGCCCACACCCGACGCACGCACTTCGCTGCCGTCGCCACCGAGCCCGTCGAGGAAGTCGTCGAGGCGGGCGTCAAGAAGGGATTCCGTGGCTGGTTTAAGCAGATCCTCAAGGGTCGGACCGTGGAGGGTGCCACCAACATCACGCGACAGGCCGTCGTCTCGACCACCATCCTCGCGGGCGGAGTCTGGTTCATGACCAGCGCCGCCAACCTCTCCCTCGGCTGGCTCGGCAACACCTCCGAGAAGGTCAACGAGTTCGCCGAGAAGAACCCCGTCGCCGCGGGTGGAATCGGCATCGGTCTGCTCCTCGGTGTCGGCGCCCTCGGTATCGTCCTGATGCGTCGAGTCACCGGGGGTCCGTCCGAATGAACTGGGCACAGAACACCTACGAGGGTGGCAACCGGCAGACCTGCTCCACCCGCCTACGATCCAACCTGACCATCCGTGCCGACGGACACGGCGCTGCCCTGCCCAGCACCACCAAGGACGGCATCGTGACCTACGCCGACGTCCAACCGGGATACCTCATCGAATGGTCGGCCAAGACCGAATCCGACGGGCGCGGACGACCCGATCGAGTCACCGCCCGCCTCACCCGACTGAACACCGTCTACCTGGCGGGACTCGTCAACGACGTCACCAGCACCAATCCCAACGCCACCCAGAGCCAGTTGATAGACCTCATCGTCGAGCAGGCGGATCCCAACCAGTTGTTCTCCATCCTATCCTCGCAGACCGTCGAGACGGGAGCCGACGGAACCGCCTCGGGGATCCTCCCCACAGCGGGCGCACCTCCCGGCCCCGCCACAGTCCTGATCCACTACGGATACTCCAGCGTGTCCGAGCAGTCCGACTCCGCCAAGAAGTGGAACTTCTGGTCGGGAGAGGCTCTCGAGGAGGTCATCGCGGCACTGATCGCAGCCGCCGTCTGCGGAGTCACCACCGTGGCATCGGCAGGAACGCTGGCCGTGGTAGGTTGCTCATTCGGTATCAGCATGGCCGTCGCATTCACCCGCATGGGAATCCAATACGCCAAGGACGCCTTCGGTCTGATCGACACCAACAAGCACGGATGCACCTTCCCGCTGGGCGGGCACAACCACTCATACGCCATCGCCATCGGTGGTGACGCTGGAGCCATAGAAAGCGCCAGCGGATCGGGGCTCACCCCCGCTGCCAGTCAGTCAGCCCTGGCCTCCGGTGGATTCCCCCTCGGTCGGATCCTGCTGTCGGCAGGCATCACCGCGGCAGCCATCCTACTGATATTCTCGGCATTCCGTGAGGAGGGATCCTCATGACCGCTCCATTCGTCATCAACCGCGATGTCCTATTCCCATCAACCGCCCTCAAGATCCTGGTGTTCAAACATTACGAGTTCGGAACCAGTCGGACTGATGAGTGGTATTCCGACTACGAAACCCACACGGTGAATCCCTACGCAATATCGAAATACATCGAGAAGTTCATGGGTGAATGGTTGGGCATCGTCCCAACCCCCAGTAACATCCAACCCTTCGTCCAAGGTCACGGTCTCTACGCATCACCAGATAACATGATGATTGATTGCTCCAACGGTTGGGGCGACGCGGAGTGGATTCTCACGGTTCGTGCAAAATACGGTAGTAGATCGGTATCATTCGAGGAGGCGGGGAATGATCAGATCCCGAAGACCAAACTGTCCGAGCCCGAATGGAA
>Ga0181593_10003374_pt1 | contig 14657 bp, 12 predicted proteins | sample 071ome_19_FD_133756 | JGI IMG/M metagenome (GOLD analysis project Ga0181593, IMG submission 133756) | Coastal salt marsh microbial communities from the Groves Creek Marsh, Skidaway Island, Georgia - 071413AT metaG (megahit assembly) | ecosystem: Environmental > Aquatic > Marine > Intertidal...
AGATATAAAGTCCGTATCATGGGATACCATCCCGAAAGTGCGGTAGAACTTCCAGATAACCAACTGCCTTGGGCACAGGTTATGCTCCCTCCAACTGCTGGAACAGGTGCTGGTGGCATATCACAAGATATCAAACTGCAAGAGGGTGATGTTGTCTTCGGGTTCTTTATGGACGGAGATAACGCACAAACACCAGTAATCATTGGTGCATTAGGTAGGTCAAGATACGTTGTAAATCAGAAGGATAAGCGTCCATTCACACCATTTTCTGGAACCAATGACCTTATAAAAAAAGCAGACGGTAAGACCAGAACAAAAGGTGGCGGTGAGGAAACAAACGAACAACACGCATCATCGGCACCAAATCCAGTACCACTTCCCACTGGAAAAACGCCACAAGGAACTGTCCCAGTCTCCGATGCTGTTGGGGATAACGTTAAGTTAGCAGATAAGAAACCATCTACTCTTGATAAGATATCTAATGCTTTAAATAATTTCTTACGGGACTATCAGAAATATTCTGACGCTATACAAAATGATATTGAGTGGGCTCGTGACTGGTTAAAACAAGAAATTGACTATCGCGTGGAGCAACTAGAAAACATTGTTGCTGGAATGGTTGGTGGTGCAGTTACAGCAGTGATGGATAAACTTATTCCACTTATTAAAGCTGGTCTAAAAATACTCTATGGAACTGTGTATGGATTAGTATTTGCAGCAACTCTGAACCCAACAACCGCAAATAAAGCAGGAGAACTTGCTGAGAAAGCTTTAATACCTGTTATTGTTGAACTTGAAGAAAGAATACCTTGTTTGATTGAGAGTATCATCAAGTCTCTTGGAAACGTTATTCGTCAGATGCTCTATGCTATTGTTGATAACATTGCAAACTTTGTATCCTGTGTTGCTGAACAGTTCATGGGTTCAATAATGAACAGCATCATTGGTCAAATCGCAACTGGTCTTCAGTCTGCTATCAGTGGTTTGAGTAAGATACTTGACTATGTTGGTGGTTTTAACACGGAAGACTTCTTGCGTAGTGTTGGCGAAGCCTTCTTAGGTATGCTTGGTCTTCCAAAGTGTAAAGATGATGATGCTGATGATGATATTAAAGAATGGATTGTTGGTGCTGGACCGAAAGCACCAAACCTCAGTAATATTGATGGTATTTTAGAAGTTGCTAATACTGCATTTGCTATTTCTGCAGAAAAACAAGGAACAGAAAACCCAGTCGAAGGTGTTGGTGAGATAGTTGGAGCATTTGATATATTCAGTCAGGGTATTTCACAACCAGACTTCACAGGTATTAGTGACTGTTTCGCAGGTTTCCCACAGTTCTGCGGACCACCAAAGATTAATATCTTCGGTGGAGGTGGTAGTGGTGCATCTGCCGTTCCATTGTTCGGAAACATTACGCAGGCTGCCAATGGACTCACCGGTGGTATCATTAGTGTCAAGATGACAAACCCAGGTTCTAACTATGTTTATCCACCATTTGTAGAGATAGTAGATAACTGCAACCAAGGATATGGTGCTATTGCTAGATCTATTATTTCTGATGGGCAAGTAACTGGTATTTACATTGTATCTCCTGGCGAAAACTATCCAGCAGAGGAGCAACCATACGTTGTCGATTCCGTTTCTGTTCTCGATCCTGGTAGTGGATACTCTGATGGGGATACAGTCACAGATGACCAAGGAAATGAGTATGATACTCAGATATCAAATGGGTATATTGTTAAAGTCACACCTCTAAATAATGGAGTTGTTACAAGTTTGCCTGTCCTGACTATCGACAGTGATACAGGAGTTGGAGCAGTTCTAAAACCATCTCTGGATATTCCAGACTTCCAAGGTGAAGTCAAGCAAGTTATCGATTGTATTACTAAGTAAATGGATAAAAACTATCATTTAAGGTCTTGGTGGCACGTTAATGACTTTCAGTTTACAGTTTATGACCCTAAGATGGGTCTAAACGGGGAAGGAGTATATCAAATATATGGTGTAGCAGACAGTGGGTTCCAAAATTCAATAGGTTTAGCAAAAGGTGGACTAATGTCCATCTATAATGATGGTGCTGTAGAAATACATGCTGGTAAGAAAAGTAATAAGGGAGTTGACGTTCAGATTTCTACTTCTAATGGTGATATTTGCCTAACAGCAGACAAAACTGGTGGAGTAAGGATACGTGGAAATAATATGTCATTAGACTGTGATGGAACTCTAAATATCAACGCAGGTAAAGACTTAAACTTAAAAGCAGGTGGTGGTGTTGCAATATCAGCAAACGCCGCAAACCTAAAAGCACAAACAGGTAATATGATTCCAGAAGGTTTGTCATGGTCTGAAAAGTGCTATGCAGACTCTCACGTTGGTTCTAGTGCTGTTCGTGGATATAAAGCATTCATTGGTCTTATAAAATAGGAGAATAATATGGCATTCCAAGCAGCAACAAGTATATTTTCCATCTTCAATATTCTAAAAGGTGGCAACATACCAGGAACTCAGAAAACTTATTCTGAACAATCAATGTTTCAGGATAATGTTATTGTAAATGAGAACCACTTAGTTGGAAAGAATAGTCTTACTCTTGGTCAGAGTGTTAAAACTGGAAGTGTTTTCTTAATTAAGAATCCACTTGACCTAAAACCAACTATTCCAAGTCTATTTGCTACTGGTGGAATACTTGCAGGTTTCTCCACCATGATACACACTGGACTGGTAAAGTTTATCGGTTCAGCAACGTTTACTGGAAATACAAATCTCCTTGGTTTAATTACTGTCAATGGTAGAAACCTTGATGTAGAACTTGCTCTTGGTAAAGCATTACCATCGTCAGACGAAAGACTGAAAGAAAATATTCATACTATTAAGGACCCACTAGAAAAAGTATCTGCTCTTCGTGGTGTCACATTTGACTTCAAAGAAGATAAGAAGAAACAGATAGGTTTTATTGCACAGGAAGTTGAGAAAGTTATTCCAGAAGCAGTAGAAGAAAGATTTGATGGATATAAAGGCGTTGCTTATGGAAACTTAGTTGGTCTTCTAGTTGAAGCGATAAAGGAACAGCAAGACCAGATAAATGATCTAAAAGCAACAGTTGAACAACTTAAAAATGGAGAAGAATAATGAGTCAGTTAATTGATAGTTTAGAACAAAAGAAAAAGAATAACGAGAATGCAATCTCTTATGTTTCTCAGGAGAAACCAAACTCAGAAGTAGAAATTGAGTTGTTTGGTCCATCGCTAGTTAAAGTTGACTCAGATATTGTTTCTCTCGTATCACAAATCAATGACCTGAAAGCAGAGATTGTAGTTCTATCTCTCAATGCTTTTAATGTTGGATGTGGAACAACTGTTGCTGCCACCACAGTATTTCCTGACAGGGTAGTGTCAAAGACACCAAACTATTCTTCATCAACATATAGTGGTAATGATCCATATGGAAATACGGATAATACGTTAAGTTCCTCTAATGTTGGTATTGGTTCTTTCTTAGTTTATAACCAAGATGATAGTTCTCAGGTTGGTTTAGGATCTTTATTTGCAGACATTGGCGCATGTTATAGATCACCATGCACCTCTTCTGTTTGCGTCTCTCACGGTTCTTCTATCACAGCACTGCAAGATAGAATAGATATATTGCAAAATCAGGTATCTAATTTAATACCAAAGTCCAATGCTATTAAGGAACAAAGGTCCGAATCAGAAATAACTAGGTACGGTTATAACCAAACATCAAGAGTTTTAACTGAAAAGAACGCACAGATAGACCTTGCCATCGAGACTATCAAGGATTTGTCACCAGATACTTGACGCCTGCTTTGGTTTGCCCTATAATATGGGGGTATTCAACGAAACACCATGAGCAGAGAAACCGAATGCGTGATGGGCATTGTTATTGATGTCTGCACCCGCTCATTCCTTCTCCTTAGTGATGAGGGCAACGAAAAAATGGTAGAGTGTGAAACTGTTCAGGAGTTTATGAATGTCCTGGAAGTCGTCACTGCTAACCTTGAACCTCACCAAATCGAGTATGCTGACCTTGCCGTAGCAGAATAATGGAAGTATTTACATTGGAAGAGTGGGAAGAGAACTTTGATTCTCTTCTCGAACGTGTAGAAAACGGAGAGAGTATTGGTATCGTCAAAGAAGATGGTACTGCCGCAGTTATGATACCCGCAGATGATGAACTGTATCGAATATACACTGAGCAAAATAACGAAGCTCAGTAAGTTCATCTGCGGGAGTATAGCTTAATGGTTAGAGCGACCTGCTTATAACGGGTTAGTCTGGGTTCAACTCCCAGTACTCCTATTGCTCCATTAGCAATCTGGTGAATGCAGCGAACTCATAATTCGCCTGAGGCGTGTTCGATCCACGCATGGAGCACCTACGGGACGGTGGCGGAATGGTAGACGCACCAGACTTAAAATCTGTTGAGCATCGTGCTCGTGAGGGTTCAAGTCCCTCTCGTCCTATAAAAATAAATAAGACAAAAGAAAAAAGTTATGTCTTATACCATTACAACGAAGCACTGTTGGTATAACGAGGGGAGAACCATCGTAAAGATGTACTTTTTTGAGCAAATACCTTTTACATTCGACGAGATGCCAGATGGTCATCTCTATGATCGAGAATTAGTTGACGAAGCAAATAACAATGAGTCCTACGAAGTGGAGGATGTATATAGAGGTTCTAACTATATGATAATGGAATCGATGCACCCTTGCTTCGATCCAGTTGATATTAGCAATCCAAAAGATTTGCCTTCTGACTTGCTTCCTTTCTATGACGAGGAAGATTTTATGGGATAAATAAAGTCATGTAACAGTTAGAGAAAACTCATACAATGCCACTGAACAAACTAGAAAATTTTATTAGGAATACAGAAGGCAGAATTCTTTACGTCAATCCTAATGACCTTGATGCAACGGATAGCATTGATAACCAAGGCAATTCGTTAACTAAACCCTTCAAAACTATTCAGAGGGCATTACTAGAATCTGCTAGGTTCTCGTATTTGCGTGGAGATAATAACGACTTAGTAGAAAAGACTACAATTCTTTTGTTCCCAGGTGAACACGTAGTTGATAACAGACCTGGTTATGCTATTAAATCAGTCGCGAATGTTGCCAGAGCAGTATCCCCATCTGGCGCAGAGAGCGTAGCGTCAGAAGAACTTTCCCTTACACTGAGCTCTAACTTTGATTTAACTCAGACAAACAATATTCTCTATAAGTTCAACAGTATCAACGGTGGTGTTGTTGTTCCCCGTGGTACTTCTCTGGTTGGTCTTGACCTTAGAAAGACTAAGATTCGTCCTAAGTACATTCCAAACCCAACTGATGATAACCTAAATGGTTCTGCTATTTTCAGAGTAACTGGTGCATGTTACTTCTGGCAGTTCTCTATCTTTGATGGTAGCGAGAGCGGTCTAGTTTACACTGACCCCGTTGATTTCTCAACTAATAACCAGTCGAAGCCAACATTCTCTCACCACAAACTGACCTGTTTCGAGTACGCTGATGGCGTCAATATCCCCTCTGGATATGCTATCACTGACCTTGACATGTATTATAGCAAACTATCCAATGCTTTCAATGAAGCATCGGGTAGAGATATTGACCAAAAGTATCCAGAGGATGCACTTGGTTTCTCTAAGCAACGTCCTGAGTGGGAAATTGTTGGTGCGTTTGCTTCTGACCCTATCAACATCGGTAACATCATTTGTGGTGACGGTGTAACTCCTGGTCCAGTCGTAACTGTTACTACCCAGACTGCACACGGTTTTACTGCCGACACCCCTATCAAGATTCGTGGTGTCAACGTTGATGACTTTAACGTATCAACAAAGGTTCAGACTGTTATTGATGAGACAACATTCACCTACATTCTCCCATTCGTAAGAGATAACCTCCCTGCTGGTTCTTCTGGTGGTCTCAGTGGTTCATCTGCAACCGTAACTATTGAAACTGACACCGTATCTGGTGCTTCTCCATATATCTTCAACATCTCCCTACGCTCTGTATGGGGTATGAATGGTATGCACGCCGATGGTTCAAAGGCGGCAGGTTTCCGTTCAATGGTTGTTGCACAGTTCACCGCTGTGTCTCTACAAAAAGATGACCGTGCATTTGCGAAGTACAACACCACAAATAGAACGTATGATTCTATCACCTATTCTAAGGTAACTGGTGCTGCTCTATCTTCTGGTTCATCTTCTACAAACTTAGCAACAGTCTATCACCTAGACTCTGGTGCTATTTACAGACAAGGTTGGCAACCAGTTCACATTAAAGTTAGCAACGACTCCTTCATTCAGGTTGTTTCCGTTTTTGCTATTGGTTTCAACAAGCACTTCTCCATGGAGTCTGGTGGTGACGCTTCTATCACCAACTCTAACTCCAACTTTGGTCAGTTCTCCCTATCATCTGATGGTTTCAAGAAGGAAGCATTTGATAAGGACAACAAAGCATTTATCACCAACATCATTACGCCAAAGGCAGTCACAACAGAAGAAGCAAACATCGACTGGATTGCGTTTGACGTTGATAAGACTCAACAGGTAGGTATTGCCAGCCACCTGTATCTGTTTGGTTTCAATAATGCTGACGATGCACCACCTGTCATCACTCAGGGTTATCGTATTGGTGCAAGAGAGAATGAAACTCTATACATTGACACCACATTAGGAACCAAGAGTGCAAGCGTCTACATGCTTGACAATATTATCGGTTCTGGTACAACTATTGCTCGTGGTGAAACATCATCGGCAAAAACATATGATGCAGTATCATCGGGTTCTAACATCCTGACCCTTGGTACACATGACATTCAGACTGGTGAAAAGATTAGAATCATCAGTGAAACTGGTGACGTACCAGAAAACCTGGTAGAAAATACTGTATACTATGCTATTCGCCATTCTGCATCGGAAATTAAGGTAGCATCATCACAAACAAACGCAGAAGCAGCAACTCCTGTACCCATCCCCATCTATCTTGGTACTCAACTTAAAGTTATCAGTAGAGTATCTGATAAGAATGCTGGTGAAATTGGTTCACCAATTCAATGGGACTCGGTAAACTCCAACTGGTATGTACACGTTGACCAAAACAACGATATCTTCACTACTATCAGTTCTCTTGGCGTTGCAACGCTAACAGAAAAGACCGACGTTGCATATATCAAGCGTATTGATGACCCAAGAAGCTTGGATGAAAAACTCTACAAGGTTCGTGTTGTCATTCCTAAGGAACTTGTAAATGGTAGAGATCCTAATGAAGGTTTCGTCATTCAAGAATCTAGTACAACTGGCGCTAGAAGTGATGCAGATTTCTCACTCTCATCTCTAACTTCTTCCGATTACCTCTTCGAGCGCAACCCAAGATTCATCAGTACATGTACTTTTGATTCTATCAATAACCTAGTTACCGTAACATCAGACCTTGCACATAGTCTGAAAGTTGGTGACCAGATCATTGTTAAGAACGTTACCAGCACAACAAACACTGCTGCAACCATCAATATTGGTTACAACGGAACCTTTGCGGTATCGGATGTTGTTAGTGACAAGGAGTTTAAGTACAGCACTACTGATGTTTTTGGTACTGTTCATAGTCCAGGCGTATTTACAAACAATACAAACGTAAGAAACATCTCACTTCCTAGATTTGAAAGGAACGATGTTAAGGGTAACTTCTTCGTATACAGAAAAGAAGTCATCACTCCTTACATTTACAATGTTCAGGATGGTGTTTACTATGTCTACATGCTCAATGCATCCAACAGTATTGAGAGTGAGTTCACTGACCTGAATTATGCACAGAACGTTGTTGACCTCTATCCTCAGTTGGATAAGGATAACGTTCATGATAACCCAGCATCTGCTGTATCATTTGCTAAGAGAGAACCTCTTGGTGAGGTTGTATCTAACGACCTTAGAAAGAGTATTACAAGAGAAAGCATTGACAAGTTCGTCAATAATCTTGTACTGAGTCCATCTATTACTGGTGTTTCTACTTCAAATGCTGGTATCACCACACTTACATTTGATAGAGAGCACCAACTCAACAGTCTTGTTACCTATGGAACACTGAATGGTGGTTCTGGTCACACAGATAATACTTACTTCAACGTAAAACTGTATAATGAGAACACTCTGACAACTTGGAGTGGTGCAACTGCTAAGGTTGTAGTCTCTGGTGGTTCGGTAACATCCACAGACATCATCTCTGGTGGATCTGGATATGCCAATGGTCAGACTCTATGGTTTGATAGTACTGTTATTGGTGGAACACCTACCGCAAACATTGTACTTTCCACTGCTGGTATTTCAACTTCCGTTGGTAACTCCATCCAACTGACTGGTGTCGGTACTGCTACTGATGGGCACTATGCCATCCACGGTATTCCTGCTAAGAACCAGATCTCTATTGCTCAAACCTCATCTGATGCATATCCAACAGTTGGTCAATACTTCTTCAATATTGGTCCTACTGTCAAGACTACATCAACCTCATACAACTCTTCAACACAAGTTGCTACCTTCACTTGTGGTGGAGCACATGGTTTAGTCTCTGGTAATAAGTTTACTGTACTAGATGCTTCTAACAACAACCTTGGTAGTTATACTGTAACTGAGGTTCTATCTCCAACCTCTCTAACTTCTAAGACTAAGAGAAGTTTCGGTGCAAATGTCTCACTTATCAAGCACGCTCTGTCTGGTAACGATGCAACTGCCGACTCACTAGGAGAAAACCTTGGAACCAGAGGTGTTCCATTCTATCAGAATGAGACTCTTATTCTCAACCAAAACATCACAAACGATGTTTCGTTCTCTGTAAGTGTACCAAACTCTGGTATCTCAACTACATCCAGATTCCCACTTGGTTCTTATATCCAGGTCAACAATGAGATTATGAGAATCACCAGCAGCACGCTGAGTGGTTCTGGTAATGATGAGATCCAAGTCATTCGTGGTTCCATGGGTACTCTGAAAGAGAACCATGCTACTGGAACACTTATTCGTAAGATCAAACCACTACCTATTGAATTCCGTAGACCATCTATTCTTCGTGCTTCTAGCCATACGTTCGAATATCTTGGTTATGGTCCTGGTAACTACTCCACAGGTCTGCCACAGGTTCAGAACAGAACTCTGACAGAAAGAGAAGACTTCCTTGCACAATCACAGGAAAGTTCCTGCGGTAACGTTATCTACACTGGTATGAACAGTGATGGTGACTTCTTCATTGGTAACACCAAGTATTCTGCACAGTCTGGTGAGCAGATCACCTTCGATATTCCTGTTCCAACTGTTACTGGTCAGGATCCTTCAAGACTTTCTGTTGTATTTGACGAAATTATTGTTAAGGAAAGAATCCTGGTTGAAGGTGGTAACTCACAGCAGGTTCTGTCACAGTTTGACGGTCCAGTAACCTTCAACAAAGAGTTGAAGATGAACGACAACGTTCAAATCAAGGGCGAAGTTAAGATTGAGAGTGCAACACAAATCACCGATACAACACAGTCAACCAACTGTGAAACTGGTGCTCTGGTTGTTTCTGGTGGTGTTGGTATTGCCAAGAACCTGAATGTTTGTGGAGTCGCTACTATCGGTGGAACCACAGAGTCTACCAGCAAAGATACTGGTGCTCTTATTGTTGATGGTGGCGTTGGTGTTGAGAAGAACCTCAACATTGGTGGAGACCAAACTCTTGGTGGAACCACAGAGTCAAATAGCTGCACAACTGGTTCTCTTGTAGTTGGTGGTGGCGTTGGTATTGCTAAGAACCTGAACGTTTGTGGAAACCTGAGTGTTGCTGGTGTTGCAACTATCACAGGCGATATTGATACAAACGGAACCATGAGGTTCGGTGATAACGATCACCTGTATCTTGGCGATGGTGATGACTTAGACCTCTATCATGATAGTCTTAACAGTTACATTGATGATAGAGGAGATGGTTCACTCTTCCTCCGTGGTAATGGTGGAGTCTACATTCAGAAGTACACTGGCGAGAGCATGATTGATGCTAACGCTGATGGTGCTATCAACCTCTATCATGACAATACGGTAAGAATCAATACTCGTTCTGATGGTGCAAGAGTCACTGGTGATTTCAGTGCAACTGGTGATGTTATCGCTTTCGTTTCTGATGAAAGACTCAAAGAGAACATCAAGCCACTTGAAAATGCACTGGATAAGGTTCTCCAACTGAGCGGTTTCACTTATACATTCAACGATGTTGCTGAGAAACTAGGTTTCAGTAAAGCAGAAACACACGTTGGTGTTTCCGCACAGGAAGTTCAAGCAGTTCTTCCTGAGGCAGTTAAAACTGCACCTGTTGATGAGAACTACATTACAGTTCAGTACGATAAGATTGTTCCTCTGCTCATTGAAGCAATCAAGGAACTCTCCGATAAAGTAGACGCTCTGGAAAAGAGACTAGGTTGACATTGTACCAGCACTGAGTTATAGTGCTGGTATATTTTTTTGTATTATGTTAGGCATATATCCCCTATTTCCAGTTCCTATCGCGAAGACACAGTACGAACCAAAAAAACACGTTGAGTTCAAAAAAACTGTACTAGATTTTATTAAAGATAATAAGGAACTGGAAGTAGATGGTATTATCTCGCCAGAACTTAAACACTTTTTCAATTCATCCGAACAAGAAAAAGGTTTCTTCGATTATATCCCAGACCAAGACTTCAAAAACTTCTTAGAAGAATCTGCCTTTGACTTTGTGAGTGGTGTCATGGGACGCGATGTTGAGCAAATGATGATAACGGACTGTTGGATAAACACATGCTATAAGAATGGTTTCCAACGGTATCATAGTCACGCAAACTCATATGTGTCTGCAACTTATTATGTAAACTATATCCCATCAATACACTCTGCACTTGCATTTTCCAATCCATTCTTGAATGTTCATGTAGAACCATTCATGGAGTTGAATACCACAGAGAGCACAGAGTTCAATCAAAAAGATATTGTTTGTGATTTTATTGAAGAAGGAGACCTAGTTTTGTGGTCATCCCATTTGGATCATGGGTATGATATAAATATCGGTAATGGTAGAGTATCAATCTCTATGAATTTTGTTCCATCAAAATTCAAGTCTGGTCCATATAGTTTTTCGATACAGAAATGACTTTACAATCTAGCGGTCAAATTGCACTTTCAGATTTAAGAACTGAGTACACAAACTTAGGTTCTACCGCACAAGTTGCGATGAACGATTTTTATTATGGTTCTACACATTTGAAGAAAAATAAGTGTACTGACCAAGTTAGAACAGATACTTCACACCCAGTTCAAGGAGTTCACTTTGCTGGGATACCAGTTTTTGGTTCTGGTAGTTTGATAAAACTCACACAGTTTTATGGAAAAATATACTACTACGCAAGACAAACAGTTGCGACTGTTAGTGGAAATAATGCATCAGTAAATGTTGGAAGTATTGAGAATGAAGCACTGAAGTCGAACAGTGTAAACTCTGCTTTCTTTGAACTTCAAACAAACGGAAACTGTACAGCAACTTCTACTGGCAATGATGGGTTGAATATCCCGGGAGGTTCTAGACCTGGTACAACCTGTTACTTCACAAACAACTATAGAATCTACGGAAAAGGTGGAAATGGTGGTAACGCAAATGGCGGTAATGGGGGAGATGGAGGACCAGCATTTGTAGTTTCATCTAACATCTACGTTAATAATGGTGGAAGAATTCTTGGTGGTGGTGGAGGCGGTGGTGCCAGTAATGGTAAAACTGTTTCATATAATGAGTGTTATTGCTGCAATACAACTAACGCTGGTATAGGTGGAGCTGGCGGTGGTGGTGGAGCTGGTGGAGGAAGTGGTGGTAATGCTGGTCCAATACCTGGAGCAAACTTCCAATATAGTGGTGCTAGCGGTAGTAGTGGAAACTATAATGATTCTGGCGCTAATGGTTCTGGTGGAAGTACATGTCACAGTGCAAGGCAAGCAGGAACATTATGCACAAACCCAGCAGGAAATGGTGGTGACTGGGGAAATAGTGGAGGTGGTTCTGCCGGTGGCGGTGGTGGCGGTGGTAAAGGAATTCGTAGAAAAAGTGGTAAGTATTATGTGGTATTGACAAGTGGAACAGTCGCAGGCGGAACACACACCTTCTAAGTTTGGTATTGGAATAGAGCGAGAAGTTTATTCTAACCCATACTTTTCATATCATTATGGGTATCGTAGTTTATCTCAGATACCTGAGAGAGACCCACGTTCAAAATTATTTGAAATAGAGAATAGAGTAAGAGAGAAGTTCAAGAATATAAACTTTCACATTTTATTTTTGAATGTATCCAATAGAGGAACGTTTGTCAACTTCACTTTGAAAGACCAGAGTAAGTATGATGAACTAAAAACTCTTGGCATTGTTCCTGTTAAAAACCAAAACTCATTTACATTTGATCTGTACCAGGAAGGGATGGATATTCCTCATCGAGAAATATTTCCTATGCCAAATCTAGATGAGTTTCCTATTGGTACAGAAACATTGGAGTGTGCCAAAAAGACTATCAAAGACTTCGGCACAATGTTTGAATGTATTGGTTTTAATGGATGTAATGGAAGTCTTGACTACGATGATATGCACCTAGAACTATATCCAGAGAAGAACGGCGTGGGTATGGAGGACTATATAAATACCTTAGAAAAATATGGTGTAAATACAAAACCATTTGCAAAGTATTTTCTTGACTATAAAAAGTTCTCACACATCAAAGTAAGAATTAAAAAAGGTGAGATAAAAAATATAAAATATTATAGGTCCCTCAACGTCAAAATCCCACAGTTTTACTATGAATGAGACAAAAGCGTATTATGACTCACTAGCAGATGTCATAAACAAACAGTATCCACAAGGGTATCAGATTGCTCTTATCAAAGATAGTGAAATGCCTTATCTTGGGTTGAGAGAGCAGAATTTTAGTTACCTTGCAAGGTTGGGTAACATTGATAATGATTCTTTCATTGGAGATATTGGATGTGGAAATGGACAGTTTCATAGGTTCTTGAAGAGTCATCCATCATACAAAAACTGCAACTACATTGGAGTTGACTGCTGCGAGAAGCAAATTGAAAACGCACAGTGTGATGTAGAAACTTGCTCATCATCATTCTTCCACAGTGATATGAATGAGTTCTTTTTCTTTGAACCATACTTTGATGCTTGTTACTTTGTTGAAAGTATTGGATATACAAAGAATCTAGACATTCTAGTAAAAAGTATTTCTACTGGTATCAAAACTGGTGGAAAAGTTGTTGTCAAGAACCCAGTAAAGATTGTTCTTGATGAAGAAAAAGATGCAGAATACATGGAACTATTCTCATCTATCGAAAGAGAATATGGATATGAAGAAGGTTCTCTTGGAATGTTGCCAAATAAAGATGATATTGAGAACACATTCGTAGAGAATGGGTTTGAAGTTGAAAGGATTGAAGTTCCTGACTATGATGTCATGACTTACAATGAGTCTTTCTGCTCCAACCACGAACTATGTGATGCTCACCCATCATACATTTCTCATATCAGAAAGAACCAACCACAAAACTACGCACCGAATAGATACCATGAGTGTATGATATTCGTGTTTACAAAGGTTGCAGATGCTATTGAACATACATCTGAACTTCCATATGTTGGTAAAACATATAATGAAGGTATCGAGAAGTCTCAGATCGATCCTTCACATCCAAATGCTCCTTATATGCAGAGATACACTGAGTATAGGGAAAGATACATTGCTGAACACCCAGAACAAGCAGAGTTTGTTCAAGCGCCATGAGATGATCCAATATCATACGAAGGAGATACATCTTCTGGTGTAACATCCACCACAGACTCTTCTACCACTCTATCTTATTCAACATCATTCTCAAGTGAGGAAGTTGCAGAAGACACTTCCGAATCCCGTGTTGTCAACCTAGATGTAAGTTATGAAATCGACGAATCCCCAGAATAGACCATTCCTGGACCTTGAATCTAAGTATGTAAAAGACTACTTCAAAAAGATACAAGACGTAACTGCTGATGTTCTTAAACAGGACTTCACAGAAGTTCCTGCATATAAAGTTCCATCAAAGTATGAATATGGAGACTGGACATTCCGTGTCATTAAGTCTCCAACAGATGGTCTACAACTCAAAAACTTTTATAGTGATGCACTAAAAGAAATTGTATTAGACGAGAATATCCCTACGGTAAGTCTAAACACTTTCGCAGCAAGTTCTGATATTAAAGAACATGTTGACCCACCTTATTATGGTAAGAACCTATGGAGAATCCTGGTTCCTATTACTGCTGAGGAGAGTTACATCACTGCCGAAAGTTTTGGAACTATCAAGGTAGAAGTTGGCAAACCTTTCATACTAGACTTTGTATATGACACGCATAGTGGAACAAACAAATCTAAAGATGTAGACCTATCTTTCCTCTGTTTTGATATTCTTTATGAGAATGATAGAGAGTACATGGGTTCACATTTCACCAATGATCCTCTTTACTTGAAGGTTCTAAATATTGATATGGGTGCTTATGAAAAGCTATGAGTATTGATTTTTCTAGACCTTATTATGTTGAATATTATGATAAGATCAATGAGTTAAAGCAG
>Ga0181593_10003376_pt1 | contig 14656 bp, 11 predicted proteins | sample 071ome_19_FD_133756 | JGI IMG/M metagenome (GOLD analysis project Ga0181593, IMG submission 133756) | Coastal salt marsh microbial communities from the Groves Creek Marsh, Skidaway Island, Georgia - 071413AT metaG (megahit assembly) | ecosystem: Environmental > Aquatic > Marine > Intertidal...
ACGGTTTGGGGGTTATAGAGCGAACACCCCATTACTGTCAAACCCTAAAATCAAAAAAATGTCATTTTTTTTTCATTTTTTTCATTTTTTAAAACAACCAATTGAAAATATAACGATTTTCTTTTTTTCGCTGTTTCTGTTTTTACCTTTTTTACGGCACGTTGCCCGAAGCCAAGTTGGGCAATGTACAATTCAGCTTTTCACAGAACCAGCCAATACTGGCTATTCTAAGTCATTTCCGGCTAAATAGACTAATTCTACCCTTAATCTTAGGTCCTTAATCTTAGGTTGATTCTAGAATCATGATTCTGATTCTATCCTCTAGCCAAACTGTCACCGGAAGATCATCATAGCGTGATTTTTAACATATTGTAAACACGATCTTGGTGTTTTTGGTCTAAAAGATGCATGAAAATGTTTGACCTGAACAAGCAGTGACGATAAACATGATAAGAATCAGCAATTTAGATAAGAAAAACCTTATTAATTACGATATAAAGCTTCGAAATTTGCTGGATAGTATGACACGCAGGCTATCTTCAATACAGGGTAAAATAAGTTATCACACCATGAATTCAGCCGCGCCATTGGACATTTCCATGAGAAGAATGATTCTGAATCGCTTCCGAATCAAGACCAGCCTATCAAAAACTGTGTTTTGTGGCAGTGCGGTAATGGCCACCAGCCTGATGTTAGCCATGATGCCAGCAACCAGCTATGGTGCAACTGGCACGGCGTCAACACAGGTAACTGTTAACGCGCCACTTTCTGCTGGGGCACAGGATAAGACGTCCAGCCTCAGCGATGAGGCTATCCGGTTTGCGGCAATGGAACCACGTCCCCGCCCACATTTTGCTGATGCGTGGGGCGGCGAGATTGTCGAGATTGAACTGCCGCACCCCAGACCCTCATTGCTTGATATGTTGCCGCAATCAACACGCACCCTGTCTGAGATGGTTAAGCGTGAGACTGGCAAAAAGCTAGCATCAACCGTAGAGCTTACTCTGAGTAATGGCGATACGCTGGCAAAGATTCTAAAAAAGGCGAATTTCACGAATCAGGAAATTGCGTCTGTTTCCAGCTCACTTTCAAATCATCTTAATTTACGCAAATTACAGGTAGGCACGCGCTTTACTGCCGGCATTGATGATGCAAAAGCACCTGTCGCACTGCAAATCCATCTACCTCAGCATAAACAGACTAGGCTAGACGAGATCGAAAATGGCTTTGTTGATCATTATGTTCTGCATGATCCGGAATATGACCAGCATAAGGGCTGGATGACTGTAAAAGCGATCAGACCGGTTGAAATCGAGCTTGTACATGCAGGCAACCAGATAGATTTGTCTCTATATAATGCGGCTAAAGATGCCAATATACCGCTTGAAGCACTTGATGAATTCGTGACGGTGATGGGCTTTTCAGTCGATTTCCAGCGGGAAATAAGACAGGGAGACAGTTTTGAGCTAGTTTTCCAAAAATCTGTTGATTCTCTGTCTGGCGAGGTGATGGCTCAAGGCAAGCTTCACTATGCCGGCATTGTGCTTTCTGGAAAGAAAATGGGCTATTTCAGATATGTGCATAGCAATGGACGGGTTGGCTGGTATGACGCACAAGGCCAGTCTGCGGTGCGAACATTAATGCGTACCCCGATTAATGGCGCCCGTATCAGCTCAGGCTTCGGGATGAGACGTCACCCCACAAAGGGCTATAATGCCATGCATAAGGGTGTTGATTTTGCTGTTCCAAAAGGCACGCCTATCCTAGCGGCTGGCTCTGGACATATTGATATGTCTGGCTGGAATGGCAGCTATGGCAAATATATCAGAATCAGACATAGTTCAACCTATCAAACTGCTTATGCCCATCTGACAGGCTTTGCATCTGGCATTAGAAAAGGTGTTGCCGTAGAACAGGGACAGGTCATTGGTTATGTAGGCTCAACTGGCAGATCAACAGGCCCTCATCTGCATTACGAGATTCTGGTAAATAACCGTAAGGTAAATCCGCTAACGGTGAAATTGCCGACCGGAAAATCTGTATCAGCATCAGAAATGGCTGATTTCAGACAACAGGTTAATCTGATAAAAACCCAGCTTTCAGATAGCATCACCCCGCAATATGCAGGGATTAGCTTTAGCACACCGTTATATTAGGCCATGCCAACTATCCGGTAGGTGCAGATAACGCCAACAGGAGCTTTCAGCCATGCGTGTTGACCAGATATGGCGATTTCCTTTTAAAGGGTTCTCAGGCCAGCAAGCTGGTAATATCGCGCTTCAGGCAAATAGTCTGTTTCCGGGTGACAGACAATTTGCGATAAGCACAGGCCATCCTGCCAGTAATGAAAAACTATCGTCAGGATGGCTAGCAAAACGCCATTTTATCCAGCAATCAATGGTGCCTGAACTTGCCGCCTACCAGCTGCAATATGACCCTGCACAACAGCGATTTGCACTATCTAAATCTGGCACGCTTCTGGTTGAAGCGGCACATACCGAACGTCATCTGATAACCCAGAGACTGGCATCTGATATTCCTCATGCTTTTTCAGGCACACCGCAGATGGTAGAACTTGGCAATGGCGGCTATACAGATACAGCCGCATCCTGGATCAGCCTGTGCAGCACTGCTTCTCTGGACGCCTTTGCTCAGGCAACCAACACCACGCCAGATAATAGGCGGTTCAGGCTAAATCTAGTGATCGCGCATGATACGCCATTTCAGGAGTTTAGCTGGGCTGGCAAGATTATTACCATCGGCAATGCAGTGGCACTTGAAATAATTGAGCCGGTAGGCAGATGTAGTGCAATCAATGTGCACCCCGACCATGCCATGATAGACGCAGATCATCTGGCCAACATGCCCAGATTATTCGGCCATACTGATTTAGGTATGTTTGCCCGCATCATACGCGGCGGCACCATTCATACAGGTGATATGGTCAGTTTACGCAACAGCCTCTGATGCTTCTTCTTCAGGCTTTGGGTCTGATTCTTCAGCTTCAACTGTTTTTCTGGTCCGTTTTCGTGGTGTTTTAACCGGACTGGCAGATGGTGTTTCTGTCTCGATAGAGGCATCTTCTAGACTTTGTTCTGCTGTAGTTTCAGCAGGTTCATTGTCATCTTCTGTGTCAGAAGATTTTGTATTCAGCTCACCATTTTGAGCCTGACGGCGTTCTTCATGGGCCTTTTTCTGCTGTTCAGCCGCCTGCAAAATCGTCTGGTATATGCGATAATAATGGTCGGCAAATTGAGAAAATGCCTCAGCAGAGATACGCTCTCCAGCAGCATTAGCATCATGGGCAAGGGCGGTATATTTCTCAAACAACTGCTGTGCATTGCCGCGAAGTCTGCCTTCTGGTCCGTTCGACTCAAAAGTAGTATTTCGATTAAATGAAGAATGCCCATTACTATTATTTCTACGTCCACGTCCCCGAGAACGCTTCTGATGCTGACTCTGATTCTGTCTCATAAATAATCCACTATGATAAATTTAGGTCAGCTTCTGCCGACACTTCACAAAATATGCTATCTGGGAATTGCATCTATCAGGCGTTATTTAAAGTTTGGCCTGTTTTTCTACTCTCTTTTGACCATGATTAGGCATATTAATCAAGTAAATTCGTCACAATTCCGTCATTAAACGCATTTGAAACTTCAGTTTGCCGATTCAGTTATTGTGATGGGCTGCACAGAATATGCCAACCATCTAGCACTGCTGTAATATTACTTAAATTTTAATGCTGGATGGACCTTAATGCTGATCTTTTTTTGAAAAACCAAGCACTCTGATATGCTTGCCAAGATCGTGATAGCAGGCATCCAGAGCCAGTCCTGCGGCTTCTGCAATCAAACAGACATCTTCATGCTGGCCAGCGCCAATTTCAATGAGGCATAGGCCATCATCTGCAATATAGTCGGGCAATTGTGGTAGCAGAATGCGATAGGTATCAAGACCTGTTGGACCTGCGAAAAGCGCCTGTTCTGGATCAAATAGGCGCACATCATCGCTAAGCTGCGGGTCATCAACCGCAATATAGGGCGGATTTGCCAGAATAAGATCAACGCGCCCATCTAGCCCGGCACACCAGTCACTTACCACAAATTCGGCACGTTTTGCCAGTGACAGACAGGCCGCATTTGCGCGCGCTTGGGCAATGGCCAGCGGCTGGCAATCCAGCCCAATCCCTGTTGCATGGCCAATCCTGTCAAGCACAGATAATAACAGACACCCCGTTCCAGTGCCGAGATCAGCAATCCGTAGCTGGCGGTGATGGCGAGCCTGTGCCCATGATATCGCAGTTTCAACCAATATCTCGCTATCTGGTCGGGGGTCAAGTGTTGCGCTGTTCAGATAAAAATCATGGCGATAGAAACTGCGCACCCCGCGCATTCTGCTGATAGGCTTGCCAGATTTTCGATCTGCAATCAGGGCGGCAAGCCTGTCATGCTGGCCAGCATCAAGTGCTATTTGCTGATGGCTAAAAACCGGACTGTCCTGTCCTATTGCAAGCCCGATAAGCCAGCGCGCATCCAGTCGGGCAGAAGGGCTGTTGGCTAGCTGGCTGGCAACATCTGTTACGAGTTGCCGTATTTCGGTATCTGATTGTTGCATAAGCGCTATGGTCATGCGCTATCGCTATAGCCTTCGGCAAGGCGGGCGGCCTGATCTTCTGCCAGCAACGCATCTACCACCTCGTCTAGCGCTTCACCTGCAAGCACCTTATCCAGCTTGTATAAGGTCAGGTTAATCCGGTGATCTGTCACACGGCCTTGCGGAAAATTATAGGTGCGGATTCTTTCTGACCTGTCGCCAGAGCCAACCTGCCCCTTACGTGAGGCAGCGCGCTCTGCCTGCTGGCGGGCACGTTCGGCATCATATAGTCTGGCGCGCAGAATCTTCATCGCCTTTGCGCGGTTTTTATGCTGGGATTTTTCATCTTGCTGGCTAACTACAATCCCTGTTGGGATATGGGTAATCCGCACGGCTGAATCTGTTGTGTTGACAGACTGCCCACCAGGCCCTGAAGACCTGAACACATCTATCCGCAAATCTGCTTCATTCACCTCGATATCAACATCTTCTGCTTCTGGAAGCACCGCAACCGTTGCGGCTGAGGTATGGATTCTGCCGCCTGTCTCTGTTTCAGGCACACGCTGGACACGATGCACGCCTGATTCAAACTTCATCTTGGCAAAGACATCCTGACCAGAAATGGTAGCTGTTGCTTCTTTATATCCGCCAATCCCTGTTTCAGAAATTTCCATAATTTCGAACCGCCATCCAAAGCGGCTAGCAAAACGCTGATACATCCCAAATAAATCTGATGCAAACAAAGCCGCTTCCTCTCCGCCTGTGCCTGCACGCACTTCCAAAATGGCATTCCGACTATCATCTGTATCACGCGGCAGAAGCAGGATTTTAAGCTGTTGTTCTGCGGCTTCAATTTCGGGAGTAAGCTGGTCAATTTCAAGCTGTGCCATCTCCAGCATTTCGGCATCATCATCACCTAGCGAGATAATTTCCTGAGCTTCCTCTAGATTCTGTTTTAGTTTCTGGACAGTTTCAACCTGTTCAGCAACAGGGCGCAACTCGGACAGTTCGCGCGACAGGCTAGCCAGCATATCAGGGCTAAGAGAGGCAGAGGCGGCCAGCTGTTCTTCTATCTGCTGGCGGCGTTCTAAAACTCTATTCATATTGTCATCAAGACTCATGTCATTTATTCCTAAAAAATCAGATTTTTATAGATAGCATCGCCAAAAGCTAGCGCTGAGAGGATGCTGGCAGGCAGGACGCTAACTGGCAGGCAACCCAAGTTTCTCACGCAAATCAGATGCAAGTTCGGCACGTTCTAATTCGTCCTGACTACCATCATTCATATTGCGCACTATCACCCATTCTCTGCCCACAGTTTCATGCCCAACAATAATGCTAAAGCGGCAATTCAGCCTGTCTGCCGATTTCATATTTTTTTTCATATTGCCAGAATGCATCATCACCACTGGCAGAGCTGCATCACGCAATTCATGCGCAATCGCAAAACAATCTGACATCGCTTCGGCAGTGGCTGCAAAAATGGCAATCGTCTCTGCTGGCGTATCTGGTAGCTCGGCAAGCAAAGCCAGCCTTTCAATGCCAGCCGCAAAGCCAACCGCAGGTAAGGCTGGCCCGCCTAGCATTTCGCTTAGCCCGTCATAACGGCCACCACCAAGCACTGTGCCCTGCGCCCCAAGCTTATCGGTGATAAATTCAAAAGCGGTATGGGCATAATAATCAAGACCACGCACCAGAAGCGGATCAAACTGCCAGGCTATCCCTGCACTATCCAGCAAATTTGTGACCTGCTCAAAATGCTGTTTTGCGTCATCTGTAAGCGCATCTGACAGGCTGGGCGCATCTGCAATAATCTGTCTGTCTGTTGCATCTTTTGAATCTAGAATCCTGAGCGGGTTGCTAGCCAGCCGTCTTTTACTATCCTGTGAAAGCTGGTCTTCAAATTTGCCAAGATATGCCAGAAGTGCTGATTTATACTGCTCACGGCTCTGGCTATCGCCAAGCGAATTAAGATGCAGGCTGGTATCTTTTAGCACGCCAAGCCCGTCAAGAATCTGTGCGCCAAGCCCGATAATTTCGGCATCTGCAGATGCGCCTGCTACCCCGATAAGCTCTGCACCTATCTGGTGAAACTGGCGCATCCTGCCCTTCTGGGGGCGTTCATAGCGAAACATCGGGCCATGATAAAACCATCGAAGCGGCAAGGACTGTGTAAGACCATTGCTGATCACAGCCCGCATACATCCTGCCGTACCTTCAGGGCGCAGGGTTAGCGAAGACCCGCCTCTATCTTCAAAGCTATAGGTTTCTTTTGTAACCACATCTGAGCTAGCACCAAGCGGTTTTGAAAATACTTCGGTGAATTCAAAAATTGGCGTTGCCATATCTTCAAAGCCATAGCGTGCGGCTATTTGCTGGGCGGTAGTGACCACATGATTGTGGCGGGCGCGGACATCAGCAAGCTGGTCTGTAGTGCCGCGTACTGGCTGCAAAGCAGTCATTCTATTTATTCCTTCGCTGTCAGCGGGTCAGAGAGTGCAGGCGTTGAGCTATCTTCTGCCAGCCTGCGTTCGACCATAGTTACCACATGTTCAACAATATCTTCATTGCTAATCCGGTGATCTGCAAGTCCGGACACATAAATCTGGTGCGTGCCTTTGCCGCCGCCTGTCAGGCCAATATCCGTCTCACGTGCTTCACCTGGCCCATTCACCACACAGCCAATAATCGAGACGGTAAGCGGCTGGTTAATATGGCTCAGCCTGTCTTCTATTTCCTGAACGGTGCTGATAACATCAAATTGCTGGCGAGCGCAGGATGGACAGGAAATCACGGTGACGCCGCGCCGCCTTAGCCCCAAGCTTTTCAGCATTTCATAGCCGACCTTCACCTCTTCTGCCGGCGTGGCAGACAGGGACACTCTGATGGTATCGCCAATACCTGCCCATAACAAATTACCAAGCCCAATAGCAGATTTTACCGTGCCTGCGCGTTGCCCGCCTGCTTCTGTGATGCCAATATGCAACGGACAGTCAATCGCATCTGCAAGCTGTTGATAGGCGGCAACCGCCATAAATACATCAGATGCCTTGACCGAAATCTTGAATTCATGGAAATCCAGATCCTGAAGATAACGGGCATGTTCAAGGGCCGATTCAACCAGCGCTTCAGGGCAGGGCTCGCCATATTTTTCCAGCAGATGACGCTCTAGCGAGCCGCCATTCACCCCGATACGCATCGAAGCGCCATGCGCGCGCGCCGCCGCCACCACTTCTTTGACACGATCTGCACTGCCAATATTGCCCGGATTAATCCGCAAACAGGCCGCCCCTGCTTCTGCTGCTTCAATGGCGCGTTTATAATGGAAATGAATATCTGCCACAATTGGCACAGGGCTTTGTTTGACAATCTGTTTCAGCGCAGAGGTGCTTTGCTGGTCAGGGCAGGATACCCGCACAATATCTGCACCAGCTTCAGCTGATTCATGGATTTGCGCTAGCGTTGCATCAATATCTGTTGTCAGGGTGTTGGTCATGGTCTGCACTGAAATAGGTGCATCTCCCCCAACAGCAACAGAACCGACCATGATCTGTCTGCACTTGCGGCGCTCAATCTGTCTATATGGGCGTATCTGGCTCATCCGGTCTAAAGATCCTGACATGCAGTCTGTACTTCAAAAACGCTGCTAGCAATATCTTCAAACAGTGATCAGACATGCAAGCCTTACGGAGCTATAGCATACCATATGCCAGACAGTATAGAGGGCTAGGTTAATAAGTTGTAAGATTATATCTTACTTTGATGCCATCGCGGCTAAGCGGCAAATCACGAATAATTTCACCGACTTTGCCAAGCTGGAAATTTTCAATGGTTGGCGTTTTCACCATCAGCCCGCCAGCATTACCTGTGCTTAACAGCAAAGCTTCATCCATTACCGTGACCATTGTCTCACCAGAACGCAACAGCTTGCTAACCAGAACCTCGCCATCACGTCGCGCAATTTCAAGCCACGCCGCAGAGGTAGCTGTAATCACGAGCTCTCTTTGTGGTATGCGAGGCTCGGCAACTGCCCCTGATGTGCCAGTGCTATTCAGCACATTTTGCGGTTCACGTGGCAATACAGCTTCTGAAGCCAGACCAGAACTGGCCACAATTTCAGCTTGAGTTGGTGCTGTCTGGCTAATGCTGTTATCCGCATCTAACAGACGCTTATCTGGCGTAACCGGCGTGTCAACAATCTGATCTTGCAACTGGCTGGATGCTGTCTGGACAGGCTGAGCCTGGTCTGTTGTCACAGGAAGTTTGATATCTTCTTCGGCCGCAGGTTGCAGGGTCTGGGTTGTTTCTGCCAAATCGGCATTCTCAATCAAAGGCTGTTCGGAAATGGTAGAAATATCAGAAAACTGATTTACGATCTGCTGGTCATCATCTGTCTGTTCAAGCTGGGCTGTGGTAACAATGGCTGTATTTTCATTAATCGCTACTGCCCAGAATATATAGCCCCCCAATGCGACCGTCACCAAAATCAGTGCCATCATCGAAGTTGCCATCTTTGGCACAAGCGCTTGCACAGGAAAGCGGTATTCAGGCTTCTTATCGACCGTTTCATCTGCCTGTTTCAAGGCAGCGATGAGCGGTTCGGCATCTACATTGACCACCTCGCAATAATTGCGCAGAAACCCTTTGACATAGCTATTGCCAGGCAACATATCAAACTGGCCAGATTCGATATATTTGAGATAATTTTTTGAAATACGAGTCTGATCAGAAATATCTGTCAGCGATATCTGCATAGCTTCGCGAGCTGCTTTCAGCGCAAAGCCAATATCTGCTGGGGTGATACGAACATCATCATTTAGACCGATTTTATTTGTCATCTCAAAAACTTCCTGCCCTTTTTTCGAGAATAACTCTCTTCTGCTGTTACCTTAAAATAGCGTAAAAAGCTATATAAAAATTTCAAAACGTCTGAATTTCTAGCGTTTTTAGCCTGTTTTGGCAATGAATCTTGCGATTTTAACGTGATCTTTATTATTTTATGAGGTTTCAAGCCCATAGGCATCATGCAGAGAACGAACGGCAAGTTCGGTATAATCTGCATCAATCAATGTTGAGATTTTGATTTCAGATGTTGAAATAACATGCAGATTAATGCCTTTTTCTGCCAATACCGAAAACATTGTTCTGGCAATGCCCGGCTGGCTTCTCATCGCTGTTCCGATAACAGAAATTTTAGCAATATTGATATCTGCTATCACCCTGTTAAAGGCAAGTTCTGACTTTTTCTGCTCTAGCACCTGAACAGCTTTGTCAGCATCAAGTGCCGCCACCGAAAAGGTAATATCTGTGCGAGAATCATCAGGAGATGCCGATTGCACAATCATATCTACATTAATATGATTATCAGCCAGCGCACCAAATACGGTCGCCGCGATACCCGGCTTGTCAGGCAGACCAACCAGCGTGACTTTTGCTTCATCACGAGAATAGGCTATACCGCTAATTGTCTGCTTTTCCATATCATCATCCTCTTCAATGACCAGCGTGCCTTCTTCTTCAACAAAGCTTGAACGCACCTGAAGCTTTACATGATGGGACATTGCCATCGCAACTGAACGTGTTTCCAGTACCTTTGCCCCTGCTGATGCCATCTCCAGCATTTCTTCAAAGGTGATTGTATCTAGCTTGCGCGCTTTTGGCACAACTCTGGGATCGGTGGTATAGACACCATCTACATCGGTATAAATATCGCATCTATCTGCGTTCAAGGCAGCTGCAAGCGCAACTGCCGATGTGTCAGACCCGCCACGCCCCAATGTGGTGATCCGGTTATCATCAGCAATGCCCTGAAAACCAGCCACCACCGCAACCTGATTTGCGGCCAGACGCGATTTTAGCACCGCTACATCAATCTGTTCAATGCGGGCAGAGCTATGCACATCATTTGTCCTGAATGGCAATTGCCAGCCAAGCCATGACCGTGCATCAATACCGATATTCTGCAGGGCAATCGCCAGCAGACCAACTGTTATCTGCTCACCAGAAGCAACAATTGTGTCATATTCGCGGGCATCATGTAATGGGCCGATATCGCGTGCCCATGCTACCAGCTGGTTGGTTGTGCCTGCCATTGCAGAAACCACCACCGCAACCTGATTTCCCTTATCAATTTCGGACTTTACACGCATTGCTACAGACCGGATCCGGTCAAGATCAGCTACCGATGTGCCGCCAAATTTCTGCACAATAATTGCCATCTGGATAGATCATCCTTTATTTTCAACCATAACGCAGTCTGTTATGGATAACGAGTTGATGTTATGCGCTGTAAAATGGCGTGTTAATACACTATCTTGAGAATATGGGCAAACCCAAATCAAGACAGCACGCAATATATGCAGAATCGTCAGCATATCATGATAAAGGATAAAATTATGGGCAAAGCATCTTTTTCGGCGTCACAAACACAGTCAGTTGACGAAGCAGATGTTGCAAGATTTGACCAGCTAGCCGCCCAATGGTGGGATGATACAGGGGCAATGAAGCCATTGCACCAGTTCACCCCTGTCAGAATTGAATATATTTTGAACTGTATCAGGCGGGCAGGGCTGTCCCGAGATCTGTCTGTGCATCAGCCCCTAGCTGGTCTGAAACTGCTAGATGTAGGCTGCGGCGGTGGTTTGCTAGCAGAACCGCTGGCACGTCTTGGTGCAGATATTACAGCGATTGATGCCTCGCAAGGTGCTATCCACGCAGCGAAAACCCACGCCCAGAAACAGAAACTGGCCATTGACTATAAACAGATGAGCAGTGAAAGCTTGCTGGCAGAAACTGGATATGCAGGGCGGTTTGAGGTTGTCTACGCGTCTGAGGTGATAGAACATGTCAAAGACAGGCACAGCTTTTTATCAACGCTGGCACAGCTTGTACGCCCGGACGGGCTGGTGATCATCACCACCATCAATAAATCTGTGCCTGCATTGCTTGCGGCCAAATTGGCTGCAGAATATCTGCTTAATCTGGTGCCGCGCGGCACTCATGAATTTGATAAATTCATCACCCCGCGCCAGCTCGTCGCCGAATGTGCAGATCATGCCATCAGCATCGAAGATATTACCGGCTTTGTGCCGCGCCTATCTGGCGGATTTAGATGCTCGTCAATGACAGCGGTAAATTATGGGGTGTGTGGCAGACGCCTTCGCTAGCACAACAGGCAATTAAGGCCAGAGTCGGTCTTCTAGTTATCTTTTGGTATATCAGGCAGGGCAAACACATCTATGCCTTCATCCTGTAATTCGGCCCGTTCATCTTCTGTACACTGACCATAGATATTTTCAGCTTCGATCTCGCCTGCATGTATTTTTCGTGCTTCGCTGGCAAACTCGGCGCCGACATTCTTGAATTGCGAGGTTACTGTCTGCTGGATATGTTTCAGCATGAGCCGCATGGCCATCATATTTGGCGCACCGCCATCTTTTGCAACAGCGTGCGGTTCTGCCCCTTCAGGAACTGGCACAGATTTATCATCAGATAATTTGCTATCCTGCAGTGCCGGTTGGATATATTTCGCCTGTGTTTTCGGAGTGCTTAATTGCGGTGCAGAGAGCATTTTTCTAACTGCTGTTGAGCCACAATAAGGGCATTCAACCAGACAGGCATCAATCTGCTTAAGCAAGGATTCTGAACTGGCAAACCAGCCATCAAATTCATGGGCACTTTCGCATATGATTGAAAAATTCTTCATGATGTCTGTCTGTATCTTAGCTTACAGCCGTTTCTATCTTTCATGCTTACCATGACAATGTTTATATTTGCGTCCTGACCCGCACGGACAAGCCGCGTTTCTGGAAATTTTCTGCGCTGGTTCGGCGCTATCAGGGGCTGGCTGTTCTTCGGGTGGCCTGATTTCAACATGGCTTAGGGCCATCGTGACTGTCTGGCGTAATCTGTCCAGCATCGCATCAAACATGTAAAAGGCTTCACGTTTATATTCATTCAGCGGGTCTTTTTGCGCATAGGCACGCAAAGAAATACCCTGCCGCAACTGTTCAAGCTGAAGCAGATGTTCTTTCCAGAGCTGATCTAGCACCTGAAGCAGCAGCGATTTTTCAGCCATACGCATTACATCAGGGCTAAATCTGATCGCCTTTTCTGCCATATAGCCATCAGACTGCTGTTGTAATCTGGTGGTAAGTTCTTCTTCGGCCACACCATCTTCTGACACCCACTCTTCACCAGACACCTCAAGTCCAAGCACCTCATGTGATTTCTGGGTGAGCAGAGTGCCATCCCATTTATCAGCATAGCTATTAGCCGGAATCGCTTCTGCAATGATCTGGTCAATCGCGTCATAGCGCATTTCACGCACTGTTTCCTGCACTTCTTCTGCCTGCATAATTTCTTTACGCTGGGCAAAAATGACCTGACGCTGATCATTCATTACATCATCATATTTCAAAAGCTGTTTTCTGATTTCAAAATTATGGGCTTCAACTTTTGACTGTGCTTTTTCAACCGCCTTGTTGATCCATGGATGGGTAATGGCCTCACCTTCTTCAAGACCAAGCTTGCCAAGCATTGAATCAAGGCGTTCCGAACCAAAAATCCGCATCAGGTCATCTTCTAGCGATAAAAAGAATTTAGATGCACCCGGATCACCCTGACGTCCGGTTCTGCCGCGCAACTGATTATCTATCCGGCGAGATTCATGGCGTTCTGTGCCGACCACATATAGCCCGCCAGCATCAAGCGCTTTGTGTTTCAGACCTGCAATTTCCTCAGAAATTTTTGTTGCTTTTTTCGTATCAACACTGCCATCTGCAGATGTCGCCTCATCCGCAACCCGCATGTCATAATTGCCGCCAAGCTGAATATCTGTGCCGCGACCTGCCATATTGGTTGCGATGGTGACCGCGCCTGGCACGCCTGCAAGCGCGATAATTTTTGCTTCTTCTTCATGGAAGCGGGCATTGAGAACATTATGTTTAATTTTCTGTGCGCTAAGCTGTTGTGACAGAAATTCTGATTTTTCGATAGATACTGTGCCTACCAGAATTGGCTGACCGCGCATCTGGCATTCCTTGATTAGTTCAAGCACGGCATAATCACGCTCTTTTGACGTGCGATATACCTCATCATCATAATCTTTTCTGGCCACCTCTTTATTGGTCGGAATTGAGGTTACTTCAAGCTGATAAATTTCGGAAAATTCGCCTGCTTCTGTCATCGCTGTACCTGTCATCCCTGCCAGCTTGTCATATAGGCGGAAATAATTCTGATAGGTAACAGATGCCAGTGTCTGGTTTTCAGGCTGGATCGCCACTGCTTCTTTGGCTTCAATGGCCTGATGCAGACCGTCAGAGTAGCGCCTGCCTTCCATCGCACGGCCAGTAAATTCGTCAATAATGACAATCTGGCCAGATTTAATCATATAATGTGTATCACGCTGGAATAGCTGATGTGCGCGTAATGCCTGATTAATGTGATGTAGCAGGCTGATATTGCCAACATCATATAAACTTCCTGAAGATAAAAGCCCTGATTCTTCAAGCAGTTCTTCTGCATGCCGAACCCCTTCTTCTGTCAGGCTTACAGACCGTGCTTTTTCATCTAGCTCAAAATCAGCCTCGCTGAACGATGCCATCAGCCCATCTACTGCCATATAGAGATCTGCAGAAGTCTCGGCAGGTCCTGAGATGATAAGCGGTGTTCTGGCTTCATCGATCAGAATTGAATCAACCTCATCCACAATTGCAAAATGATGATCACGCTGAACCATCTCTTCAAGGCTGAATTTCAGATTATCCCGCAAATAGTCAAAGCCAAATTCGTTATTCGTGCCATAGGTCACATCACAGCCATAAGCGGCGCGTCTTTCGGCATCATCCAGACCGCCAACAATACAGCCGACCGTAAGCCCCAAAAATTCATAAACCTGTCCCATCCAGCTAGCATCACGCGAGGCAAGATAGTCATTGACCGTGACCACATGCACACCTTTGCCAGACAGCGCATTCAGATAAACAGGCAGGGTAGCAACAAGGGTCTTGCCTTCACCTGTTTTCATTTCGGAGATGCGCCCTTCATGCAGCACAATGCC
>Ga0181593_10003381_pt1 | contig 14643 bp, 9 predicted proteins | sample 071ome_19_FD_133756 | JGI IMG/M metagenome (GOLD analysis project Ga0181593, IMG submission 133756) | Coastal salt marsh microbial communities from the Groves Creek Marsh, Skidaway Island, Georgia - 071413AT metaG (megahit assembly) | ecosystem: Environmental > Aquatic > Marine > Intertidal zone...
CGCAAGCATTATATCGGTCGGCCTTCGCCGTTATTCTTTGCCCGTCGCCTGACCGAACATTTTGGTGGGGCAAAGCTCTATTTCAAACGCGATGAGCTTAATCACACGGGTGCTCATAAAATCAACAATGTGCTAGGTCAGGCGCTGTTGGCAAAACGCATGGGCAAGACCAAAATTATTGCCGAAACAGGCGCAGGCCAACACGGGGTTGCCTCTGCCACCGCCTGTGCGCTTTTTGGCATGGAGTGTGAGGTTTTTATGGGCGAAGAAGATGTGCGCCGCCAAAAACCGAATGTGGATCGGATGCGGCTGTTAGGGGCAAAGGTTCATCCCGTGACCTCTGGCACTGGCACGCTCAAAGACGCCATGAATGAGGCTCTGCGTTATTGGGTGACGAACGCCGAAACCCATTTCTACATTATTGGCACCGCCGCAGGCCCTCATCCTTATCCTGCCATGGTCAGAGATTTTCAATCTATCATTGGCACAGAAGCCAAACAGCAAATCCTTGAGGCAGAAGGCCGTTTGCCTGATGCGATTGTGGCCTGTATCGGGGGCGGATCAAATGCGCTTGGGTTATTTCATCCTTTCCTTGATGATAAAGAGGTGGATATCTATGGGGTTGAGGCCGCAGGACACGGCATTGAGACTGGCGAACACGCCGCCTCACTTAAAGGCGGCAAGCCAGGTGTTCTGCATGGCAACCGGACTTATCTTTTGCAGGATGATCATGGCCAAATCAAAGATGCCTATTCTATTTCCGCTGGGTTAGATTATCCCGGCATTGGCCCTGAACACGCTTGGTTACATGAAATTGGCCGGGTCAATTATGTTAATGCCACGGATCAAGAGGCTCTTGAATATTTTGCTTTATGTTCGCGGCTTGAAGGCATTATCCCTGCCTTGGAGCCTGCCCATGCGCTTGCCTTTATTGCTACCATGATTGGCAAGATGGATAAGGATCAGATTGTCATCATGAATATGTGTGGTCGCGGCGATAAAGACCTCGAAGCCGTTTTGCCTATTTTAGAAAAACAGGGGATGCTCTAATGGCACTTGATCGCATCAGCCAATGTTTTTCTGCTTGCCGCGCCGAAAACAGGGCGGCACTTGGTATCTTTATTTCTGCTGGTGATCCTGACGCTAAGACCTCAGAAGAATTGCTGTTTGGGTTACCTGACGCAGGGGCAGATTTCGTTGAACTCGGCATGCCGTTTTCTGATCCGATGGCTGATGGCCCTGTGATCCAAGCGGCATCATTGCGTGCGATTAAAGCAGGCATGACTTTGGATAAAGTGCTGGAAATGGCGGCACGGTTTCGTCAGCGGCACCCTGATGTGCCGCTTATCCTGATGGGGTATTATAATCCGGTTTATATCTATGGCGTTGATCGATTTTTGGATGATGCCATGACAGCAGGGGTGGATGGACTGATTATGGTTGACCTGCCGCCTGAAGAAGATGCGGAACTGTGCCTGCCGGCAACGGAAAAAGGCATGGCCTTTATTCGTCTAATTACCCCAACAACAAATGACCAGCGGTTGCCAACGGTGATCAATAATGCCAGTGGGTTTGTTTATTATGTTTCGATTACCGGCATCACGGGAACGGGCAGTGCATCTGCTGATAGCATTGCTAACGCTATGGCACGCATCCGCCACGCTAGCGATTTGCCTGCAGTGGTTGGTTTCGGCATTAAACACGCGGATGATGTCCGCGAGGCCGGACGCCACGCAGACGGCGTTGTTGTGGGATCAGCGGTCGTTTCCATCATTGCTGACCATTGTGATGACAATGGAAACGCCGCGCCAGACACCGCCCAAAAAGCGCTTGAGCTGGTCAAGCAATTGAAAACCGGAACCTCTCGATAACAAAGGAGCGCAGAAAATGAATTGGTTATCCCGAACTGTTCTGCCAAAGATTAAGGCACTGGTTTCCCCTGAACAACCGAAAGAAAACCTCTGGGTGAAATGCAATTCTTGCGCCCAGATGATCTTTCACCGTGATTTTGAGGAAAGCTGGAACGCCTGTACCTCATGCGGTTATCATATGCCTCTTGAACCAGAACAGCGTCTTAAGCTGCTTTGTGATCAAGGCTCGATTGAACCTATCCCTGTGGATGTGGCAGACAAAGACCCTTTGAGTTTTCGTGATCTGAAACGCTATTCTGACCGAATGAAGGATGCTCGCGGCAAAACTGGCCATGAGGACGCTATTGTGGTAGCGGCAGGACAAATGAGCGGGCAGGCGGTTGTGATTGCCGCTTTCAATTTTAAGTTTATGGGCGGCTCCATGGGACAAACCGTTGGCAACGGTATTGTTAAGGCCGCACGAGAGGCTATCCGCCGTCAAGCCGCCTTGATTATTGTCCCGTCATCAGGCGGTGCGCGGATGCAAGAAGGCATTTTGTCTTTGATGCAACTGCCGCGAACTATCGTGGCAATTGATGAGCTGCGTGAAGCTAACCTACCTTACCTTGTCTTGTTGGCTCACCCTACCACTGGCGGCGTCACCGCGTCATTTGCCATGCTGGGGGATTTGCATATTGCTGAACCGGGCGCCATTATTGGTTTTGCAGGAAGACGGGTGATCGAAGATACGGTACGCGAAAAACTGCCTGAAAATTTCCAATCTGCAGAATATCTGCAAGAGCATGGCATGGTAGATATGGTTGTCCCACGGCAAAACCAGAAACAAACCATTAGCACTTTGCTGAATATGCTTATGACCAGTCGCGCGGTTAAAGCGGCGGAATAACCTGATGCCCATCTCTCTTTCGCGTCAACGCGCAGAACAGGCGCTTTTGCGCCTTGGTCAACTTCACCCGAAATTGATTGATCTAGGGCTTGAGCGAACATTTCATTTGCTTGAAAAATTAGGCCATCCGCATCTGGCACTACCACCACAAATCCATGTCGCTGGCACTAATGGCAAAGGATCAACCATCGCCTTTCTTCGGGCAATCCTAGAGAGTGCCAATAAGAAAGTTCATGCTTATACCTCCCCTCATCTGGTGCGGTTCCATGAACGCATCCGTCTTGCTGGTCAGCTTATTGATGATGATGCGCTTGCTGATTTGCTTGAAGAGGTTGAGAGCAAAAATGGATCAGATAGCATCACATTTTTTGAGGTCACCACCGCCGCCGCGATGCTGGCTTTTTCCCGAATTGCGGCTGATGTCACCTTGCTAGAAACAGGATTAGGCGGCCGCACAGATTCCACCAATGTTATATCATCCCCTATGGTTTCGATCATCACCCCGATTGACCGTGACCATGAGCATTTTTTAGGCACAAGCATTACCGCGATTGCAACGGAAAAGGCTGGCATCATCAAGCCATCCGTGCCAGTTCTTTCTGCGCCCCAACATCCGGACGCTGAGGCGGTTTTGCGGCAACGCAGTGCGGTTCTGAACAGCCCATTTTATATGCTAGGCAAAGAGATCGCCTTTGAAACGGATGGATCAGGCGGCGGCTTTCGTCTCACGGTCGAAGGGAAAAACCTAACCGCACCAACCCCTAGCATGATTGGTCCCCATCAATCAGATAACGCCGCGCTTGCCGCCGCTGCCGTGATGCTGACCATGCCAGATATTCCCCCTGCCTCCATTATAGCCGGCATTCGTTCCGCGACTTGGCCGGCACGCGTGCAAAAGCTTGATCAGGGCAGGCTGGTTGCGCTTTGCCCCCAAGGGCAAAGCATCTGGCTTGATGGCGCACATAATCGGCATGGGGCGGCAGCGCTAGCAAAAAGTCTTGTTCATATTCATAATGGAAAATGGGTGATGATCGCCGGGGCGTTGAACACCAGACCGCCAGCGGATTTCCTTAATGAACTTAAACCGTTGATCCACCATTTGGTGACCGTTACTATTCCGGAGCAAGACGCCAGTTTGAGCGCAGAGCATCTAGCAGAAACCGCATCACAACTAGGGATATCGGCAAGTCCGGCCAACAATATTGAGGCGGCCATAGCAGAGGCCAGTGACCATAGCGATCATGGCAACCGCCCATTGATTATGGGCGGCTCACTCTATTTGTCGGGATATATTTTGAAAGAAAATGGCAGTTTGCCGGATTGAACCCGATCAAAGGGTTTCTTCGATCCATTCTGCCAATTTCGCCTTTGGCGCAGCGCCAATTTTCTCAGCCTTGACTTGACCACCTTCAAAAATCAGAAGTGTTGGGATACCGCGCACACCATATTGTTGAGGGGTTTGCGGATTCTCATCAATATTGACCTTTACAATTTTAATGCGGTCACCTAGCTCATCGGACATTTCCTCAAGCGCAGGGCCAATAGCCTTACAAGGGCCGCACCATTCTGCCCAGAAGTCCACGAGAACGGGGGTATCCGATTCCAGCACGTCTTTAGCAAAATCATTATCTGTGGTCTTTATGGTAGCCATAATATTATCCTGATAAAATCCATTGGTAATATGAATGTAATTATCACACTCTCCGGCGTCAAGAAGCGGTCGGGTCATTATTGATAATTGTTTTGATGACAGCCTCTAATTCCGCCGGTTCAAGCCAAAACACCGTTGGCCCTTCGGTAAAAATAAGGCTAGGTTTTATCTGATGATGTGGGAAAATATCCTGTAACAGCCGATAATATAACCCCATCTGGATCAAATACTGATCGGAAATATCATCCTTTGCCGCAGGCACCTGCCCCGTCTTAAAATCAGCAAAAATCACGCTATCTGCGTTTATCACTAGCCGATCAATCACGCCGCTAACGACATGATGACCAACTAGCCCTCCTATGGGCAATTCGGCAAACGCCTCAGCCGCAAATAACGCCGCCAAATCAGGCATAGCCATCACCTTTTGCGCTTCGTTACGCCAGGATGTGGCCTCTCTTTGGTCAATCTGATCATCACCAAGGGGGGTGAGATGGGCATGAATGACCCTAGCCGCCGCCGCGTCTTGCTTATCAGGGCTAAGTCCGGGCAAAACCTCTAGCAAACGGTGTATGACCTGACCACGGCGGATGGCTTTCTTGCGATCCACCCCAGAAATAGAGGTGGTTTCAAAAGCAGAAGAAAACCTTGACGGTGATAATGGGCGTGGCGGTGTGGCCTCAACTGGCGGCGCTTGATGAAGCCATGCTGGGGGCGCTATCTCATCATCCAGGCCTTCGCCCTTGTCTTGCTTAGGCTGGCTTGGGGTCGATGGATCAGCGGCATAAGCGCCATAAAACAGCGCTTCCTTCCCCACGGCGTGATCAGAGCCTTCTGCCTCACCTGTGGGGTTAAGGGCATCGGTTATAGCAGAATGGATTCTCTCATACCAACTGCCCTCAAGCGAACGGCTATTTTTCTTGAAAAACCCGCCAACATAAAGCCCATCTTTGGCGCGTGTCATGGCAACATAAAGCAACCGATTGCTTTCCTCTTTTTCCGCTTGATCTGCGGCTTGTTTTGCCTCTTTCACGGCTTTTGCCCGAACCGGTAAGAAACGTGAGGACGCGGAAAAGATCGGAATGGTCATCCCAAGTTTGGGGCATACAGACTCAAGCAAATCGTGCCGCAGTGTCCGCATCTGCAAGGCATCTGGCAGAAACACCAATGGCGCTTCAAGGCCTTTTGCCCCATGGATGGTCATGATGCGAACAGCTTGGATATCTTTGTCATCCTCATCGCGTTTAATTTCAGCGGATGCTGATTTCATCGCATCAATAAAGGCTGATAAAGAAGGGGTGTTATCCTGTTCATAATGCCGTGCGCGTTCTTGAAACTCATCCAGAATATCCAACACCGCTTGCCCTTGCCGCTTAATAAAGGCTAAGCGCGTCTCAGTGTTCAAAATCTCACTATAAAACCCATGGGCGGTGGTGCGCGCCGATGCGCCCATATAATCCAACAGCTTTTCATACGCTGCGCTGATATCATCATCTTGCTGGGGATTTGTCCGCAGACGAGAAAACAGGCTTTCGCCTTTCTGACGATCACGAGCAAGATAATAAAGCTGATCTTCGCTAAGTCCAAATAACGGGGATTTCAAGACTGCCGCCAAGGTCAGGTCATCTTCTGGCAGAAGCATCACCTCACCTAATGCCAGCAAATCCAGACAGGCGATATCCTCTTTTAGCTTTATGCGGTCAGCGCCTGCTATGGGAATCTGCTCAATCTGTAATTGACGATATAAGGCTTCGTATAGCCCATCACGTTTTCGCAGAAGCACCAGAATATCCCCCGCATGGGCAAAGCGTGTCTGCCCGGGATTGTCGGGATCAGCGATAGCGACCTTGCCAATCATATCTTTAATGACCCCGGTTATCCGCCTTGCGTGTTCATCAAAAATATCTGCGTCATGTTCTGTGCTGGTTAAGGTATCAAGCGTTATCCATCCGGCCTCTTGCTCACGACTGCTGATATGGCGCATGGCCGGATTTTCCCGATGGCCTTTCATTCCTGAAATTGGCCCAAGTGTCCCTTCTGCCCCTGTGACATGATCGACAATTTTCAAAATGGGTGGCACCGTCCGGAAAGAGGTATCCAACGCAATCTGTGCAAAGGGGCGATGATAGGTTTTGCTGTCTGCTTCTATGCGTTCTGCCTTAGCATGAAAGAGATCTGGCCTTGCCCCTTGAAAACTGTAAATAGATTGCTTGTAATCGCCGACCGAAAAAACACTGCGCCTCGGTTGATCCCCGTCGTCATCATCTTGCTGATCGTTGAGTTGATCTTCAAACAGCTGATCAAAAATATCCCATTGCCTTGGGCTGGTATCTTGTGCTTCATCAATCATGATATAGCGAATTCCCTGATCCAGCTTATAGCGCACCCATGCGGCACTGGCCTTGGTCAAAAGCCGGCCGGTGGCATTGATAAGATCATCATAATCCATGACACCGCGAAGGCGTTTAATGCTGTTGTAATGATCATGTTCTACCCGTGCCAGTTGGATCAAATCAAAGCTGTTCTGTGCGGTATCAATGGCGTGGATCAGCTCAAGCGCGCTGATCAGCATCTCACCTACTTCTGCCATCATATCTGTGATGCCTGGCACAGCCTTTATGACTGCTTTGGTAGCCAGATTTTTCAGCAGTTCCCCTTTGCCTGTCAAAAAGACACTAAGATAGATATTGAGTTGATCTTTTCTGACGGTAAGCTCTGCGTCCAGCCACGCCGATAATTGCCTGACTTTTTGCTTTTCCTTGTCGCTGCCATGATCCGCTAACGCTGCGATAATCGTCTCTAATTTTGCTTTTAGTTTCGCATCAGGTGAGGCCAGTTGATTTATAATCCCAAGCACCTCTTTAGGATCACTGGCATAATCCCCACATAACATCAGGTCAAAAATCGCGGTCTTTAACGCGACAGGATCATGATTGGCTTTTTCTAACAACGCTGGATAAGCCGCCATGCTACGCATCAGTTTAATAATATCATCAACATCACGCACCAAAGCTAACCGTTCCAGCGCATCGGTAATTTTGTCCATGGATTGGTGCAAGGTTGTGATCAAAGCCTCTTCTTTGAGCTTTAAGGACTGGTCTTCTTCCATCACACGAAAATAAGGATTAACCTCCGCCTCACGAGGGAAGCGTCTTAACACCGATTGGCAAAACGCATGGATAGTCTCAATTCGCAGAAACGAGGTGGCGTCCAAAAGTTGGGCAAACAGGTTTCGCGCCCTTGTTATCTGTTTTTCGCTTGGGCTGGTGATCCCAATGGCTTTAAGCTGATCAATGAGTTCTGTTTTCTCAATATAGGGCCATGTTGTGATGCTGTCATAAATGCGGTTTCGCATCTCTGTGGCGGCGCCTCGTGTATAGGTAATCGCTAAAATCTCCGCAGGGTCAGCACCATCGACCAACAGGCGCAAGACACGCCATGTCAAGACACGGGTTTTGCCTGTGCCCGCATTGGCCGACACCCAAATGGAACGATCAGGGGACGCCGCCTGATGCTGTGCCGCGGTAGCACGGGCAATAATCTCACTCTTCGTGGTCATCAGCCGTATCCTCGCTAATAATCGCCCATTCTTTGACCCGAGCCAGATGGCGATAATCACTGTATTTGAGATTGTCGTGGGTAACCGTTTCCGACAAAAACGGCGTGTCGGGTTGCATCACCTCAGCCAGCCGGTTTTCCACCAAGGCAATGATGTCCTCTATGGTGAAATTTTGACCCGGCCTTGGTTCTTTCTTGCCCGGCGTGTTGGCTGTGCCTGCAAGTTTCCAATAAGCCAAAGTGATTTCATCAGGGATGGTACTGATATGCTCAAACCCCTTTGCTTTGGCAATCATCGCCTCAACAATCAGCTGACAGTTGATGGCGGTGTTAACTTGGCTTTGGCTTGGCACTTTTCCCGTTTTATAATCAATGATGCGCATCGCGCCACTTTGCATCAGATCAATGCGGTCTGCTTCGGCTGTGATAGTCATCTCATGGCTGTTAATGGGAATTTTAGCGGTGCCGCGCTCTTCTGAAAAACTGGCCTCTCTGTTCGGCCGGTCTAGGGTCTCATCAGCGATCAACCACGCTGCGATACGCTTAAACCGCAATTGCCAAAACAGCTTAATCCACGGCGTCCGATCAAGCGCAGACAATTGCTTATCTCCTTCAGCCAGCAAAAGATTCAAGGCATCATCTGGCAAATCTCCACGGCCATGTTGTGACATAAAACCATGAATAGCACGGTGATAAAGCGTACCTTTAAGCGCAGGGTCAGGGACGGTAAGAACGGGATCAATCGCCCTTAACCCTAACACACGCCGGGCATATATCGCATAAGGGTCACGCATCAGCACCTCAAGTTGGGATGCTGAAAAGGACATCATATGGCGGCGGCGTTCTTCAAGGCTGATCACTGGTGCAGGCCGTAAAGCAGGGGAAATTGGCCCTTTCAGACGATGCCGCTGGCGATCCCAATCGACTAGCCTCTGTTCTCTTGGCGGCTTGAGCTGACTTGCGGTTAATACCGCAACAAGCCGCCGCCACCAGCGTGAGGGTTCGGTTGGGGTGCCATTATCTTGGCTTGAGCGTGTTAACATCACCTTTGGCGATGCCATCGTCATCATCACATCATGCGCTGCCATGCCTGCGCGCCAAAACGGGGTTGGCAGGCCAATAGCCCCACGCATCTTTCGGCTCATCCAAGGGTCGGCTTCGGGGTGTTGGGGGGTTGTGCCTTCATTCATACCGCCTAGGATCATCAGGTCACTGGCCTGCATCCTTGCCTCAACCAGACCCATGATGGAGAGCCTTGGATGCAAGTCATCTTCGGGATAAATGGTGACGCTTGCCATGAACTCTTCTATCAATGTGGCATAGCTTGACGCATCAACAACTGCCGCGTCGCCGTAGCGAGCGATTCCATCAAACAATCCTGCCAACCTATGACCATCACGCCCTTGCCAAACTTGATTAGGGGTAACCCCGTCATGGCTAAGTGCCTCTGCTGCTTCGGCATGGGCGTTGGCAATCCGCGCCAAATCATACTCACCCTCACGCAGTGGCAAAAGCGACTGACACGGAGCGATTAACCGTTCTTTGACAAATTTTGCCAGTTCGGGCGAGATCAACGCCGCCTTTTCCTCAAGCCGATATAATCCCCCACCTTGATACCCATCTTCGCGCCGCCGGATAACTCGTCTTTCTATCTGCCGCATATGATCACGGAATTGCGCCCTTTCCATGCCGCCACAACAATAAGGATGCTGGGTCAAGGCCAGCAAACGGCGTGGGCTAAAATCATCTGCCCATGCCTCTGCCAAAAGACGAAGAAATTGTGCCGCTTTGGTTTGCGCCAGCACCATTCCGGCACTTGACGGAACAGCAATTCCCCAGCGTGACAATTCCATCGACACCATCTGACCAAGAGCTTGATCTGCGGTGATCAGGGTGGCGGTGTGGTCGGGGGTCTCTAGCGTCTCTCGCATGGCTAGGGCTATGACTCTTGCTTCTTCGCGGCGATCACGGCAGGTCACCATTTCCATCCCTGACACCGCCTGATCTGGCAGAGGATGAGCGCGAAGGCCATACCATTTCTGGGTCTGGCTAGATAGGCGCATGACCTCTCGTAGGAGCCGTAAGCGGCTAGTCGGATCAGACGCATCAAGATGCGGCGAAGGCCATGGTGTCACCTGTTCACGCGTAACGTTTATAGCGTCAAGCAAGCGCGCCATTTGAAACTGGGGATGCGTGGCCACTGTCTGATCTTTGCTTGTGGTTAGCTCATCCCATTCTTCATTTTCCATGCCCATATCTAGTCCGGGCAAAACCAGATAGCCTTGAGGCAGAGTAAGCACAGTTTGCATCAGCGCCTGCGTGGCTGGTACTGAACCTGTTGACCCTGCAATAATGACTAACCCTTGCGGTGGGGTTTCCTGCCATGCCTTAGCCCTAGCGCGGATGGCCGCATCACGCCAAATCCCCTGATCGGTTTTTCCTCGCTCATTAAGGACATCAGGCCAGTTTTCCGTCAGAATTTTCAAGAACGCCAGAATATTTTGCCAATGATCTGCCAGTTCACTTGTCACCAAATCCGAGAGACCTTTGAAATCCACCCTATTGGTTTGCATCTGATCCAGAAACTCCCCCAATGCGCGCGCAAGTCCAAAAGCCTCGGTTTGACTAATGTCCTTTTCAGCGTTTTGACGACGAAAGAGATGCACCAATCTGGCAAGCAAAAACTGGCGTTCAAGGGGATCAATCACTGGCGGCAAATCACCAGCGTCCCATCCTGCGACCACCAAATCCGCGTCATCAGCGTCAATATCACCAATGGCCAAGAGCCGTGGCAAAATCTGAGGCTTGCCAGCAGAATGGCGCAAAAAAGCCAGCCGAACCGCTTGCGTCAATCGGCGATTAGGGAGAAGAATTGTTGCTGATGCCATGCAAGCAGGGTCATCAACCTTGGTCATAATTCCGGCCACCAAATCATCGGCAAAACAGGCCCCTGCCGGAATGTAATGGACACGAGATGCGTCAGGATTTGCCATATCCAGATTATAACCCAGAGTGACCCAAAAGCCTAGTTAGACTTAAGCATGATCTGCCCTTGACCGGGCCCCACCTCAAGCAATCTTAGGGCGAGGGGTCAGATGATCCCTGCCGCGCCAAGAACCGTGCGCCAATAGTCTTGATAAGTGGCGGCAGCATGAAAGCTTGCCTGTCTGGTATCCGTATCACGGCCTTGCGTTAGGGTGATTTGCAATGCGTTTTTGGGCGTCGCCGAGCCTAACTTACTCATCCATTCTATCACACACACCGCGTTGGCCATGCCTTCGTCAAGACCGATATCAAACGCCTCTTGGGGTTGTTCAAGCCGCCATAAATCCACATGCCAAATCAAACTTTCTGATGCGGATCCATGGCTATCGGCAGGACGAGGGTAATACTGAATCAAGGTAAAGGTAGGGCTGGGAATATCATCAAGGGTCACCCCGGCGCGTTTTGCACCGGCCCTTATCATGCCCCTTGCCAAAACCGATTTACCTGCCCCCATCTCACCTTCTAGGCCGATCACATCACCTGTTTTTAGATGCTGTTCAAGGCTAGCGCCAAGCGCTTGGGTGGCGTCGATACCAGCTAGTTCAAGTTCAGCCAGTTTGACATCAAAACATGACATGATGCTAACGCATGATCCCTAACGCGCCATATGGCCAAGAGAACGATACGGCCAAGTCTGGCATAGCTTAATAACGATACTGTTCAGATTTGAATGGGCCGGCTTGATCCACGCCAATATAGCTGGCTTGATTTTTATCAAGTTTGGTAAGCTTAGCGCCAACCTTTTCCAGATGCAGCATGGCAACTTTTTCATCAAGATGCCTTGGAAGGGTATAGACCTTATTTTCATAGGCCTTAGCGTTGCCCCATAATTCTATCTGCGCCAGAACCTGATTGGTGAAAGATGCCGACATGACAAAAGACGGATGCCCTGTTGCACAGCCCAGATTGACCAGCCGCCCTTTGGCCAAGAGGATCATCTTTTTTCCGTCAGGAAAGGTGATTTCATCCACTTGCGGCTTAACTTCATTCCACACCATGTTGCTAAGCGCGTTGACCTGAATCTCATTATCAAAATGGCCAATGTTACAAACAATGGCGCGATCTTTCATGGCGCGCATATGATCAACATTGATCACATCACGGTTACCGGTTGCCGTCACAAAGATATCAGCTTTGCTTGCGGCGTCTTCCATAGTGACGACTTCATAGCCTTCCATCGCCGCTTGCAACGCACAAATTGGGTCAATTTCGGTGACCATCACTCTGGCTCCACCTTGACGAAGTGAAGCGGCAGAACCTTTGCCCACATCTCCATACCCACAAACGACCGCCACTTTACCAGCAAGCATCACATCGGTGGCACGGCGAATGCCGTCAACTAAAGATTCGCGGCATCCATAGAGGTTATCAAATTTGGATTTGGTCACACTGTCATTAACATTAATGGCTGGGAATGGCATAAGACCGGCTTCTGCCATTTGGTAAAGCCTCAACACGCCTGTGGTGGTTTCCTCAGATACCCCGCGGATGGCGTCACGCTGCATGGTGAACCAACCTGGGCTAGCCTCAAGACGCTTCATGATCTGAGCCTTGAGAAACTCCTCTTCTTCAGAAGCTGGTTCAGCCAAAATGCTTTCCCCGGCTTCAGCTCTCGCACCAAGCAGAATATACATGGTAGCATCACCACCATCATCAAGGATCATATTTGCGCCCTTACCATCAGGCCACTGAAAGATCTGATCAACAAAATTCCAATAATCAGCCAGCGTTTCCCCCTTAAACGCATAAACAGGGATACCGCTTTCAGCGATAGCGGCAGCGGCCTGATCTTGGGTGGAATAAATGTTACACGAAGACCAACGGATATCCGCGCCAAGGTCAGCCAGCGTTTCAATCAGCACCGCGGTTTGGATGGTCATATGCAGACATCCCGCAATTCTTGCCCCTTTGAGAGGTTTGGATTTGCCAAACTCATCCCGAAGCGCCATCAATCCCGGCATTTCGGTTTGGGCAATTTCAATTTCCTTGCGCCCCCAATCAGCAAGGGACATATCTGCTACATAGTAATCTTGTGTCATGATCTCATCCTATCAAAATCCACGCTTTTCTTAGCAAAGGCTAGTGATTTTTGCAATCCAGAATGGGTTAAGTCTTACTTAGGGGATTCGCCCCAACCCATGCCAAAGCGCCCATCATGTGCAGGCAGTTAGTTTGTCAGTTTCTGATGCGATAGCCTGATATCATAGGATTTGCCGCGCAAATATTCCGCGACATATTCCGCCGCAAAGACTGAGCGATGCCGCCCACCCGTACAGCCAAAGCCTATCCGGCATTGTGGCCGACCATCTTTCTGATAAAGCGGCAAGATCACATCTAACTGCTTTTTCAGATGCTCCATAAACGCATCAAACGCTGGATCAAGACAGATGAAATCTTGCACCTCTTGGTCGCGGCCTGTGGCCTCTGCCAGATGCGCTGACCAATGCGGATTGACCAAAAACCGCATATCAAAGACCAAATCTACCTCATCAGGCAGACCATCCCGATAAGAAAAGCTCTTGATCTCAATGGGCATGAGTTCATGGATATCAGCGCCGATTTCCTGCAACAGCCGACGCCGGAAATCTGCTGGAACAGAACCTGTGGTATCAATAACAAGATCCGCTTTGGCATCAATGCTTTTCATGCGTTCGCTATCACGCGAAATGGCTGATGCTAGGTCTGCAATCCCCTCAATCCTTGTCAAGGGATGGTGCCGCCGCGCGGCGTTAAACCGGCGGATTAATTCCGCTTCGCTCGTGGTTAAAAAAATCAACATGACCTGATCACCAAGCCGCCGCCGAATATCACTCATCAACGCCAAAAGGCTATCGGCGGTAAACCCAGAGGTTCGGGCATCAATAGATACCACCAGATGCCGGCCATTCGCCTCAACCTCACGCGAGATCAGTTGATCAAAGAGGAAAAGAGGGAGGTTATCAACAGCCGTATATCCAGCGTCTTCTAAAAAATGTGAGGCCGTGGATAGCCCTGATCCTGACAACCCACAAATCACCACCAGTTTTTTGCTTGGGGGTTTTGCCGCCAATTTTGCATCCGTTTGATGTTTTATATTTTGAATTGAGGCCATGTTATCTATCCGCAAGGAATTATGACACACTATCCTTATCTTCGCCATGCGAAAGCGGCAAGACCAGACGCAACTCTGCGCCAATGACTTTATCAGCGTCATTTTTTCGGTTGCTTGCCATCATGCTGCCCCCATGCGCCTCTGCGATTTTCAGCGATATCGAAAGCCCTAGCCCAGAATGTTGTCCAAAACCTTCACCTGACGGCCTTTCAGAATAAAACCGATCAAAAATAGCCGCTAATTTTGACTCGGGAATGCCAACCCCTTCATCGCTGACCGATAGTACCGCTTGACGTCCTTCTACTGAGACAGAAAACACAATATGCCCCCCTGGGGCACTAAAACTTGCGGCGTTGGAAAGCAAGTTATCCATGATCTGAACAATGCGATCCACCGCAATACGGACAAACACAGGCTTTTCCTTTAACGCTAAATCGAGATGCAGGTGATCATGGGATAACCGCCTTGCTTCAACAAAGCCTTGGGTCAATTCGTTAAGGTCAACCGTTTCATATTTTGCTTCAGACAAGTCACGGTCAATCCG
>Ga0181593_10003387_pt1 | contig 14634 bp, 14 predicted proteins | sample 071ome_19_FD_133756 | JGI IMG/M metagenome (GOLD analysis project Ga0181593, IMG submission 133756) | Coastal salt marsh microbial communities from the Groves Creek Marsh, Skidaway Island, Georgia - 071413AT metaG (megahit assembly) | ecosystem: Environmental > Aquatic > Marine > Intertidal...
AGCCCGGAACTTGGATTCCCGACTGAAGGGCGGGGCCTGTTCCAGCAGGGCTTCGGGCGGGTGTTCGCAGTTCAGCTTCATCCCTATGGTTTCCTCAATCTGCGGCAGGAGAAAGGAGTCATCTTCACAGGCAAAACTGATTGAAGTTCCGGTGGAACCTGCACGACCGGTACGACCAATACGATGCACGTAATCTTCAGCTTCTTCCGGCAGATTGAAATTCACCACGTGAGTGATGTCATCAATATGCAACCCACGGCCGGCAACATCAGTCGCCACCAGCACCTGGATATCATCATTCTTGAATTGCTCGAGGGTTTTCACCCGCTTGGGCTGTGATATCTCACCGGACAACAGACCCACGCTGACACCATTGCGATGCAGGTTATCGGCCAGGCGGCGGGCCTGGTCACGGCGATTGGCAAACACAATCACCCTCTCGCCCTCATCACTCTGGATCAGGTTATAGAGCAGGTTGTATTTCTGATCTGTGGTCACCAGGTACACTTTCTGGTCCACATTGTCAGTGGTCAGTTGCTGGGCTTCCACCTCGATTCGCACAGGGTCCACAGCCCAGCGCTCTGCCAGTTCCAGGATGTCCGGCGTAAAGGTGGCACTGAACAGCATCGTCTGGCGGAATTCCTTCTTCGGCGTGGCAGCAATTACCTGGCGCACCTGGGGAATGAAACCCATGTCGAGCATCCTGTCGGCTTCATCCAGTACCAGCAGTTCAACCATGCCCAGGTCAATATTGCGATTACGGACAAAATCCAGCAAACGCCCCGGGGTGGCAGCAACTATATCAATGACTTCGTTATCCAGTTCCCGCTGCTGTTTTTCATAATCGATTCCACCCACCAGCGTGGCTATTTTCAGACCGGCATATTTGCAAAGGGCATGGGCATCCTTGGCAATCTGCATGACCAGCTCACGAGTAGGCGCAATGATCAATGCCCGGGGTTCACCCACATAGCGTTCTTCCTCTATGGGATTTTTTAACAGGTCATTGATGATGGTGGTGAGAAAGGCGGCAGTTTTTCCGGTTCCGGTTTGCGCTTTGCCGGTAACATCATGCCCTTCCAGGGTGACCTTCAGGCTCTGCGCCTGAATCGGTGTACAGAATTCGAAGCCAAGATCATCAACTGCCTTGAGCAAAGGCTCTGGAAGATCAAAGTCATGGAACCTGGTTTTGAGGCCGGAGTCAGAATCTGCTTCGGTGACGACTGGCTCGGTATTTTCTACTGTCAATGGGCTACCGCACTACTTGCTTGTGATCGATCGATTTAATGGCTGGGTATCATAACCAAAAGGGGGTAGCGGGGAAATGAAAATCTGAAAACGACACATTTCCACTTTCAGGCAGAAAAACCCTTATATCGTTAAGAGCGCCTGTCAATTGCAGCGGTAAATGATAAAAGTCTGCTCGCCATTGGCGGGCGGCCCCTCGGGGACGATGACATTACCTCTGTCTGCTGCACGGTTGCGTGCCAGTGTCCTGAGTTCCAGAGCAACTTTTTCCGGGTTCCGGTCTATCACCGCCTTGTCCAGAACTTCCACTGTTGTGGTACCTGTTCGCGTGCAGTTCGCGACTTCGGCTGCTGTCCAGATACCAACACTCTCTCCCTCACGGGTCAGCTTTACCCAGGTACAGGAAGAAAGTACGAAAGAAAGAATCACCAAACCTGATACTTTGAAAAAGGTCATAAACCCCTATCCTCTTAAAATTAATCCTTGTTGAACTTCACGTTCACTTCAATGGACACCAGATCATCCGCCATATTCAGGTACTGGTCCATACCGAAATCCGTGCGATTGAAACTGCCCACCGCCTGCATGCCGATGGAGCTGCCGGATAGCTTGCCATCACTGCCACCGAAAAAGGTCACATGCAAAGTCCACGGCTTGGTCACTCCGATGAAATCAAGTTCCCCGTGAAAATCTGCGGTATTCTCGCCAGTGACATCGACACTGGTGGTGGTAAAGGTGGCTTCAGGATACAGCGGGGCATTGAACCAGGCACTGCTGTTTACCAGGGTTTCCACCACATCGCCATCGGCCATATCCAGGCTCCCCATATTTACCGTGGCAGACAACCTGCTGTTTTCCAGGTGATCAAAGTCCATGTACAGGCTCGCCGAATAGTCATCGAAACGACCGACAAGGTTCAGGTATTTTTGCTGCATGACCCGGAACAGCACGGAGCCATACTGCCGTGTCAGGGTGTAACTCTGGGTATTGGCAGAATCCGCTGCCAGCATGGACGGGGAAAACAACAACAGACCAGACAGAAATGCGACAACAGCAGCAAATTGTCTGACCAGGGAAACAGGGGCAGTACGATGCATGAAAACTCCAATGTGCAGCGAGCTGGAAAATGTAATATCCCGAATATTTTTGCAGGCAACCCCAAACAGGTCAATGCGACCAGCGCCTCTTGCACAATCTATCAACTTTTCCCTGCCCTGCCCCTGTCAATGGCAAGTCAACAGAAGCAGGCAGAAAAGGCCGGTTACCTGATTGGAATCTGTTTTCGGGCTGGCGCCACGTCACCCTTGGGTATGTCGAGAGTCAGCACCCCGTTATCGAATTCCGCCTTGATGGCAGCTTGATTAATATTCTTGCCCAGGTTGAAACTGCGGGAGTAACGGCCCACGCGACGCTCCTGGCGAATGATTTTACTGCCATCCTTTTCCTCGGCCTCATCCTTGTGCTCTGCAGCTATGGTCAGCACATTATTATCCACGGTGACATCAATATCTTCCTTGGCAATGCCAGGAAAATCCGCTGTCACCTTGTAGCTGTTTTCGGTCTCCCTGATATCGACCGCAATGTTACCGGTATCAAAACGGGATTCAGGCAGCAGCCTGAATGAGGGGAAGCTGTCGTTAAAAAAGGAATCCAGTGCGCCGAATGACGGGTGTTTGTGAATCAGGTTCATTATCAACTCTCCTGTAAACTGGCCTCGCAAGGCCAGTGCTGTGTTAGGTCATGGCAGGAACATCTCCTGCATAAGGCCTATGTGCGGCCTGACCCGAGAGCTTCAAGAGAGGAAAACCGGAATGTCGATCCAGGTTGACCCAGATCAAATATGAAAAGGCTGCTCAGATATGGCAGGGGCACTCAGCACGTCTGGACAGCTTCATTTCACGAAACTGCATGGTCTGGGCATCCAGAAACAGCAAACGCCCGGCCAGGGTTTTCCCTATTCCGGTGATGACCTTGATGGCTTCCATGGCCTGTAAAGTACCGATAATGCCAACCAGGGGGGCCATGACCCCATTTTGCGAGCAGCTCAATTGCTCATCATTGCCGTCCTGGTAAAGACAGCGGTAACAGGGTTGCGCCGGATCACGATGATCAAAAACACTTACCTGCCCATCCAGCCGGATGGCTGCGCCTGATACCACGGGGGTCCGGTTTTTGACTGCGGCATCATTGATGGCGAAACGACTGCTGAAATTGTCCGTGCAATCCAGCACCACGTCGGCCTTGCGGACTTCCTCGTCCAACGACTCTCCTTCCAGGCGATGGGCTATAGTGGAAATACTGACGCTGTCGTTGAGCCCCTCAAGGGTCTGTCTGGCAGATGCCACTTTATCCATGCCGATATTGCTGCTGGTATGGGCAATCTGCCGCTGCAGGTTGCTCATATCAACAACATCATCATCCACCAGAACAAGCTCACCTATGCCACTACTGGCAAGGTACATCGCTGCTGGACAACCCAGCCCACCGAGTCCGATGATCAGCACACGGGCGGCAAGCAGGGCTTCCTGGCCTGCGATATCCATCTGGGGCAGCATGATCTGTCTGCTGTATCGTAATAATTGTTCGTCGTTCATTACATCTATTCCAGGATATCGGGAAAATTACGACCCAGTGTAACCCGGTCATGACCTGCAAGGTCTTCAAGCGTTTCAATATCAGTGTAACCTTCAACTGTCATAATCTGACGCACACTTTCTCCCTGGTTGTAACCATGTTCGAGCATCAACCAGCCGCCAAGCTGCAAAAACTCCCGGCAAGTTCCGGCAATCTGCCGAATATCCTCCAGTCCATCCTTGCCCGACACCAGGGCAGAAACCGGTTCAAACCGGACATCCCCTTCGACCAGGTGGCAGTCACCTTCTTCAATATAGGGCGGGTTACTGACGATGACATCGAAATGGGTTTTATCCAGGGCCTGGGTCCATTCACCTGCCCTGAAAACCACGTTGGGTACATTGAGTGCTCTGGCATTTTCCCTGGCAACTTCCAGCGCTCCCTCTGACTGGTCAGTTGCCACAATTTTCCAGGCAGGTTTTTCACTCCCCAGGGCCAGGGCGATGGCACCGGAACCCGTCCCAAGATCAGCGACCGTTGCTTCGAGCTTCTTATCCAGACGAGCCAATACGGTTTCCACCAACAACTCCGTCTCCGGCCGGGGGATAAGGACGTTATGATCCACTTTCAGGGATAGTCCCCAGAATTCGCGACGTCCGCAAAGGTAGGCAACTGGCTCACCTGTCTGGCGGCGCCTGATCAATTCCAGGTAAAGGTGCTGCTCCGGCAGTGTCGGGATGTGATCAGGCCAGGTATACAACCAGGTGCGACTCTGTTTTATGGAGGTCGCCAGCAGGATTTCAGCATCCAGACGGGCACTGTCGCTGTCGGATAATGCTGCCTCGCCATCCGCGATTAATTGCCTGATGGTTGCCATGGCCTTTGGACCTGTTGGGTTAGCTTGCCATTTCAGCCAGCTGATCTGCCTGATGTTCGGTGATCAGCGACTGGATGATTTCCCCGATATCACCGGCCATAACATCAGCCAGCTTGTTCAGTTTGAGATTGATCCGGTGATCCGTGATTCTGCCATCAGGATAATTGTAAGTCCTGATTTTTTCGGAGCGGTCTCCGCTGCCCACCAGATTGCGACGGGTGTCGGACTGTTCCTTATGGTACTCGGCCTCGGCCGCTGCCTGCAGTTTGGCCTGCAACAGAGACATGGCCCGGGCACGGTTCTTGTGCTGTGAACGCTCATCCTGACACTCCACGACTATGCCGGTGGGAATATGGGTCATGCGGATGGCCGAATCTGTTTTGTTCACGTGCTGGCCGCCGGCACCACTGGCCCGGAAGGTATCTATACGCAAGTCGTTCTTGTTGATTTCAATCTGCTCAACATCCTCCACTTCAGGCATCACCGCAACGGTACAGGCAGAGGTGTGAACACGGCCCTGGGTTTCGGTTTCCGGAACTCGCTGCACCCGATGGGCGCCGGATTCAAACTTCAACTGCCCGTAAACATTCTTGCCTTCCAGGCGGGCAATGATTTCCTTGTAGCCGCCATGCTCTCCCGGGCGTTCACTGATGACTTCCACCGCCCAACCCTGGGTTTCAGCATAACGCGAATACATGCGAAACAGATCGCCGGCAAAAATGGCAGCTTCATCGCCTCCGGTGCCGGCACGCACTTCGAGAAACACGTTGCAGCTGTCCTTGGGATCTTTGGGCAGCAGCAGTTTTTGCAGTTCCACATCAAGGTCCTGCAACTGCTCCTGGGCACTGAGAACTTCCTCCTCCGCCATTTCCCGGACTTCCGGATCACTATCCTTTTGCAGAAGCTTCGCCCCTTCCAGATCATCCACTACCTGGCGGTATCGCTGGAAACACTGCACAACAGGTTCCAGCTCGGCATATTCCTTGGAATAGGTCCGAAACCTTTCCTGGTTGCTGATAACTTCTGCATCACTGAGCAGAGCCTCGAGTTCCTCGTAACGGTCCCTGAGGTTTTCCAGTTTGATACTGACTGATGGATTCATATAGTGTGGATTCTATTTAGGGGGTAACTACTGCCCAGGGCACAAAAGCATTGCGGCTCAGGGTTTGTTTTGCTGTTCGTCTTCGGGATCGAAGGTCGTGACATCTTCGTTGCTGGCTTCCAGTTCAAACAATTCTTCGGCCAGCTGGATCAATTCATTGCGGCCGTCAGCACTGGCCTTTTTCATCTGTACACTGGGTGCGTGTATCAGCTTGTTGGTCAGCAGGCGGGCAAGATTGGCCATGACTTTTTCCGGCTTGTCACCTTTCTCCAGCTGTTTGAGGGCCTTTTCAAGCTCCAGGTCACGAATCTGCTCGGCCTTTTGACGGAAATTCTTGAGCATCGGCACGATACCGAGGGAACGCTGTTTTTCCTCGAAATTACTCACGCCCTGGTCAATGATCTTTTCTGCTTCCAGGGCAGCATCCAGGCGGTTCTGTTTGTTGCTGTCGATCACCTGGGCCAGGTCATCCACACTGTAGAGGTAGATATCCTCAAGTTCTGCCACTTCGGGCTCAATGTCCCGGGGCACAGCCAGATCCACCATGAAAATGGGTTTGTGGCGTCGCGCCTTAAGAGCCCGTTCCACCGCTCCCTTCCCCAGGATGGGCAATTGGCTGGCCGTGGAGCTGACCACGATATCCGCGTGGACCAGTTGCTCAGGTAGATCAGCAATCAGCACTTCCTTGATGCCGTATTTTTCTTTCAGTTCCAGCGCCCGCTCCAGGGTGCGGTTGGCCACTGACACGTTTTTCACCCCTGCCCGCTGCAGGTGCTGCACCACCAGTTCGATGGTCCGTCCGGCGCCGATCATCAACGCCTTGGCATTGCTCAGGTCGCTGAAGATATGCTGGGCCAGCGTAACAGCGGCAAAGGCTACCGATACCGGGTTTTCACCAATCGCCGTGTCAGTTCGCACCTGTTTGGCCACCGCAAAAGTATCTTCAAACAGGCGGCTCAGTCCGTTGCCTACAGTGCCTGCTTCACGAGCCACGGCATAGGCTGACTTCAGCTGTCCAAGAATCTGGGGTTCACCAAGGACCATGGAATCCAGTCCACTGGCCACTTTCATGGCATGCCTGACCGCGTCCATGTCCTGGTGGATATAAACACAATTCTGCAACTGCGCCTGCTGAAGATCATGGTAGGCGGCCAGCCACTGTCCAACATGGGCCTGAACCTGGTCTGCCTGCCTGACACCGGCCTTGCCTTCTCCCGGCTCGCAATAAAGTTCGGTCCGGTTGCAGGTGGAGACAATCACTATTTCATCCAGCCCGACTTCAGCACAGGCCTGCTGAAGCGCGTCATGCATTTTTTCAGGCACGAAAGCCACCTTTTCGCGAACATCGACGCTCGCGGTATTGTGGTTGATGCCTAATACAAAAGTTGCCATGGATGACCGGTTCTAGTGCCTGAAAGTGCCAAACGTGTTATTTTACTCAATAGAGCTTGCTGTGCCTATTTTTGCCTGCTTCGGCAACATCAGGTCCAGGGAACGATTTATGGTCTTGCGCGGTCTCATGTCACAATACCGCTGCATTCCCTGCGATCTTGCCAGGATTGAGAAAACCTCACCGAACGCTATACTAACCAGCCTGATATGATCATTTCCTGCTTAAATCATCTGACAGCCGCTGCCGGCCTTCGCCGGCATGGGGCTTCCCTGTTGGCCCTTGTCTTTTCAAGCCTGCTGACAGCTTGTGCTACGGTAGAAGAACGTAATACTGAAGCAGAATCCAGTACCGCGCCAACGGATGCCGCCAGCCAACAGGTTGCCGATGCCAATCCCCACGATCAGACACTGCCGCCCCCCCAGGATATTCAGTACGGCAATTTCCCCGAAGACATCCTCACGCGCGTGATTCTGGCAGAAATGGCAGGCCAGCGCGGCTACAACCAGCAGGCCCTCACGGATTATCTGTCTCTGGCCCGTGAAACCAACGACATCAACATAATCAAGCGTGCCTCACGGATAGCATCCTTTCTCAGGGATGTCCCGGCGGCAATTGAAATGGGCAACCTCTGGCTGGATCAGGAACCTGAATCCCAGGAAGCCCTGAGAACCCTGGCCTTCCAGATGGTCACCCTCGGGCGTTACCGCGAAGCACTGACGCATATGAAGACCCTGCTGGCTTTGGGTTCAACGCTGGATTTCAGGCTGATCACCAACCGCACGGCCATGGACACCAACGCCAACCTCTTCCTGGATGCCCTGATCAGTGATTTTGAAGAGCTCAGGATTCAGTACCCCGCTGATCAGTCCCTGCGACTTGGGCTGGCTCATCTGTACCAGCAGAATGAGCAGACAGAGCAATCTCTTGAGCTTGTGAGCGCCCTGTCCAGGGAAATGAACGACATCGCTGAAGTTGTCATTCTGGAAGTGGAACTGCTGGAGCAGATGGGAGAAGGTGACAAGGCCAAACGACGACTCCAGCAGGCATTAAGGAATAACGACAATCACAAGGAGCTGCGCTTCCAGTATGCCCGCAAGCTGGTTGACGAGGAACGCTACCGGGAAGCAAGGGACCAGTTCAAGATCATCGTTGAACAGTTCCCGGACGATTACGACATGCTCTATTCCCTGGCGCTCATCAGCATGGAAATCAACATGCTCAATGATGCCAAACTGTATTTCCAGCGCCTTGTCGATAATGCCCAGCGCCTGGATGATGCCCATTACTATCTCGGCTATATCAGCATCCAGGAAAACAACACCAATGCCGCCATCCAGCATTTCTTCAATGTCAATGGCGGGGGCAATTTCCTGCAGGCCCAGCGCAACCTGGCGGAGCTGATGATTCGCGAGGGTCGCTACTCGGAAGTCAAAGCCCGCTTCCAGAATGTCCGTTTCCGCAACCCGGATTACAATATTCCCCTGCTCACCATGGAAGCCAATGTGCTGATGGATGAAGGACATATGGATGAAGCTGCCCTGGTGCTCAATAGCGCGGTGGGTGCCTTTCCAAACAATATCCAGCTGTTGTTCCTGCGCTCGGTTTACAGCCAGGAAACCAACGATCTTGAATTGATGGAAAAGGATCTGCGCAAGATCATACAGCTCAACCCCAACAACCCGGTGGCTTACAACAGCCTGGGCTATATTCTGGCCGACCGGACAGATCGCATTCAGGAAGCCTACGGCCTGATTCAGCGCGCCTTTGAACTGGCCCCGAACGACCCGGCGATCATCGACAGCCTGGGCTGGGTTCAGTACCGCATGGGGCTGTATGCCGATGCCCGCAAGAACCTGGAAGAGGCTTATGAACTGTTCCCGGATCATGAAGTGGCCGCCCACCTGGGTGAGGTGCTTTGGGTGATGGGTGAAAAATCCGAAGCCCGCAGTGTGTGGCGAAAAGCCCTGCAGGACCAGCCGGACAGTGAGTATATCCGCAGCACCATGGACCGCCTGACCGACGGCCCATCCAGCTGATTTGTTTGCCCTTCGCGTCATTTTCCCGGTCCTGTCGGGCCTGTTGCTGACCTCATGTGCAAACCTGGGGCCAGCCCCCTCCTCCTTACCCGACAATTACCAGCAGCAGGTTGGGCAGCTTGAACAGTGGGCCCTGCGTGGCCGCCTGAATATCAGGACCCCCGACAGTTCGGACACCGTCAATATCAACTGGCAGCAGCATAATCAGGACTACGATATCAGTCTTAGCGGCACCCTTGGTCTGGGCGCCGTACAGGTCAGTGGTGACAATACCCAAGTCATCATTGAAAAAGCCGGCGAGGAACCCGTACTGGCTCCAAGTCTGGAAGCCATCTCTGTAGAGCTTTTAGGTTATGCCTTCCCCGCCAGTGAATTACTTTTCTGGATTCGGGGACTGCCATCCCCGCAACGCCGCGCAGAACAAAGCTTTACGCCGGAGGGCCTGCTGGCCACCCTGTCCCAGGCCGACAGCAGCGGCCAGCGCTGGGAACTGCAGTATGACCGTTTCAGCGAAACCGGAGGCGTGATCCTGCCAGGCAGGCTCAGACTGGAGCGTCCCCCTTACCGGCTGACTTTTGTGATCAGTGACTGGCAAGTCAGGGAACAGTCACAATGAGGGCTTTATCCCTGCCGGCACCAGCCAAACTGAATCTATTCCTCCACATTACCGGTCAGCGGCCAGATGGTTATCACGACCTGCAAACTGTTTTCCAGCTGCTGGATTTTGGGGATGAACTGGCATTCATCCCCAACGAGTCGGGACACATTGGTCTCTCGTGCTCAGAACCCGGGCTGGAAACCCCCGACAACCTGGTAGTCAGGGCGGCCAGTCTCCTTCAACAGTACTCCGGTACCAACAGCGGTGTCGACATCACCGTGACCAAACATCTGCCCACTGGCGGCGGCATCGGCGGTGGCAGTTCGGATGCTGCCAGCACCCTTCTGGCACTGAATCAGCTCTGGCAGTGCGGCCTGAATCTGGATGATTTGGCCCGATTGGGGCTGCACCTGGGCGCTGATGTTCCGGTCTTCGTCAGGGGACGTTCGGCCTGGGCAGAAGGGGTCGGCGAAAATCTGCAAGTGATTGATTTACCTGAACGTTGGTACCTGGTGCTGACACCCGACTGCCACGTCTCCACGGCTGAAATATTTTCCCATCCGGAATTGACAAGACACACTCACCCCATCAAAATAGCCGCCTTTCCGTTTTCGGGCAGTAAAAATGACTGCGAAATGCTGGTCAGCCGCCTTTATTTACCTGTAAAAAAGGCACTGGACTGGCTTTCTGCATTTGCCCCGGCACGCATGAGCGGTACCGGGGCCAGCATCTTTGCCGCCTTTGACACGGAAGAGGAGGCCCGCAGGGTAATGGCACTGATTCCTGCACAGGCCCCGGTTCCCCTCTCAGCCTTTGTGGCCCGGGGCGTGAACCTTTCCCCGGCTCATACGGCCCTGGAAAAACTTAAGTAAATTAACAAGTTACTTTTTGGTAATAATTTTTTAATGAATTATTGGGGTGTCGCCCCAGCGGCAAGGTGAAAACCACAAGGTTTTGATCCTTGCCAGTACGATGAGTTTACACTTTGATAGATTATTGGGGTGTCGCCAAGCGGTAAGGCACAAGGTTTTGATCCTTGCATGCGGAGGTTCGAATCCTCCCACCCCAGCCATATGCGAACCTGGAACACTGTAAAATACATCTCCTGGCAAACAATCAACACGGAAAATAAAGGAACTGCGCAATGGCCAACAATCTGATGGTTTTCACCGGAAATGCGAATCCCGAACTGGCGGAAAAAGTCGCCAGGTGGCTGGGCGTTCCGTTGGGACGCGCCGAAGTCCAGAAATTCAGCGACGGTGAAATCAGTGTTGAGCTCAATGAAAATGTCCGCGGACAGGATGTTTTCATCATGCAACCCACCTGCGCTCCCACCAACAGCAACCTCATGGAACTGCTTCTGATGGCCGACGCCCTGCGCCGCTCATCTGCCAACCGCATCACCGCGGTAATCCCCTATTTCGGCTATGCCCGCCAGGACCGCCGTGTTCGTTCAGCCCGCGTACCGATCAGTGCAAAGGTGGTGGCTGACATGATTTCCGCCGTCGGCGTCGACCGCGTCCTGACTGTTGATCTTCATGCTGAACAGATCCAGGGTTTCTTCCGCATCCCGGTGGACAACGTCTATGCTTCCCCGGTGCTGGTGGACGAAGTCCTGCGCCAGAATTACAAAAACCTGATTGTCGTTTCACCCGATATCGGTGGTGTGGTCAGGGCCAGGGCCTTTGCCAAACAGCTGGATATTGATCTGGCCATCATCGACAAACGCCGCCCCAAGGCCAACGAATCCCAGGTCATGCACCTGATCGGTGATGTGAAGGATCGCACCTGTCTGATCGTCGACGACATGGTTGATACGGCTGGTACTCTCTGCAAGGCCGCTGACGCCCTGAAAGAACAGGGTGCCATCAAGGTGGTTGCCTACTGTACCCACGCCGTACTGTCTGGCAATGCCATGGACAACATTAATAATTCTTCCCTCGACTCGCTGGTGGTTACCGATACCATCCCCCTGTCGGAGGAAGCCAGGAAATGCAAGAAGATCCGTCAACTCACCATGGGCAGGTTCCTGGGTGAGTCGATCCGACGGGTCAGCAATGAAGAATCTGTCAGCGCCATGTTTGACAACACCTGCGGCAAGCCCCGGGACAAACAGGTGCAGCAGTAAAAGCCGTCCCCGACACTGGTCGCAAGTATCGGGGACATTTTTATAACGGGCATAATTGCCCAAAACATGCAGGATGACGAGCGCAGTCCAGGCAGACCAACTGCCCAGAATCAGGCTCAGCAACTGCGAGGAAACAACAATGTCTAATACTGAATTCACTCTGGAAGCGAAAGCCAGAAACGATAAAGGGAAAGGTGCGAGCCGCCGCCTGCGTCGCCTGGCCAACGAAGTTCCAGCCATCATTTATGGTGCCGGCAAGGAACCAACAGCGATCAGCCTGGTGCATGACGATCTTATGCATGCTTCAGACAATGAAGCTTTTTTCACCCACATTCTCGAAATCAATGTGGAAGGCTCCAAGGAAAGCGTCATCATCAAGGACATGCAGCGTCACCCTGCCAAACCGGTCATCATGCATGCTGACTTCCAGCGCGTTAAGGCCGACCAGGAACTGCACGTGAACATTCCATTGCACTTCATCAATGAAGATACCTGTGTTGGTGTGAAGCAGGACGGCGGCCAGATCAGCCATCTGCTCAACGAGCTGGAAATTCACTGTCTGCCCAAAAATCTGCCTGAATACATCGAAGTGGATGTTGCCAATCTGCATCTGGGCGATTCCATCCATATCGCCGACCTGACCCTGCCTGAAGGCGTCAGCAGTGTTGCCCTGTCTCATGGCGAAGAAGGCAACCACGGTGTGGTTCAGGTCATCAAAGTCAAAACCCAGGATGATTCCGGTTCTGACGATGCTGCAGAAGACGGCGAGTCCTCCGACAGCGAAGACTAAGCCATCCTCACCCGTGGTGATGGCATCAATCCATGACTAGTGGTATCAAACTGATTGTTGGCCTGGGTAATCCGGGCCAACAATACCGTTTTACCCGGCACAATGCCGGAGCCATGTTTGTCGAAACCCTCTCTGATGATTCCCGCGGCACCTTGCGGCCTGAAAGCAAATTTTTTGGCCTGGCAGACAAAATCATTATCAACAACCATGACGTTCGCCTGCTTTTCCCCACCACGTATATGAATAACAGTGGACAGGCGGTATCTGCCATGGCGAAGTATTTCGATATTGCCCCGGACAATATCCTGGTGGCATACGACGAACTGGATTTACCGGTTGGCGAAGTGAAACTGAAAACCGGTGGCGGCCATGGCGGCCATAACGGCGTAAGGGACATTATCAAGGCTCTTGGCACCAATGATTTTCATCGCTTACGCATTGGTATAGGTCGCCCGACAGGCAAGGGTGTCGATTATGTCCTTGGTGTACCGCCAAAATCCGAGGCCGATGCCATCCAGAATAATATCGACGAGGCTATCGCCCTTCTCCCGCTGTTGGTGGAGGGAAAATTCCAGATTGCCATGAACAAACTTCACACCCGGGATGACACCAGGTAACCCCCTGGCCCCGGTACTATATACAGACCAGATTAACCAGGACTTAGATTATGGGAATCAAATGCGGCATTGTGGGTTTGCCAAACGTGGGAAAATCCACCCTGTTCAACGCACTGACCGAAGCCGGCATTGCGGCTGAAAACTTCCCCTTCTGCACTATAGAGCCCAATGCCGGCATCGTATCGATTCCCGACGCGCGCCTGGATGCCTTATCAGCCATCGTCAAGCCGCAAAACGTGATTCCCACTACCATGGAATTCGTGGACATTGCCGGCCTGGTGGCAGGGGCCTCCAAGGGTGAAGGCCTGGGCAACCAGTTCCTGCACAACATTCGCGAAACCGATGCCATCGCCCACGTGGTGCGCTGTTTCGAGGACGAGAATGTCATCCATGTGTCCAACAACGTACATCCCAAAAGCGACATTGAGATCATCAATACCGAACTGGCCCTGGCCGACCTGGAAAGTGTTCAGAAAGCCTACGACAAGGTCAGCCGTGTGGCCAAGAGCGGCGACAAGGATGCCCAGAAACAGACCGCTCTGCTGGACAGGATCCAGAAGCATCTGGATGAGGGCAAGCCGGTGCGCAGCCTGGGTCTGGATGATACTGAAAAAGCCGCTATCTACAGCCTGCACCTGCTGACCATCAAGCCCACCCTGTACATCGCCAACGTGGATGAAAACGGTTTTGAGAACAACCCCCATCTTGACCAGGTGAAAGCCATTGCGGAGGAAGAAGGTGCGGAAGTGGTGGCCGTCTGCAACAAGCTGGAAGCAGAGATTGCCGAACTTGAAGCCGAGGAAAAGCTGGAATTCCTGCAAGACATGGGCATGACCGAACCCGGTCTGGATCGTGTGATCCGCGCCGGCTACAAGTTATTGGGCCTGCAGACCTATTTCACCGCAGGCGTAAAAGAAGTACGCGCCTGGACAGTAAAAGTCGGCGCCACGGCCCCGAAAGCAGCCGCTGTCATCCATACGGATTTCGAAAAAGGCTTTATCCGTGCAGAAGTGATCGGGTATGAGGATTTCATCACCAACAACGGTGAACAGGGCGCCAAGGATGCCGGCAAATGGCGCCTGGAAGGCAAGGACTACATCGTCCAGGATGGCGACGTTATCCACTTCCGCTTCAACGTCTAAATCTTGACAATGGCGGGTCATATAACGACAATGCGCATCCTTCATGGCTACGTAGCTCAGCCGGTTAGAGCACAGCATTCATAATGCTGGGGTCAGTGGTTCAAGTCCACTCGTAGCTACCATATATTA